>ERZ808044.216-NODE-216-length-78866-cov-7.036972_pt1 | contig 78866 bp, 81 predicted proteins | sample MGYA00380195_ERZ808044 | MGnify/ENA primary metagenome ERZ808044 (study PRJEB31490, sample SAMN06133423) | mouse gut metagenome | isolation source: Z7_2 | host: mice | place: China: Chengdu | collected 2015-05 ...
TACAAAAAATCAGTGTTAAGTTTATTGACGAATTGTCGATAATATATTAGAATGGTTAAGAAATCAGCGGAAAAAAGCCATTACGAAAAAGTATACTTTTTCGTAATGGCTTACTTTTTTACCACAATACAATATTCAACTTTTAAGCCTATCCTGCCCGATACTCTATCTTACAGCTTTTCTTATAACAGGCAATCCCAAACTTATGAATCACCTGCATACCATCCTGTCTTAAACCTTCAGCGTACCCGCCCTCCTCAATCTGCTTCATTGCCTCCATACAAGCCTGGGCATACTTTCCATCCTCTGCATACTTAACCTCAAGCACGCATCCAACCTTTGTAGCGGGAACCTCCAGACTGATATCCGTATATCCGACTCCCGCCTCTGCGTTCGACCTGACCCTCCAGCTTCCTTCTGCCTGCAAAAGTTCTAATAACATCCCATGATAAAAATTCTCTTTCATTTCCAAGAGCGAATCCTCTTTTCATGGATTCCCCTTACTTTTATCCAACGGGACGTCGTACTCATCTATCAGGACAATTACCGGTACACCGAAATGCTTATATAGTAGCTGTGTTAAAAGTCTCAAACTGCTATGAAGAAAATACCTGGAAGCATGTCGGCATTGATAATGCTCTGTAATATTCCGACACAAAATCATGGGTTAAGTTTATTGACTAATTGTCGATAATATATTAGATATGTAAAGCACTTCACCAGTACAACAAAACGCCTCAGAGCCTATGTTGCATTGTTTGCATATATGGTTGCTATCACATATCTAATTTTATTAGGAGAAGAGCGATTATATGAAACTTGTTTTATGGGGGAGAGGAAGAGACTTTAATATTTTAATGATGGCGGCAAAATGGAAGAATGACGTACAGATTGTAGGTGTTGTCCAGAGCGAATTTAGCGGAAAAGAAGAATTCTTATGTGGAAATCAAAAATTCATTATGTATAATAAAGACATTTTAAATACAATGGAGTTTGATTATATTATAATAGCAAATTCATGTTACAAAGATATCATTGTAAACAATCTTCATGAAAAATATATAGATATGATGATTATACCCTATGTATGTGATTGCCAAAATAAAGAAGATGCGATTGCTAAGATGCAGATGTTTGTTGACAATCCAAGAGATGTAGTAGTAAGACTTTCAGGTTTGCATTGGAAATACGAGATACTCCCAATGCATTTTGATTTAAAAGATACCTCTGTATTATATGAACAAGATATTTTTGTTGAACTGGCCGATTATACGAGAATTAGAACTACTGAACTAATTATTAAAGAATTAAAGGAAAATAATATAGACGGTGCAATGGCGGAAGTTGGGGTATTTAGAGGAAGGTTTGCGAAGATTTTCAGCCATTATTTCCCAGATAAAAATTTATATTTATATGATACTTTTGAAGGCTTTGATTCAAAACAATTAGCGGATGAAATCAGAGAGAATCATGCGAATGACAAGTGGGCGCAGGCATTTTACAATACTAGCGAGGAGCTTGTGAGGGATTATATAAAAAATGATAAAAATACTTATATACGAAAAGGTCTTTTTCCTGATACCATTAAATTAGCAGAAAAAGATGAAAAGTTTTGCTTAGTTTCTTTGGATGCAGATTTGTATGAACCTATTTTAGAGGGACTAAGATTTTTTTATCCTAGATTAGTATCCGGAGGATATATTTTAGTACATGATTATAATGGGCTAGATTTAATAGGAAATGAATATATTACCTTAGCAGGGGTTAAAAAAGCTATAAAGAACTATGAAACAGAGATAGGTAAAGGGTTATGTAAAGTTCCAATTTCTGATATGAACGGTTCTGTTATTATAACCAAATAGAACAATACAGGTTTTAGCAAGAAAATAACACCTTCTGCACGGCATATAGACTAAAAATTGGCCGTGTAGAAGATTGTTATTTATTATGAGACTGTAAAATAAACTGTGTATTGTCGTAAATTGGTATGTAAAATCATACTTTTTCGACATTGCTAAAATCAATTCTCAGTGCCGATTTTTTACAATTACCGTTATTTTTCGACGCTATTTTCGATTGCTTTCTATGAATAGTATTGCCATTTTCTGGTGATACTATTCATTTTATTTTTCTTTTATTTCCCATCTCTCAGCATTGTTTCATAGGCATCTAGTCGGACGTTATCCAGATAGACTTTTTTGATTTCACTTTCCGTATAAAAATCATACAGCATCTCCATCAGTATGCTTAAATATTCTTCAGACATTTCCTGTCCTTCGTATTCCATGATCCGATAGGCTACACAGGCATACGCCCTGGAAGATTGATGTGTCATTGTATTATTCCCTTTACTGCTGGTTTTCGTGTTCATTCTCTATCCTGCTTATAAACTATTACCCTCAATAGGCGGTTTTCTTTATGGCATTCCCTTCTTTTCCCATCATTGGATCTCAAAAGGAATCGGTTCACTACCATATTTATCGAGATATTTCTGTGATTCTTCCCAAAAGCCTTTCTGTCCTATGAATTCCTCCAGGTGGAATAATTCCCTTTCCAGTTTCCGTACCCTGTCTTTTAGTGTTTCAACAGTGTATTCTTCTCTCTCGTTTTCTTTCTCCGTCCATCCATAGTAATCCAATACGTATTTTCTCGCTTCTTCACTCCCCATGTCAGTTGTCGCTTTGCGTAATGCTTCTTCCTTTCTGTATATGTCAAGAAAGTCAATCGGCCTGTTCCCGTCGCCAACTGCGCAGCATGTATTCTCATGTACGCTATATCCTGCTTCTACCCATTCATGGAGCTGCCGGCGTTCTTCTTCGGTGATAGGCGTTCTTTTTTCATATTCCTTTAATTCCTGTTTCAGAAATCGTTTTCGTTTCTTACTGGTCCGCATTCTATACACCTCTCCAATTGCCTTATCCCTCACTTTAGTTATTGCCGGCTATATGGTTCTTATGCATGAAATGCTTATGCATAAGAACCATATAGCCAGCATTGGGGCAGTCAAGGGATAAAGGGCAGCGCTGCTGTCATTTACAGCCGGATTCGTTTCTGTTTCTACGCTTTAGGCAATCCTGGCTCTGTCGCCGAATTCAATCACAAACTGTCCATAGGTTTCGCCCCAGTCACGGTACGGCATGGACCATTTCTTAATAATGTCCCTGGTAGACAAATAGATGGTTTTTCTTAATGCCTCATCATTTGGAAAGAGTGCTTTGCTCTTTGTAACCTTGCGCAGCTGTCGGTTAAAACCTTCTACGGTGTTGGTATAGATTAATTTGCGGATTTGATGACCATAACAGAAATAGGTGGAGAGATGCTCCCACTTATCAAGCCAGTTATTCAGGACGACGGTATACTTTTTCCAGGTATCCATCATACTCTCCAGATTCCGCATCGCAATTTCTTCACTTTCCGCCCCATATACGCGCTTTAAATCTCTCATGAATGCTTTCTGGTCTTTATAAGCAATATATTTCAGCGTATTGCGGATCTGGTGGATGATACATAATTGGATCCGTGTTTCTGGAAATACCGTATGGATTGCATCCGGGAAACCTTTCAAACCATCCACACATGCAATCAAAATATCAGAAATGCCTCTGTTTTTTAATTCATTGCATAATTTTTAACCAGAATTTGTCTCCCTCATTCTCCCCGATCCATATCCGTGATATTGGAAATGGAACCGGCTGAGAGTTCTATCCCATAGAGGGATTGTACATGTTCCGAGATATCCCGCACGGACATTCCTTTTGCATACATAGAAATGATCTGGGATTCCAGCCCTTCTTCAACAATTGTACGGTTCTTAATGATTTCCGGTTCAAATCCAGGTTCCCGTGTTCGCGGCGCGTCAATTCCAATCTTTCCATAAGCTGTTTTGATTGTTTTAGGGCTGCTTCCATTTTTAGAGACCCTGTTCCCCTTCTCCTTTGCATCCGTAATATAGTCGTTTACTTCCTTACGGAGTCCCTGCTCCACAGCATCCTTTATCACTTTCTGTATCAATCCATTCGGACCCGTAATATCTTCCATTGTGTTGCATTTTGCTATTTCTGCCTGATAGTCAATTTCCTGTGACATAGTTGTTTCCTCCTAAAATTGTTCTACCAATTTTTTCCAACTAATCACAGTATTCTCGAATCTATTGTCCATTATACAAAAATGGGTGTGTCGAATAATCTGTGATGATTTACACAGATTATTTTACACACCCTTTATTTTACAAATATGTCTCTTATCCTTTTTCTCATATGCAAACCCTATGGCAAAAATCCTTCCTGTATATGGCATAGCTTTTCTTCCCCTTAAGCCGAAGTGTATACTGCCAGATTGCTTCTTCCGAAGTATGGTCATTTAATCCGGCGACCATGAGAGCAACTGGATAATTTCAACAAACCTCCGGACTCCAACTGACAATCTCCCCACAGGCAATCATTTCCCCCGCATCCCCCGAAGGCTGACTATGGAAATCATCCTGATTCTTATGTATAATAACCGTACGTCCAACCACATCCTCCGGATAAAAACGGTTTGTATAGACTGCCATCCATGCAGTACCATGATTGCTCAATAATGGTGGCAGATCACCGGCATGCTCCGGATGTGGTAAGTCTCCTGGATTATAATGTCCTTTAGCATCAGCAAATTCATTCTGGGCATTTCCGGAACATGAACTGCCTTCATGGATATGAAAGCCGTGGAAGCCGCCGCTGTTTTCCTCTGTCTCTTGCGGCAGGCCGTAAACAGACGCCACCACCACTGTTCCTCCATATGTGTCATAAAAGGCAGCCCGCCCTTTAATATTCGGATATTTCTTACTTCCCCTGATTACCGCATAAGCTGCAGGATTTTCCTTGATATCTATCATAAGCCATCACACTCCTCCCATCATCTTATGCGACTCAAAGTTCAATTATTACATCCTATTTATTTTTATTCCCGCAACACTTTCGGTCTTATCAACGCCGATGTCAACAACGCCCTCTGCAAATCCATACTCTGAAACGGATTATACACCTCCACTGAATTCATTATCCCCAAACCATACATTTCCGAAGCCAGCCAACCCGTCAATCTCCCCTTTTTCTTATGAGAACTGTCGGCTTCCTCCTCAAGCTTTTCCATGTCTGGTTCCAGCGTTGTAACAACATTCCCCTTCTCATCAAACACAAGCGTGCATTTCTTAACCGGAGGATACAAAGCTGCTTTCGTTCTCTGAAACTTAGGACTCGCATAATCAGCCAGCATAGCGTATACTTTTTCACGAAGCGCAGCATCATCGTTCATCCTGTATAACACATCTTCAGGAATCCAACATTCTTCAGCATCTCCAGGCACATTCACCCTGACGCCAAACTTCTCATAAATCTCAGCTTTAGAATTTCCCACCACAAACGACCTAAGCTGATTCCGAAAATCCTTCCCCGTACTTATCTGCCAAGTAATATCCCAAGTGCCGTTTACCGTAAAATCAGAAACAAAAGCCAACGCCTCTCTCATTTCAACATTCAAACTATCCCTCCTTTTCTGCCCCCATTTTTTCCTGCCGGATAATCCGCTGAATACTTTTTTCCGCCAGAAAATATTCCTCTGCCAACTCCTTAATCGATATCCCTGCCTGAAAATCTGCATAAATCCTGGAGTTCCTTTGCGCAAGCTCAATCCTCGTGTTCGTCTTCTCTCCCCAAGACTTCTTTCCGTCCTCCTTTTTTGGGATATAGACCATGGCGCCATCCACATATTTCTGTAACTGCTCAATCAATTCCTGCGGTAAAATCTCTGCCGCCCGCAAATATTCCATCGTATTTCATTTTACCTTATGTCCAGACTGCCCCCTCCGCCCAGTTAATCCGTCGTTCATAACTGATGTTACTCTCAAATAAGTCCATAACAATACAGAGTTTCCAACAATCTGACATCCCTTTCTCTCATCATTTCAACAATCTATCACATTCTCCGGATAGACGACATTTACAAAACTCCCTCCTTTCTTTCGCATACTCCCCCACTTTTCTATTGTATCATGCCGCATCCAGAAACAAAGAACAAACTTCTTTATAATAAAAAATGTGCCAGAAAATTTATTTGCGCCCACACTTGACATCTATCTCAAAACCTTTCAAAATAGAGATACCAAAAACAATTTGATTCCACAGAGGAAAATCATGATCAAAAACAAAAAAACCGTACTCCCCGTCATCCTTCGGGAGCTCAATATATTAAAGGAAGAAAAAAAGAAATACTTATACCTCTGCATGTCAGCAAGCATGTTCTGCGCCGGCGTCAAGCCCGCACTCCTGGCAGTAATCCCCAAAATCTTCGTCTCATGGATTAGTGCCGGCGGCACAGGGACGAATAACGCATACACCATTTCCTGCATATTCGCTGCAATACTGATTGCAGGTCTCCTGGAAATTGCATGTGACAATATCCTCGAAATGCGGCTGGTGGAATTACGCAGAGACGAACTGCAAAAATACCAAAAATGGTATCAGCAGATAGACTATTGCCATCTGGAGGACGCCTCTTTTGCCACCAAAAATCAGAGCGCCATTGACGCTTTGGGCGGCTCAGACGGATTTTACGGGACATATATAGCCCTTGTAGAAATGGGAAAATATCTGGTAACCGCCGTATTATGCGGCGCGCTTTTACTGCGCTTTCACTTAAGCGTCGTATGCGTCTGCCTGTTAGCCGTCTTTGCCATAGGAAAGATTAATTCAAGCATCGGAACCTGCATTGAAAAGAATGAACCTGCCAGAGCAAAGCTTAATAAACAAAAAAGTTATTTTTCTGAATTAGGCTATGATTTTTCATATGGGAAGGACATCAGAATCTTTGAACTGTCCAAAATGCTGCGAAAAAATTTCGTCAGCAAATCAGAGGACTATATCCGGAACCTGCAAAAAATCTTCCAAAGGAAAATGCAGTTAGGCTTTGCGGCAGAACTATTGGCAGGCGGGCGGAACCTGTTCATCTGCCTTATGCTTGCCCTGGAATATTACAATGGCAATATTGATATCAGCCAGGTGACTCTCTATCTTGGGATGGCAATCGCCCTCAACCAGGCTCTGGATTCTGCCTCAGACAAACGGGTAGAATTAATACAGCATGCCGTATATGCCTCCCATTACTTTGACCTGGTAGCTGACAGAAGTTACATAAGCCTGCCTACGCTTCGCGGTGTGCCAAACGGACAGATTGGGACGATTCAGTTCCTGGACGTATCCTTTTCTTATCCCACAAGCGAAAAGCTGGTGCTTAAAAATATTAATTTTCAAATTCAGCCAGGCGAAAAGATTGCATTCGTAGGAATCAACGGCGCAGGGAAAAGTACAATTATCAAATTGCTCACCCGTTTGTTTGACGCCACTAAAGGAGAAGTCCTGGTAGATGGAGTCAACATTAACACGATAGACAAAGATGTTTACTACCAGAACATTTCCGTTGTATATCAGGATATCAATATTTATGCCGCCAGTATCCTTGAAAATGTCACCGGCTGCCTTGACACAGAAAATGGACGTGAGAGGGCAATCGCATGTCTTAACGCAATGAACCTGGACAAAAAGATAGAAGCCCTTCCTCTGCAATATGATACTTCTCTCTTAAAGATTATAGACGAAAACGGCATTGACATATCCGGCGGAGAAGCCCAGAAGGTTGCGATTGCACGGGCATTATACAAGGACGCGGCTCTCTATATCATGGACGAGCCAACCTCTGCCCTGGACGCCCTGGCTGAGATGGAGGTCTATGAATTATTTAATCATGCCGTAAAGGATAAGACGGTAATCTTTATCTCCCACCGTCTGTCCAGCACCAAGTTCTGCGACAGGATTTATCTGCTGTCTCCGAATGGTATCGAAGAAGTGGGCACCCATGATGAGTTAATGTTGAAAAAGGGAAAATATTACCACATGTTCATCACTCAGGGGAAATATTATAGAAAAGGAAATGAGAAAAATGGCGTTGGGGAGAATACTGATTAAATTTATCCGAATTGCAGACCAGGCATACAGGAAAATATTTGCGGTGGTCCTGTTAAGATGTATAATCTATGCAGCTTCGGCATTTTACATAGCTATGTTTGTGTCTGCCATTATCAGATGTCTGGAAGCACAGGAGTTTAAAGAAGGATTGACGGGAATCGCGGTCTTTATACTGGCAGGCACAGGAATCTATCTGTTAAAAAGAGCGTCGGATTATTTATATGAAATCAGCCAGGAGTGTATGAAGGAACGGCTGGACCACATCGTATTTGATAAGATTTCGCGGATGCCCTATGAATACCTGGAGAATCCCTACTATCTTGACCTGGTCAAAAGGGCGAAATTCTGCATCAAAGACGAAAACTGTATTGACTCCATACTGCGGAGGGGATTTGGATTGATACAGAATGTGTTTGTCCTGTTTAGTATCTCAGGACTCTTAATCCACTTTGACATAACTGTGTTTATGCTTCTGTTGGCTGCCGCAGCTTTGAATATCATTTTTTATATGATATTTGTACACATAGAAAAGGATTTCTTCGAGAAAAGCGTGGAAATTGACCGTAAATATATGTATTATATGGATACCCTGTTATCGAAAGAATACGGTAAGGATTATAGATTTTACACTGTGGGGAAGCTGCTGCTTCAAAAATTCGGACAATTTTCCGACAAGTTGACAGTGTATTTTGACTGGTATCAAAAGAAAGTCATTTTAATCCAGGGAATTGTGGAGGCGGTCAAATATATTGCCATGACTGGGATTTATTTTTCCGTGTTTCATAAAACAATAAAGCTTAAGCTCGCCCTGTCCTCTTTTACTTTCTATGCATCGCTTGGAATTACATTTCTCAATTCAATATCAGAGTGTATCGAAAATGTCATGCGGTTCTATATGTTCCTGAAATACGCAGAGCCAATGATTGAGCTTATGGAGTTAAAAGAGGATATCTCTGACGGAACACTTGATTTAAAAGAAATACAAACACTGGAATTTAAGAATGTGACCTTCACCTATCCCCACAGCACGAATATGGTGTTAAGAGACGTATCGTTTACAATCCGCAAAGGCCAGAAAATATCTATCGTAGGGCTAAACGGCGCGGGCAAGACCACCATCGTCAAGCTGTTATGCAGGCTGTACCAGCCGGATAAAGGAGAGATTCTGGTAAATGGCCGTCCCATCAATACATACAGGTATTCGTCATATATCGCCCAGATATCCACATTGTTTCAACATTTCCGCCTGTTTGCAGTCAGCATTGAAGAAAATATTATGGATACAAGGCATACCGGACAGGATATCATGGAGATGCTTAGGAAGGTAAACTTAAAGGATAAGGTGGAAGCTCTGCCCCAGGGCGTAAAGAGCATCTATTCAAAGGTATACGACGAGGACGGAATCGAATTTTCCGGCGGCGAGGAACAAAAGCTGGCTTTGGCAAGAATGTTGAATAAACAGAGCAGTTTGAAAATTCTGGACGAGCCTACTTCCGCAATGGATCCTTACGCAGAGGCGGAATTCTATCAGACATTTGACGAATTGGCGGGGGAGGGCATGGTAATCTACATCTCTCACCGGATGTCCTCATCGGTTCTGGCTGACAGGATTCTGGTTATAGAAAACGGAATGGTTGCAGATTTTGATACCCATGAAAGGCTTTTGGAGAAAAAAGGGCGGTATCGTGAGCTTTTTAATATTCAGGCAGAGCATTATAATTAGCAGAAAATCCGGCCCTATCATCAGGTAGGGCCATTTGATGACCTATGTGCACAATCACATCATCATCTCATAAAATGTATACGGAATAAAATCAATCCTTTCCGTAAGAAAACGATACTCTACATAATGCCCCTTCATAGACTTACGAACCAGTCCCGCCTGATTCAAAATCCGCAGATGCTTCGACACGCCTGCCTCACTTATCCCCATTTTCAAAGAAATCTCCTGCGTAGTAAGCGTTCCCTGCATCAGAAGCTTAATAATCTTAAGCCGTGTATGATCCCCCAAAGCCTTAAAGACCAGGACACAATCATTCGGAATCTCCTCCTCCGCCTGCTCGGTCAGAACCTCCTTCACCATCTCTAATTCTCCATCTCCCTTATACAGCCAGAGATGAGGATTCACAAACGTACTTGCCATAGCGTAGATTCTGCGGATATTCGCTTTCTGATAGCAATACTCCCTGTTTTTGCAATACACCAGGCAATCACCCTCCACCAACAGGCGCGGGTGAATCCCTTCGCACCACCTCCAGATACCAAGCCTTTTGCACAACTCCTGTTCCTTCTGCAAAATGCGCGTAAGGTACGGTCTAAGCAGCCGTTCCTCCCTCATAAAAACCCGTTCATAGTATTCCTTTATCACTCTGATTACAGCATCCCGTCTGGCTATATCCATCCTCCGTCCAGTATATTCTATCATATCATTCCATTGGTAAATGTTCTTCTCCTGCAAACAGGAAATCAACTCCTCAATCTCCATCTGCCGCATCTGGCTCCACTTAGGGCTGTCAATCACAAACAGCCATTTGTCTGTGGCCGCGCTCATATCTATCATATGTTTTACCAACTCCGGCTCTTTCTCACCGATTCGCTTCGCCCACCTTCTCCGATACAAATGGTGGTCCGAATCGACAAGGACATGCATGGAAAAAAACATTTCCCACACAGGAAAATACGCAAAAACGACCTCTACCTTCTCATCCTCAAATCTGTCTATAACCATGCTCTCCCCCGTTTCTTCACAAAATCTTTAATAAAACTGAAGCTGCCCTGTTTCCCGATTATGCTTTTCTGCCTTAACAAGCAAATATTTCGTAATAATCAGCATGGCAGTAAGGCAGATCATAAGTCCGGCAAAGCTAAAAAACACGTCATTCTCCTGTTTCTGAAGCCCCAGAATAAAACGGATAATATTCAGGCAATAGGTCAGCGGAAAAAATAGTGAAATCACCTTTGCCCATTTCGGAAAACAACTGACAGGTATTCTCGTCCCTGCAAATAAAGTCATGGGCGCGTCGAATAAATCCATCACAATCGAAGCATCCCTGGAAAACAGAAATATGGCGTTTAGCATACCGCCCCAGATGGTAGACGACACTAACAGAAGCATAAGGAACAGAGGCAGCAGCGCCAGGTTATCCCATCTCAGTGTTTTTGTATAGAATAGCACAAATATACAAAAACAGCAAAACATCCACACCTCCTGCAAAAGCGCGCCCAATGCCTTTCCGTAAACCATAGCCAGTCTGTTCGCCGGAGTCAAAAATGAGATTTCCAGAGTTCCGTTCTTTCGCTCTTGATTTGACATGGACCATGCATTCTGAACCATTGACCAGAAGCAAGTGTAAGCCATAAAGCCAGTCCCCAGAAAGGCCAGCAAATCCCTGCCCTGTGCCTCAAACGGCCGATATGTATAGTAGATTTCCAAAAACCCTAAAATCGGCCACACAAGCAATGAAAAGTACACAAAATAAGAATGATAGTCATTCTGCTGCTGTTTTTTTATCTCCGCCTTCATTACTAACAGACTTTTTCTCATACTGCACCCTCCCGCGACTGACTGATAATTTTCATCAATATTTCCTCCAGATTCGGCTCATGTATACTTAAGCTGTGAATCGGGATTTGGTGTTCAAACAATACGTTCAAAACTTCTGACCAGTCCTTGGATGTCCCTCTTATATGAAGCAACCTCTCCGTTCCATTTTCAAACCGAATCCTGTCGTGGAAATGTTCTCTCAGCTCGTTTAGTATTGCCATATTGTTATCCAAATATGACCCATTAATAGATGGGGACTCGTCCTCTGATGATATCACGATAGACAATTCCGGTTGATACATAAATAATTCCTTCAATTCTTCTTTCGTTCCCTGGGCAATCACCTCTCCTTTATCCATCACATAGATGTAATCGCATAATTCCTCCGCCTCACTGATATAATGTGTGGTCAGCAGTATGCCTTTTTTCCGTTCCTTTGCCAAGTTTAAGATTAGCTCTCTGATTTCCTTTGCAATCATGATGTCAAGCCCCAGAGTCGGCTCGTCCAGAAAGATATATTCCGGATCATTAATCAATCCCCTGGCAATCTGAAGCCTCTGCTTCATCCCTTTTGAATACCGTTCGACAGGTACGTCCTGGGCGTCCTTCAAACCGACAATCCCGATTAAAAGGGAAATGCGTTCTTTCAGCTCTCTCCCTCTTAACCCGTATAAACTTCCGAAATATCCCAGATTCTCCCTTGCGGTAAGCCTCCAATACAGATTCCGTTCGCCCCCTGATATAACATTAATGCGCCCTTTCACCCACAGATGGTTCTTAACCGCATCCACTCCATCCATTGTCAATATTCCGGAGGTAGGCGCAATAAGTGAAGCCAGCATCCGGATTGTCGTCGTCTTTCCTGCGCCGTTGATACCTAAAACACCCGTGATTTTTCCTTTTGGTATCTCCAGAGAAATATCCTTTACCGCATGAATCACCTGTTTCTGTTTACGGCCTAACAGGCTGCTTTTTTCTTTTAATATATAATCTTTTACCAAATGCTGAGCAATAATCTTTCTTTCAGGATATTCCTTTGTTCCACTATGCATAACACGCTCTCCTTTACCCGAATATATTTTTTTCGGCTTATTCTCCTTCTTACGATTTACAGATTGGTTAATTATTTCTATTTTTACTTTAAGCGCGTGTATTATAGAGAGACTTTATATTTTTGTCAACATTTTAATCTTTTTTTGTAAATTTTTTTATTCGTCCAATCCGTTCCCAATTTTCCGGAAATCCCATTTTCTCAATAATCTCTTTATGCACCGTATACGTCGAAAAACACTTCTTTAAATCATGAAACAGAGCTTTAAACTCGTCCTCCGACAGCAAAAGTTTTAAACTAATAAGCAAAGAAAACAAATCATTTTTTCCACATACATAGCGCCCATGCACTTTCCCAAGCCTAAGCCTGTCATGAAGCCCCCTGTCAAGAATTGCATCCTTCGTATGGAAATCAAACAACCGTTCATTGTGGGCGCATACATTTCTGAACTTCGTCATGACTGCCAGCAGCTTCCCCATTTCATTCACTTTGATTGGTCCAAAATCTCGGCAAACAGACGTCTGTACCCGACCTTTTTGACAACTATATATTTTCGACAACTGCCCAAGCGTTAGCACATTCAGAAGTACCCATAATGGCACATACCCATACTTTTCCATATAATGCCGAATATATGTATAATCACTGTCTTTACGAATCTGCCCCTCCATAATCCTCAGCATGTTTTTAACAACATAGGATTTCTTTCCAGTGCAGTCGTAATGACCGATGTTCAGATAATCCTCCTGCATATCTCCGTAAACCAGGCAGAAATGATAAGACAGGGAAGATTTTAGATTACGCTCTGCCACCAAAATATACTTCAAAAAAATACTTCGCAAATCGTTATCAAATTGATACAATTCATAAATATCTTCAAAACACACGCCCTTTTGAAAGCGTTTGCTGTCTGAATCCTTAAATGCCTCCTTATAACCATTAATCAGCGAGAAATATCCCGTTTTAAACAGAATTTTTTTCGCATATTCCACATCCTGTATTTCCAAATCCTTTCTGTCTTTCAGAAAGGCAATCTGTTCTTCATATGTTAGAAATTGCTTTTTTCCCATGTATCTCGCCGCCCTTTTATTTCCTCTACTCGCCGCGCGCCCCGTGCGCCGCCTTAGCGGCATATTTCCTCTGCGCGGGACTGTGCATATATAACAAAAGGCCCCCGCAGGAGCCTTTTGGACTACGGGCTTCATAAGTTTCCGTAGTGCGATCACTGGGTATATCTTATCCTTTCCAAACACTTTTGTCAAGGGAAAGCACACCCTTTTTAGTATATTCCTGTTGCATTGAAATCATACAGGATATTCCTTTGTTCCACTATGCATAACACGCTCTCCTTTACCCGAATATACTTTCTATCATCCTTCTCTCAAGCCACCTATTCCACAGTAATCCCGCCGCCAGATAAATTCCCGAAAGACCGAAAACCTGTAAAATAAGCCAGATATTATCTGCCAAATACTGACGCCCTGTGACGATATTCCGAAACAAGGTAACCGCCGGAGTTAAAGGAAATATCTGCGCAAAACACTGAACCCACTTTGGCAAATATTGAATCGGATATGCGATTCCACAGATGAGGCTCATCGTAATAAACAGGGTATTCTGTGTGATGTATGTATCCCGCGTATACAGCATAACTCCCGACAAAAAAATCCCCATACAGAAGAAACCAAATACTGCCAAAAGAATTGCAAAGAAAGCTCTGAAGGACAACAGATCGCCAAGCTTAGCGCCCAGGGCCGCCCCTGCCAATAATACTGTCACGAATTCGATTAACGCCCTTGTTGTCTGTTCTAACAGGCACCCCAGGAAATATAAATTGCGGGATGCCGGCGCAAGCAGCAGCATTTCCAGCGTTCCTTCTCTTAATTCCGTGATAAGCGCTCTCCCTATATTCATCAAGGTTGATACCGCAAGCACATTCAAGGCAGACCCCAGGACGATATAGGTCATATAGTCTGCGCCGTCTGCATATTGGCTGAACTCACTGTTAAGATTTCCTTTCATTAAATATACATAGATAAAATAAGGAAAGACTATCTGCATAACTCCGGTTGTAACCCTGGACACCATGAAGGACCACGGGACTGCCCGCAGTATTCCGATTCGGATTTTTTTATACGTGGACCAAATTACTCTCATACCTTCACTCCCATTTCTTACACTGATGAGCCAATCCTGTCTGTTAGTATCGCCTGAGTATGGATTACCCATCCGGTTAATCTTTCTCACTTTTCCTTAAGGTGGAGGTATTATAGAGAGAACCTCATATTTTGTCAATCCCATTTTATTAAAAAATTTTTTCTTTCCACTTTACCCCTCATTCGTTCCATGATATAATCAATTAGAAAAATTTTACAAAACCGACTTGGCAAGATATGCAGATATTACTACCAGGAGAGAGCAAGAATGATTACGATGGAACACGTATGCAAATCGTACAAGATTGCAAAAAGAGACGGCGGCATAAAAGCCGCCTTAACTTCCCTTTTCCATAGGGAATACGAGAGCATCCACGCCCTGAAGGATGTGACCTTCACCATAGGAGACGGCGAGATGGTGGGCTATATTGGTCCCAACGGCGCGGGGAAAAGCTCTACAATCAAAATTCTAAGCGGAATATTAACCCCTGACAGCGGAACCGTCCTTATAAACGGACGAATTCCTTATAAGGACAGAGTCAGACACGTCAAGGATATTGGCGTCGTGTTTGGCCAACGTTCTCAGTTATGGTGGGACGTTCCCGTCATAGATTCCTTTGAATTATTGAAGGATATCTATACCATTCCAAAACCACAATATAGACAGAGCCTAGAAGAACTGACTGAATTACTGAACCTAAACGAGCTTCTGCGTTCCCCCACAAGACAGCTATCCCTTGGACAGAGGATGCGCTGCGAGATTGCGGCCTCCCTGCTGCACCGTCCCCGCATCCTGTTCCTGGACGAGCCTACCATCGGACTGGACGCCGTGTCCAAGCTTGCAGTGCGCGATTTCATTTTACAACAGAATAAAATCCACAAAACTACCGTAATCCTTACCACCCACGATATGCAGGACATTGAAGCCCTGGCAAGCCGTATCCTCCTAATCGGCAAGGGACGGCTTCTTTTGGACGGCACTTTAGACGATATTAAAAGGGGCGGCGGCAATATCGACGAAACAGTAGCCGAGCTATACCGCGCCTATGAAATTTGACATTGATATTCAGAGGATTTTAAAAATGAAAAAATACCTATCCTTCTTTCGGTTAAGATTTCTGATGGGACTGCAATATCGGGCCGCCGCCCTTGGAGGAATTGCGACTCAGTTTGCATGGGGCTTCATGGAGATCATGATATTTCGGGCATTTTACCGCGCAGACGCAGCCGCCTTCCCCATGATCTTTTCCGCTACGGCCTCCTACATATGGCTGCAACAGGCATTTCTCGCCCTTTTTGCAACATGGATGATGGAAAAAGAAATCTTTGACGCTATTGTAAACGGAAATATTGTATACGAGCTTTGCAGGCCCATTAGCATATACAACATGTGGTTTTCCAGAAGTATGGCAAACCGCCTGTCAAGGGCAGTCTTAAGATGCTTCCCCATACTGGCTTTTGCCGTATTCCTGCCAAAGCCTTACGGAATCGCATTGCCTGCAAGCCTCTGGCATTTTGTTCTGTTTCTTTTGACTTTACTTTTGGGCCTGGCAATGACGGTATCCTTATGCGTCCTGGTCTACATATTGGCTTTTTTCACCATATCCCCCCAGGGACTTCAGATGATATTCATCACTATGACTGACTTTTTTGCCGGCGCACTGATTCCCCTGCCCTTTTTTCCGGAAAAAATGCAGCGGTTCATGGAGTTACTTCCCTTTGCGGCTATGCAGAATGTTCCCCTTCGCATCTATGGCGGAAGCATGACAAGATTTGAAATACAGAAGGCAGTCCTCCTTCAAATCTTCTGGCTTCTCGTCATTACAGCAGCGGGGAAGCTGCTCTGTAAGCTGGCGCTGAAACGAGTCGTCGTACAAGGAGGTTAAAATATATTGAAAAAGTTACATCAATCCATCCGTCTTTATTTTCATTATGTATCCCTTAATATCCGATGTATGATGCAGTATAAAGCATCCTTTTTCCTGACAGCCCTTGGCCAATTTCTGGTATCATTTACCGTTTTTCTGGGAATCTTCTTTATGTTTCAACGATTTTCCATGGTAGAGGGCTTCACTTACAGCGAAGTACTGTTATGTTTTGGGATCATGCTGATGGAGTTCTCTCTTGCGGAAATGTTTGCCAGAGGGTTCGACATGTTTCACCATATGGTGAAAAACGGGGAGTTTGATCGGGTTTTAGTACGCCCTCAGAATGAAATCCTCCAGGTATTGGGAAGTAAATTCGAGCTTACGCGAATCGGAAGGATTGCGCAGGCAATTGTGATGTTTATCTATGGAATTGTTAAAAATGAAGTTGCATGGAGTTTTTCCAAGGTGCTTACCGTAATCTTTATGCTGATTGGCGGAACTGCGGTATTTTCTGCCCTGTTTCTGATTTACGCCGCCCTTTGCTTCTTTACGCTGGACGGGCTGGAATTCATAAATATATTTACGGACGGCGCCAGAGAGTTCGGCAAGTATCCGGTGGGCGTGTATGGAAAGGAGTTTCTTATTTTTACTACGTTTTTTATACCCTATGCGTTAATACAGTATTACCCCCTGCTGTATATACTGGGGCGCAGGACGGAGGTGTTCCTTGTGTTTCTGCCCCTTCTTGCCTGCTGGTTTCTGGTTCCCGCCCTTCTTCTGTGGCGGTTTGGGGTGCGGCATTATAAGTCCTGCGGGTCGTAGCGGGGCTGTTTCGATATAACAGCCCCTCTAACTTTTATCAATCCCTTGCCTCTCTCTCCAGTCTTTTCGTAAATAGAATATCATGGTTTATCTCTGTATAGAAGTCCTTCTTCATCCTCTCATAGTCCGACTTCCCCTTCCCCATCAGCCACATCATTTTCGTTATCACAGCCTCAAGGGTCATATCATAGGCTTCCAGGAGTTTAAAGTCCTGCTTCACACGTTTTCCCACCTCATAGACCGTCATATTGCTTCCCTCGTTGGCCACCTGGGTCGTCATCACCACATATTTCCCCTTGCCTTCCCACTCCTTCATCTCCCGATAGAATTCCTGTACCAGCGTATTGGGAATTCCGCCAACCCCGAAGCTCTCAATCACAATACAGTCATAATGCATAAACAGATAGGGCAGAATACTGGCATGCATCCCTGGAATCAGCTTCAGGACATACACACTGTCCTTCATATCATAGCCAAAGCCAACCGGCTTATCACAGGGAGGCTCTTTAATATAGCGCACAATCATCCCCTCCTGAATCACTGCCAGATAAGGAAAATTAATACTGGAAAACGCGTCATAACTCTTTGCCCTCTCCTTCTTCGCCCGCGTACCGGCAATTACCTTCCCGTCAAAGACAATATTAACATTCTGGGACTCGTCGTCTGCCGCATAGATGAAGCTGTCCAGAAGGTTTGTCCTGGCATCGGTCACATCCATCTGGATCGGCCTCTGGGCGCCTGTAATCACAATAGGCTTCGCTGAATTTTGTATCATATAAGACAGAGCCGCCGCCGTATACGCCAGGGTATCCGTTCCATGGCAGATAACAAATCCGTCATAGGCATCATAATTCTCCTCAACGCTTCCTGCAATCAGGCGCCAATGCTCTGGCGTTACATTGGTGCTGTCCAAATTGCACACCTGAATCGTATCAACCTCACATACCTTTCGTACAGCCGGAATGTACGAAAGAATATCCGCTGGCGTAAGCCCCGGCGCCAGCCCGTACTCTGTCGGCATGGAGGCAATGGTGCCTCCGGTTCCTATCATTAGTATCTTTTTCATCTCTACCCCTTTCCCCTTTTTAAGCCTCTTAAGGGATTATATGAGTGACCGAATCGGCAGTATCTCAATTCGGTCAGTAAAAAACTGCGCGACAGCCTGAATCATATAGAAGCTGTCTTTCACTCCGGAAGTCTCGTAGGCAGAATGCATTGCAAGCTGTGCAAGTCCGATATCAATACTGTTCATGGATACCTGAGTCATGGCGATATTGCCAAGGGTACTCCCGCCTGCCATATCCGAACGGTTGGAGAAAAACTGAAGCGGCACGCCCGCCGCCTCACAGATTCCCCGAAACATGGCGATGCTCACGGCGTCAGTGGTATATTTCTGTCCGGCATGGGATTTCACAACAATACCTTCATTCATATACACACAGTTGCCCACATCCGTCTTGTCCGGATGGTTCGGATGCACTGCATGGGCGTTATCACAGCTCAGCATAAATCCCTTTGAAGCCGCCCTGAAAAACCCTTCTTCTCCCTTACCCAGACACAGGTTCGCCCGATAAAGGGTATCATACAAAAATGTAGACGCTGCCCCCTGCTTCGTACCGGAACCAACTTCTTCGTTATCAAAGCAGGCAAATACATTGACCCCATGAAGGCCAGTGCCCTTAAGGAAGCCTTGAAGCGAGGTATAGGCGCACTGCAGGTCATCAAGCTGAGGACAGGAAATATACTCCTTATTCGCACCCCACACAGAGGGCTTCATCCGATTGTAGAGATACAAATCCATCCCGTAAATGCTCTCCTCTTTCACATTCAGCTCTCCTGCAATCAGCTTCTTAAAATCCCCCTCCTTACACTCACCCCCGCCAAGCAAGGGCAGCATATCCACCTGCTTGTTATAAGCATAGCCGTCATTCACCCCACGGTTCATATGAATCGCCACACTGGGAATCATCAACAAATCCCTGTCAATAATCAAAAGCCTTGCCGTATATATCCCCTGTTCCTTAACTATGACCCGTCCGGCAACAGACAGAGGCCGGTCAAACCATGAAGCGCACAGCATCCCGCCGTAGCCTTCTGTGTTCAGCTTCATGTACTTCTCTTTTACCTGAAGCTCTGCATTCTCCTTAATCTTGAAGGCAGGCGAATCACTGTGAGACGCTGCAATCTTAAAACAGTAGTCTTCAAGATTTGTTCCTATATTCAATGCAATAATGCTGGAATCATTGCGGGTCACATAATATTTTCCTCCTGGGCTAATCTTCCACTTTTCGCCCTCCTCAAGCCTTTCATAGCCATTTTCCTTTAATATCTCCCCTATATTCGCCACAGCATGGAATGGCGTTGGACTCCTTCCGATAAAGGAGGTCAGTCCTGATACAATTTCTTCATACATTCTGCTTCACCTCGATTATTTTACCGGAAAATATTATACTATGAGCATATCCGAAAAACAACCCAAAAGTTCACATAGGCTGCTAAAGGAAATAGAAAGAAAAATATTTACTTTAACACATTATTTTGCTAGTATAAGAGAGTAGTATGCTGTTGGGATATGAGCATCCTCAGCATAATAGTTATGGCATGAGAGAAAAGGAGGAAGAACATGTTAGAAAAGCTCTTTAAATTGACGGACAACAACACAGATGTCCGGACAGAGGTACTTGCCGGAATTACAACCTTTATGACAATGGCGTATATCCTGGCCGTGAATCCCAGTATTCTTGCGGCGGCAGGAATGGATCAGGGGGCTGTGTTCACGGCGACTGCGCTGGCATCGTTTATCGGTACGCTTCTGATGGCGTTTCTGGCGAATTATCCCTTTGCACTTGCACCAGGGATGGGACTCAACGCATATTTTGCGTATACCGTAGTCCTTGGTATGGAGTACGAATGGGAGGTTGCACTTACAGCAGTATTCGTCGAAGGAATCATATTTATTGTCCTGTCTCTTACGAATGTGCGTGAGGCGATTTTTAATGCAATCCCTTTGAACCTTAAAGCCGCGGTCAGTGTCGGTATCGGTTTATTTATCGCATTTATCGGTCTTCAGAACGCAAATATTGTAATCGGCGGCGCAACTTTGGTCGAGCTGTTTTCCGTAGACGGATATAATCTTGCAAACGGCGTAGAGGCAAGTTTTCATGACGTGGGAATTACGGTTCTGCTGGCCATTGCAGGCGTAATCATCACCGGAATACTGGTGATTAAGAATATTAAAGGAAATATTCTGTGGGGAATTCTGATTACATGGATTCTTGGCATCATCTGTCAGTTTGCAGGTATTTATGTTCCCAATCCAGAGCTTGGATTTTATGGGCTGCTTCCGGATTTTAGCAACGGGCTGTCTGTGCCAAGCATCATGCCTGTTTTCGGGAAGCTTAAATTCAGCGGGATTTTTTCACTGAATTTTATTGTCGTTATCTTTGCGTTTTTGTTTGTAGATATGTTTGACACGATCGGTACGCTGATTGGCGTGGCGTCCAAGGCAGATATGCTGGATGACGAAGGAAAGCTTCCAAGGATTAAGGGCGCGCTTATGGCCGATGCTGTTGCCACAACTGCAGGCGCGGTACTGGGAACCACCACGACTACCACGTTCGTAGAGAGCGCCTCCGGTGTTACAGAGGGCGGCAAGACTGGTCTTACGTCCGTTACAACAGCCGTTTTGTTTGGTCTTTCGTTGCTCCTTTCCCCGATTTTCCTTGCCATTCCTTCATTTGCGACAGCGCCGGCATTAATCGTGGTTGGGTTCTATATGCTGACAAATGTGGTGAATATTGATTTTAGCGATATCTCCGAGGCTCTCCCGTGTTATATCTGTATTGCGGCAATGCCATTCTTTTACAGTATCTCCGAGGGCATTTCCATGGGAGTAATCTCTTATGTAGCGTTGAATCTGATTACAGGAAAGGCAAAAGAGAAAAAGATAAGTGTGCTGATGTATGTGTTGGCGGTACTATTTATTTTGAAATATATCTTCCTGTAATTTATGAAAACAAATATGAAATGTTTTATTTTGCAAAGTATTTTTTCTTTAGCTTTGTGGCGGTTACTGATGACAGGGCTCGCCTGGATAGATATCAATTTTGAGGTATTACAATATATATTGCTGGCACTATGCTTTGGTATAACGCACTATTTTTTTCATTGTATAAAGAATAATAAAAAAATAGGTGATATTTACTGGTGGATTCTTCTGGCCATTGTGCACAGGACAATTATAATACCTTTGGGATATTTATTAATCGCTTCAGCGGCGCAAGGTGTAATCCTGTTATGGATGATATTTATTGTAGGAATTCCTTTTGCAGTATTCATAACAAACAAATTATTTAAAATAATAAAAATGACTGTCTCATAACATACCCCATTCTGCCCGTACCATTACGTGTACTGACAGAATGGGGTATATTGCATGTCATACCTACCGAATATCATATACGCTTCTCACCCGTATTCCCTCCGCCTTGCCAGAAATAATCTTCACCCTTTTTTCATCCCCGTTCAAGTCAAAATAATTATCCGACAGAATCAAGTCCTCCTGCTCATTTAGAATCTCCACACTCTTGGCATACGCCCTGGACGATACCACAAGCTCATCCCCCTCCACACGGCAGGAAAGCATGGGATCTTCGTACCTGAAATACTTAGGATAAGAGAAAATAACCGTCCCGTCCGAAATAACCTTCCCATCCTTTTTCATCTCATAACTTACGTACTCTGAAAATACGTCGATTTCCGGCAAAAGCACCTTGTCAAGCCACACACTGGACAGAGCCAAAGCCTTCACCTCCTGCGTACCGCCTTCCCTCAGAATCTCTGCCCTCCCATTGCGTACCGCCCAGGAAACCTGTACATACTGATCCTCCATTGTCTCATTAGCAACATTTAAGCGAATCGACTTCTCAAACTCAAAATGCTCTCGGTTCATATCCGCCTCCTGGGTCATCATCCCTTCCTCCTGACAGGAAACCAGAAGCGGCGCAAAGAAGCGTTTCTGTGCATAATGTAACGCCTTCCATCTGCCGCAGTAGTCAATAGACGACCATGAAATCACCGGCCAGCAGTCGTTGAGCTGCCACACAATAGCGCCCATGCACCGTCCCCGATTCCGCCGGAAATGTTCAACCCCATAGCGAATCGCGTCCGCCTGCAGAAGCTGAGACGCATAGATTAACGTATCAAAATCCGTGGGATACAGATAAGTCTGCTGTAAATAATTCATAATCTTCCCGTTTGCGCCATAATTTCTCTGATGCTTTTCCATCACATAGGAGAAAATGTTCATATCCTTCGGGTCATCCGTAAAGGTCTCTATCGTCCTTCGGCTCGGAAATGACTGGAAACCAAACTCAGACGCATAGCGGAAGAAATACTTGCGATACTCGGAAAACGGCTTATTCCCATGCCACACCTCCCAATAATGCACATCCCCTCGGTTGGGGCTGTTTGGCTCGTCAAAGGCGCCGCCGGACGAGGGGCTTGCAGGCCAGTAGAAGGTCTGAGGGTCGTACTCTGACAGCACCTCAGGAATCAACTGCTCATACATGATGACATAGTCCCGAACCTCCGTCTTTTTCGTAACCCAGTGATGCCCCTCCTCCACAAACATCTCCATCTCATTATTGCCACACCATAAGCCTAACGAGGCATGGTGGCGGAGACGTTTGACATTGTCAATAAATTCCTGTCGGATATTCGCCTTGAATTCCGGCGTCAGCTCATACACGGCACAGGCAAACATAAAGTCCTGCCAGACAATTAAGCCTAGCTCGTCGCAGACGTCATAAAACCAGTCCTCCGGATAATAACCGCCACCCCACACACGGACGGTATTATAATTCGCCGCCACGCACTGTTCAAGAAGCTTCCGTGTGGTTTCCGGCGTAACCCTTCCAAGCAGGTGATCCTCCGGAATATAATCCGCGCCCATGGCGAAGATTGCTATCCCATTTATCTCGTGGGCAAAACTCTCACCCCACTCGTCTTTCCGAAGCTGCATGGTCATAGTACGAAGCCCAATCCTACGTTCCCATACATCCACAGGCTTGCCTTTTACATAGAGCGTAACCCTCACATGATAAAGAGGCTGGCTGCCGTAGCCGTTGGGCCACCAAAGCTCTGGACGCTCAATCAGAATCTCCTTTGGGGAGTCCTGATACCTGCGGATTGTCCCATCCGGTTCTTTTATTTCTACCATATAGGAAGCGTCTGCCATATACGAAACCTCAAAATGCAGCACAACATTTCCGTCCCCATGGTCCTGCCTGATATAAACGCTGTCAAGCCTTGCCCCTTTCACTCCTACCAGCGATACCGGACGGAAGATTCCCGCATCCGGCAGATGCGCCCCCCAGTCCCAACCGAACATACAGTGCGCTTTACGCATATGGACGAAGCCCTCCATGGCATCTTCTGAGCCCAATGTCCGGCATTTGGCGAATTCTTCTCTGATAAATCGTAAAGGTGAATGTAATACAACCCGAAGCACATTCCCTTTTTCCTTAATAAGCCCTGTCACGTCAAACTCCCAGACGCAGTGCATATTGCAGGTCTTTCCAATCCATTCCTGGTTGATGTAAATATCGGCAATCGTATCCACCCCGTCAAAATGAAGCAAAATCTGTTCCTGCGCCAACAGCTTAGCCTCTGTATCAAAACACACCTCGTATTCATAGTCATTTTCCATCAGAGGAAGTGCGCGGATTTCATTGTCCTTCCAGAACGGATCCTCCATATTGCCGTTTCGCAGCAAATCCGTGTAGACTGTCCCCGGAACAACGGCAGGCTGTGCCGGTTCTCCCTGACAGTGCAGCCGCCAATTTTTGTCTAAAATCTGAGTTATCATGTTGCCTCCCCTTCCATTCTGCTTTATTACGCCGCTGTTTTTTCACTCAATACCATTGCGCCCATATTCGTTGCACAACAAACGATATGGAGCCTCGTCCTCCTCAATCTCCGGAAAACGCCCAATCGGCTCATAGAACCGATTATCGTGCTCATCGTCGTTGCACATGGACACCTCGCCAAGAAGCACGTCGCCGCTTCCTTCCTCCACATGAAAATCATGGTACATATACGGATAAATCGTAATACTTTCCCCTGGTGTCAGCCTTACCTTCGTCCCTGCCGGCACGGTAAACTCCCTCCCGTCGCAATTCACGGTAACCTCCGTGTCAGCAAATCCGCCGTCCTCTGTGGAATTGTAAACCGTAATCAGAACATTTCCGCCGCCTCTGTTAATAATATCCTCCATCTTTTTCCAGTGAAAATGCATTGGCGCCATCTGCCCCTCTTTTACAAGCAAGAGCTTCTCTGCATAAGTTTTTGTATATTTGTCCATCTTCAGATTCCCGTTCCGGAGGGTAATCAGTGAAAAACCTACCTCATCGAATCTGCCAAGGCCATAATCCGTGATATCCCATCCGAGCATATTATCACGAATCTCATCATACTCCGCCCCTTTTGTCCTCCACTCGTTGGCAGACCATTTACAGAAGGGAGGAAGCTCAAAGCCATGAGCCTTTATCATCTCCTCCATATGTTTAATCTCGGCATTTATTTTTGAACGTTTCATTTTTATCTCCTTTCCGCCTCTCGCCTCACCTCGTCAAGCTCTGCGCCCGAAAGGAAGGTAAGCACAATCCTCTTTTTTTCCGTGGCAAACGGCTCAATCATATGCAGGCTGTCCTCCTTCATATGATACGGTCTCCCGTAAACACTGGAATTGGCCGGTTCCAGACCAACCACATAATCACCGGAGGCTATCGATTTCCACTGCATAAAATAAGGCAGCTCACTCACATTGTATTCCACCTTAAGCCCAATCCCAAGCTTCTTGTTTACTACCGCGGCAAACGTATTTCCTTCCTGGTCAGCCTCCATCTCATGAAGAAATACATACTCCGGCTCATTGTCTTTTGGCGCCTCCATGCGGTTAAAGGCTGCCGCGTTCGATGAAGCCGCCTTATCCCTTGGCGTCACTTTTCTTGTGGGAATCAAAATCTCAGAATCCTCGCACAGAAGGGGATAGCCAACATTGATGTGGTACAACAGCATCATGGGTTCTCTGCGAAAACCCTCGTTCGTAATCTCATCCTCAATACAGATACGATTCTCACCGTAGCAGGTTGTAATCTCTCTGCGAAGTACAAGATTCTCCCCGAAAAGCTCAGCCTCACGCATGGTGCCTGATATTGCCGCCACATATTGCTCCCCCGCCCACCTTGCATGTGCGCCTACATGCTCTGCCGGCGTCGTGCGAATCCGTCCATGCATAGGATAAGCCTTGCCGTCAATCTCACAGGGGGCGCAGATATTCTCAAGCCCGCAGGTAAACAGCATCCCGCCCATAATACTGCGTCCGGCCTCCACTCCGTTGGTATCAAAATGATTCCGTCCCATCAGCCCAGGCTTTGCAAGAAAACTTATGTTATGCCCGCAAAAGGAGACATCTGTAATATCAAGGCATTTATCAGCCATCACACTGAATTTCAGAGGCCCGTTCTTCACCTCAAACGCCTTCATTCCTCTTGCCCTTCCTTCCTCAAAAGTTACCGGACGCACATACATAAGCTGCTGCATGCTTCCCACTAATCGAAGTAATTCTTTCTTATCTGCCACAGACAATCCCTCCATTCCTGTTTCTGTTCTCTGTTATTCTCCACGCAAAATCATACCGGCTCTGCGAATCTCCTCTCCGTCTGTGCGGAAAATCTCGAATTCACTGAGTCCGGGAAGCCCCATATTGACACGCTCGTTTCGGTAAACCATTCCGCTGTCCACCCTCCGTTTTCCGGACATATGAAAACTACTTGCATGGATGTCCTCCTTCATCAGCCGGATTACCTCTGCATTTACCCCGCTGCCTACCAGAATCTCAATCCGCCCGCCTGCGAGAGCAAGAAGCCTTTTCAAGACCTCCTTACCCGCCATACAGTCAGACGCCTGACCCGAAGTGAGTATGGTATCTACTCCCAATGAGACAGCCTCCTCCAAGGCCCGTTCAGGATCCAGGCATACATCAAACGCCCGATGAAGTGTAAACTGCAATCCATGGGCGCAACTCCGAAGCTCTTTCATCCTGTTAAGGTCCAGATTCCCGTCCTCAAGCAGGCAGCCGGCTACAACGCCGTCAGCGCCCAATTCCCGAAACATCTGGATATCCTCCCTTATCATCCGGAATTCCGCATCCGTGTACAAAAAGTCTCCGGCTCTTGGACGAACCAGAACATTTAACTTAATCCTGCATTCTTTTCGTATCTGCTTAAACTGGCTCACACCAGGGGTCGTCCCGCCAATGAGCAGATTGGCGCAGACTTCAAGGCAGTCTGCGCCTGCCTCCTTGGCAATGATTGCAGACTCCACAGAATCGACGCATACTTCCAGCTTTGATTTCCTATTCATATCCATATTCTCATCAATTTCCTTCGTATTTTTAAGAGAGGCAGCCCTCTTTCAAACACATCCTAAAGGGCTGCCCTCTCTCCTATTCTACTTCCCTGCCTTCCAATCGTCAATCTGTTTCTGCATCTCATCGATTACCTTGTCAATTCCCGTGGCCTCAAGCTTCTCCTGAAGCTTCGGCAGATATTCCTCCGGATCTACGCTTCCTGTATACAGGGATTTTCCGAATTCATCCATCACGTTTCCGAAGCCTGCCACCTCCGTACTTACCGGCTCTAAGTCAAAGTCAAACCCAAAGGACGGCGCCTCTACCGAGGAGGAATTGAATTCCTTGAAGGTTGCCCATTTGTCAACCGGCTCGTTTTCGAGAACATAAGTGTTAAACAAACCTCCCTGTACCCAGTAGGAAACAGAATAATTCTTTCTTGTCTCCTCGTTCATCTTAATCTTGTTGTCATACACATAAGGTTTACCCTCTGCCTCTGCCGCTTCGTCTGCCGGAACCTCCACCTTATCCCAGTGCACACCCTCGATACCATAGTTTAACAGGTTTCTCAGATACTCGTCCGTATTAATCAGGTTCAGAAGCTCAACCGCCTTTTCGGGATGGTCTGTCTGTGCATTGATGGCTGTCAGCGCGCCGCGGGCGGAAATATTGGTCACATAGGTATCCATAATCGGAGTCGCTACCACCTCGTAGCCTAAGTCCTTGCCCCATACCAGCTCTGCGTATGGCTGTCCGTCGCCCTTTGTCACAAAACGCTTAATGGACTTGTCGTCAGAGGCCGTGGCCGCGTCCTTGTTGATATAGCCGGCCTGATAATACTTCCTCATGGTTTTAAGCGTAGACTTCATCTTCTCTGTCTCAAATACATTCTTCACTGTCAGCGTCTCATCCCCATACTCAATTCCCACAGGATTCTGGATTAAATCCATATAAATCGGCGCGGAATAGCTGCTGGTTAAGTACATCGGGACAACGTCCGGTTCTTTTTCCTTGATCAGCTCAAGCCACGGCTCTAAATCCTCCAGACTGTGAATCTCATCCACCGGAATTTCATATTTGTCAACGTATTCCTTCGTAAATACCCACATAGGCATGCTTCCGATTTCTTTCTCACTGGGAACGCCGTAAGTCTTGCCCTGCACTTTGGCTGCCTCCCAGAAACGCTCGTCTATGTTCTTGTACATCTCGGTATCCTTGATATAATCATCAATCACAAGAAACGCGCCCTTGTTGGCGTTCTGGAGATAGTTGTTGGCCCATGAACAGGTAAAGCACATATCCCAGTCATCCCCTGTATTAATCACAACCTGCATCTTCTGGTCATAATCACCCCATCCTGCCGTGTTAATCTTAAGCTTCACGCCAATTTTTTCTCCAATATATTCATTTACCTTCTCAAGAACAGCCTCCTGGTCCTTCTGGGCATCCCCAATCTGCCACCAGGTCAACTCCACAATTTCTTCACCGTTAGAATTGGTCTCCGCCTTCTTCTTGCCGCAGCCTGCCAAAAGCCCTGCCGCCATCACAACAGCTAACCCCGCCGCCGCGAATCTTTTTAATATCTGCCTTTTCATTCTCACTTTCCTCCTTTTTCATCTTACTCTTTTACCGCGCCCACCGTCAATCCATTTACAAAGTATCTCTGGAAGAACGGATAGGCAAATATAATTGGCAACGTGGAAATTACCACAATCGCCATCTTAATCGTCTCCTTCGGCATATTTGCCGCTGCTGTAATCCCGTCAACGCCCATGGTTGCCTTGTTGTTTGCAAGCCAGTCAATCGAGCTTTCAATCTGGATTAACAAATATTGCAATGGGATTAAATCTCTGTTATCCATATACATCATGGCATTGAACCAGTCGTTCCAATAGCCAAGCGTCAGGAAAAGCCCAATCGTCGCAAGCCCAGGCAGCGCCATGGGAATGACTATCTGAAAAAACAGCCTCCACTCAGACGCCCCGTCAATCTTCGCTGACTCCACAACCGCATCTGGAATACTGGTCTTAAAAAATGTCCGAAGTACAATTATATTAAATGAGTTCAGACACAGGGGCAGTATAAGCGCCCAGAGTGAATCCTTTAACATAAGTACCTTAGTCACAATCAGGTAATTGGCAATCATACCGCCGCTAAACAGCATAGGTATGGTGATTACGGTTGTAAAAAATTTGCGGTAGGCGTAGGTTTTTCTGGACAGCGCATAGGCGTAGGTGCCGGTCAGCAGAAGTCCGATGATGGTTCCCACCACAGTGATAAAAATAGTTACTCCATAGCTTCTTAAGATATTTTCTCCCGCGCTGACGATATATTCGTAAGCGTAAAAGCTTAATTTCTCCGGAATAAACCGGTATCCGTTCATTGCCAGCGAAGCCTCATCCGTAAATGAGATGATAATGACAAAGATAAACGGAATGACACAGACAAGGGACAGGATTGTCAGGATAATGTTAAATGCAACGTTGGTCGGTGTCTTAATCTGATTGTATTTGCACTCGTCTGCCTCAATCTTTCTAATTCTTTTCTCCATTTTTCTTCTGGATATTTCAGCCACACTCTCTCCTCCTTCCCTTCACTAAAACAGTGCGTTCTCGCTGTCAACCTTAGATACGATTTTATTTGCAATCATAATCAATATGAATCCTACCGTTGACTGGAACAGCGCCGCGGCTGAGCTCATTCCAATCTCACCGCTTGTCTTTAAGGCTCGGAAAATATATGTATCCAATACATTTGTCACCGGATACAAAGGCCCTGAGTTCCTGGGAAGCTGGTAGAACAGACCAAAATCTGCCTTGAAGATTCCGCCCACAGACATGATGAGAAGAATCGTGATTACCGGCTTCAAAAGCGGCAGTGTAATATATTTAATCTGCTGCCATTTCGTCGCCCCGTCCAGAACCGCCGCCTCATAGTAGGTCTTGTCAATCCCGCAGATGGATGCCAGATAGACTACGGTGTTATACCCCATTCCCTTCCACTGGCTCATGAAAATAATGATAAACGGCCAGTATTTCTTTTCTGTATACCATGAAACCGGTTCGCCGCCAAACTGTTGGATTATTGCATTAAAATATCCCTTTTCCGGATTTAAAAATGCAAACACACAATAGCTTACGACTACCCATGACAGGAAATAGGGCAGGAACATAGAGCTCTGATAAATCTTCATCATTCCCTTGTTCTTAATCTCATTTAGCAACAGGGCCAGCACTACCGGCACCGCGACACCTAATATAATAAATGTCAGGTTATAAAGCACGGTATTCCTCACAATAATCCACGCGTCGCCGCTGCTGAACAGGAACTTAAAATTGTCAAACCAGACCGTCTCGCTTGTAAACAGATTGTAGAAAAATCCGTCTCCGGACAACCGGAATTTCTTAAATGCTACCAGGATACCGAACAACGGCAGGTATGCAAAAAACAGAAACCAGATTGCGCCAGGCATACTCAAAATAAGCAACTCCTTATTTGCCTTAAGCCGGCTTAAAAAATTTCCCTTCGGCTTTCCGGCTTTTTTTGTATTCGCCTTCAACTCTTTACCTCCTCCTTTTCGATGACACTCCTCCCTCTCATTTTGCGGCCGCGCTTTCTGATTGGCTGTGGAATGTCCATACTGTCCGTCAACTTACCGGTTCGTTAAACTGCAGTATTTTTTATCTGTATCAACTATATCATTGTGCAGTTTGTATTGAAAGTTGAAAACTTTCAGGTTCATTGAACAAATTCTAGTATTAAAATCTCTTGTCGAAAAAAGGCGAATAAAGTTAATTGCTAAGAATATCCCAAAATGTTAAAATGGAACCATAAAAAATTATTTTAGGAGGTGTATTAAAATGGCAACTTCAAGTATCACGGCAAATTTTGTTATATCCGGCCAGAAGCAGGCAGAGATATTCGCTGATGCAATCGAGGCATCTGCCAAGGACAGACCTAAACTTGTTCCAATCAATGTGACTGATTTACATGGGGCGGCTGAGATATTGAAATTCATGGAAAGAAGGAAGAAAAAGGATGCAGACAGCAAGTGAACTTACGGTTATAAACATCCGTGAATATTTGGGACATGATGCCAGGAGACTCGGAGAGGATAGTTTAACAGAGCTTTTTTCCGAATTTTCGTGCCCTCTGAATTTGGACATAGAGCATTTTTTGAAGCATCATGCAGTCGAATTTGCGAAGAAACATCAGGCAGTTACATATTTGGTATTCTCGTCAGAAGATGCAGAATTATTAGGTTATTTTTCTATCACCATAAAACCCCTTACCGTAAAATCTGAAGCTTTTAGTAATACAGCAAAACGAAAACTTGCAAGGTTCAGCAAAATTGACAAAGGCGAGCAGACCTATCATCTGGCAGCATATTTGATTGCACAGCTTGGGAAAAATTATAGTGTCAGGGTAAAAGGCAGAATAACAGGCGAAGAACTCCTGGCGGCAGCAATCAGACAGACTCAGATTTTGCAGTTTCAGGCTGGCGGCATGGTAACATTTGTAGAAACTGATAATAAAGAGAAATTGTTAATTTTTTACGAACATTATGGATTCAAGAGATTTAATACCAGATTGACCGTATCTCATGCAGACGGACAGCATGAACTTATACAGCTATTACGTTTGCTCTAATTATATTCTTAAGCCGAAAGGCATCTATCGTATTTCCAATTTCAGAGTGTTTATTCCAAATAGCTAATTTTGTAAAAAAGCTGCCGGAAGACGTATTTTTTCGACAGCTTTTAATCCAATCAATATTTTTTCATTTCCCTCATTGAAGCCGGCGACACTCCATAGCTCTGCTTGAATTTCCGATAAAAGTAACTGGTATCCGGATACCCCACCTGCCTCGCAATCTCGTTAATCTTCATATTCGTATTCAATATCAATTCTTTGGCAATCCCGTTCTTCGTATTGCTCAGATATTGCGCAAATGAGCAACCTACCTCCTTCTGGAAAAGCTGCCCCAGATAAGACGCATTCATGTGATACCGATGAGCCAAGGTTTTCAGATTCATATCTTCTCTATAATTCTTGTGCACCTCCGCAACAATCTGGCGCACCACAGGGGTATACATAGAATCCTCCTCATGCATACACTCAATAATCTCAATAATCTCCGATATAAATGCAGTCTTGATTCCATGAATGTCATCCGCACTGAAAATTGTCTCCATAAGCTCTGAAAGGTCATGGAATCTTCCGGATTCAAGCTTATACTCTTTCTTCATATCCTGCAAAAGCATTGCCATCTTTACCGCCATCTGGTACAGAGAGCTTACGGCAGCATCCTTTCGGAGATTATTAATGAACAGATCCTCTATGTAATCCACCGCTGCTTCTTTTTCCTTTTTTAAAATGAATTTCCGAAGCTGCGCTTCATCCATACGGATCGACTCCGTTTTCCTATTCTGAATCTGGGACAGGCTGACACAGTTTCCATACCCTTCAATAATCAGATACTTTTGAAGCTTCTTTGCACTTTTGTAGGCTTTTGGAAGTTCTTCAAAGCTCTGGAAAGAATTTCCTAAACAGATAAAAGTCATAATATTAAATCTGCCCTCAATCCTGTCCTGAAGCTCTGAAAGATATTCCTGCACCTTATCGACACTCGTACCATCCACGAGCATAAGCAGGCTGTCCGGCGGAAGATGTACGATTCTCAAGGGTTCTTCTTTCTTTAACTCCACAATCATATCCGTAATCTTCTTTTCTTTCAGCCCCTCCAGGTTCCATTTCATCACAGCCGCATGACAGGTCTGCCCCTCTGGTGGAAGTCCTAACATCTGGGCAAACTTTTCAGCATCGCTTTTCTCGCAATTTCCCTTTAAGAAATGTATCCATTGGCTTTTTTCATCAATGTATGTAAGCTTCTTCTTATCCATCTCGTTAAGCTTCCCCACGGTTTCCCGAAGCTGGCGTATAAGCTCATCCTCATTGATTGGTTTCAGGATGTAGTTCTCAACATCTAACCGGACCGCCTCTCTGGCATAGGCAAACTCGTCGTATCCGGTCAGGATGATAAACCTCACCTGCTCCTCCCTCTTACGAATCTCCCGAAGAAGGGTAAGCCCGTCCATCTCCGGCATACTGATATCCGTTACCACAATCTGCACAGGCTCTCTCTCCCACATCTCAAGAGCCTCCACTCCGTCGTGGGCCATGTGCACCACGCGAAGCCCTAATGCCTCCCAGTCCACGATATTGCGGATTCCCTGAAGGATTAACTCCTCATCCTCCACAATCATTACCTTTTTCATACTTGACTACCTCCCATAAATCTTAAGATCACCCGAAGTCCTCCCTGACTCCTTGACTCTAAACGGATTCCACACTCCCTGCCGTAAACGGCCTTAAGCCTCCGATTCACATTGGCAATCCCGATAGAAGAATGTTTCTCCATGGTATCCTGTTCAAGCTCTTGATTCTTCGCCTCAATAGCTTCTTGTGTCATTCCTTTGCCGTTGTCCTCCACAATAATCTGATAACCTCCCTCCTTCTTAACAAGGATTCTCACAAAGTTATCCTTTTCCTTCAGCCGTATGCCGTGAATAAAATAATTCTCAATCACAGGCTGCAATACAAACTTAATAATCGGCACCTTAAGATATTCCTCCGGACATTCCACATTTGCCTGAAATTGATTCTGGTACCGGAATTCAAAAAGCTCCATATATTTCTTACAATAGTGTAACTCCTGAGCCAGCGTAATAATATCCGCCTCCTTAATCTGCGCCCGAAAGGTGACTGCCAGGCTGTAAAGCATCTTCCCCACCTCCCTGTCGCCGTTGCAGATTGCCTTCATACGGACAGCCTCCAGCGTATTATACAGAAAATGAGGATTAATCTGGCTTTGAAGTGCGTCCATCTCCGCATTTTTCTGCTCGATTTCTGCGAGATACTGCTTCTTGATATGTCCGTCCAGCCTGACGCACATTTCATTAAAATATTGTGCAATCACATCAAGCTCATCACCATTTTTATCAGTAGGAATACGCACCGCCAAATCTCCGTCCATTACCTTTGTCATACCGTCCAAAATCCGGTTAAGCCTGCCTGCCAGCTTCTGAAGATAGTATCTGACAAACATCTCCCCTAATGCCATCACAGCAATTCCCACCAGCACAAACATGACGACAATCGAGAACGGTACTGCTGCCGCCCGCTTCTTTTCAAGATAGCTTACGGTATGATACTCCCCCCGCTGCGCCTGTTCTACATATGCGCCAAGCAGAGCCTCAAGCGCATCCTTCTCATCCGCTTTCATAATATCAGCAATCTCATACTCTTTTGAAGAACTGTATACAACCGTTCCGGCATCGTGATATACCACCAACTCCGCACGGGAATAGTACTGCCAGATTGACTCGAACTTCTTGCTCTTAAACCCAAGTATCATGCAGCCCTTGCTCTCCATCGTTGACGGATCGCGAATCTCCTTCAGGTAAGCAAAACTGCCCTCCTTTGCCAGATTGCCACTTTCCAGCCGCTTCTTAAATTCCTTATCTCCATCCCTCCTGTAACTCTTTCCATCCCTTGTGTACTCTGTAATCTCATCCCGCCCGTAGCTGAACAGCGTGATTTGGCCAAGGCTTTCGTATGCCTGAAACGCATCCAGAAAAAATTCCTCGATTCCCTTATATTCATTAAGCTTATTTTCAATATAGGTATCCAGGCGGTATTTCTGGTACACATCCGGCTCGTCCGCCAGATAGTGAAGCACGTCGTTTAACTCCATACTGGAATTGTACAGGTCTTTATGAATATACTCCGCAACATCAGAAGTATCCTCCAGGTAAGAGACCGCGGACTCGCTCATCATTTCCGTGTAGCTTAAACTCTGTTCCAGGAAACGATTTCTGGTACTGTTAATAAAGAAAATAACCAACGCCGAGATAGCGCAGACCAGAATCGACGTATAGATAAAAAACAATTTGTGGTAAAGCTGCTTTGAACCCTTGACCTCCATCTCCGATTCCCCTTCTTTTCTAAATATAAAGACAACGCCAACAAGGAAATGCAGCATTTCCTGCATTTCCTCGGCCTTTTTTATCTATTTTCAAGCTGTCTCATGACACTCTGGCTCATAAACATCACCAGAAATCCATAGGCGCTGCCCATGAACAGCACCGTCGTCCCCGCGGAAATCTCGAATGACGCAAGAATAATTAAAAACGCCACAATATTTCCAAGGGTAAATATCGGTTTCACAAACATTAACGTAACCGCGGTTTTTGCAATCTGTATATTGCCCATCTCATAACGGCTGGCAAGCATATAGAGGTTCGGCGTGACAAGGACTGCCGCCGCAAAAAGCACAATAAACAGAATCGCAAGCAAAAGGCTTCTCACCTGTAACGTGAAAAACTCTATATTCGTCCAACATACCAGAATCACAAGCAACTGCCCTGCCCCAAGCTCTGCCTTTCGGAAAAAGTCCCTTAAATATCCCTTCCTGTAATCACGCAAAGCATTCCCTTGCGTCCCCCGTATCAGCCGGTTCATGGCATACATCACAGCCGACAATGCCGGCGCCATTGGAAGAAGGCACACAAGGAACAGAGGAAGACATTCCCGAATCTGCCCCGCCCCTACAAACAGCAGAAACAGCAGCGCCGGAATATTAGAAATCACAAACAATATATTTACCGTGAAAAAATAGCACACCTTCTCACAAAATCCTAATACCTTCTCTATGTTAAATAATTCTTCCATCCCTGAGTCCTTTCTCCAATGATTTTTTATTTTAAAGATTACACTTCAATCAATAGGGTCTTAATCTCATATGCATGAAGCTGCATCTGAATCTCGTCCCGCCTAAATTCTGTGACTGGCCGTTCCCGCAAATCACATTCCGCCCATGAACGGTAAGGGAAGCCTGGCTTCACGATTACCTCCTGCTTTGCCCCTGCAAACTCGTGGAAACGAACCACAATGTATTTCCCGTCCTCGGATTTCTTCACAGCGTCCAACTCCACCTGCTCATTGTCAAAGGAAAGGAAGCTGTCGAAGGAAAGAGTGCTTCGCCCTGCCACGGCCTGCATTGGCTCATTTAGCGCAAATGCTTCCTGAACTACCATTCCTTCCACGAAATCTCCCTTATGAGGAAGTAATGCATAGGTAAAGGTATGGCTTCCCTGATCCTGAAGATGATCCGGATGGGTTCCTGCCCTTAACAGGGAAATCCTCAGCACATTATCCTTGATATCATGTCCGTACTTGCAGTCATTTAAGATACTTACCCCGTAATTTCTATCAGACAAGTCCGCCCATCTGTGGGCTACCGTCTCGAATTTTGCCTGTTCCCAACTGGTGTTCCAGTGGTTCGGACGGCGAACGTTTCCATACTGCACGTCGTACGTGCCATAGGTGGAACGGATATCCACAGGGAACGCTGCTTTCAGGAGTTTGTGCTGTTCATGGAAATCTACCTCCGTCTTAAAATCAATTCTCCTGTCATTGCTGTAAAGAATCATGTCCTGCCTGATACAGGAGGACGGCCCGTCAGCCTTCTTATCCGGCGCAAAATCCCATTCCATATGAAGCCTCATGCGAAGCGGCCCCATTTCCGCAGCCTCAAAAACGGTAAGGCCGGTGATTTCCCGCATCTTTTCCTGGTAAAAGATATCAATATCCCATGCATCGAAATCAAGGGGTTTGTCCTCAAATACCTGAAGCACGTTCGCCCGCTGTCCTTCAGGAATCACGTCGCGCGCATAGGTTTTGTCGTACAGCCTTGTAATCTGTCCGCACTGATTCAGGGAAATACGATAGTAGGGCGTCTCAATCTCCCTGTCCTCTATGGTAAATGCCCCTGCCTTTTCTGAGGATTTTTCCTCCTGCTTTACCGAAATGACCTTCATCCCCATAGGCGGCACGTCCTTTACCTGTACATAGGTTACCCCCTGCCCTTTTTGGGAAACCAATTCATTTCCGTCCTGGTCCTGAAAACTGCCGTCTTGATTCTCCGGAATAGTCACCATCTGGTTCATGGCCCATCCGGAAGGATTGATTACGGTATAGGTATGCTCTTTCTTCTCTGTGATATGTGCATAGGCGCTTCTTTCCACTTCACGGGCTATCCCTTCGATATATGCATAATCTTTTCTTGAATCCTCGTAAACCTCATGAATTGAAGAACCTGGAATAATATCATGGAACTGGTCTGTCAAAATATGCTTCCAGCCCTTAGTCAGCTCGTCCTGCTTTGCATCCGCCATATTGCCTGACTGTAACGCCTCCATCACAGTAAGCCACTCAGCTCTGCGGTAAAGTAACTCCATCCTCCGGTTCATGCGTTTATTGTAAGCCTGGCTTGTGTAAGTGCCTCGGTGATATTCCAGATACAGTTCTCCATCCCAGGTATGGACGTACTCCTCCGTATGCTCTACGGTATCATGGAGTTTCCTGAAATATTCTCCTGCTGTGGACATCTTTACATTGGGAAGCCCCGGAATCTTGTCAAGCCTTCTCGCACACTCTAACATATCACGGTTCACACCGCCGCCTCCGTCTCCGTAGCCAAAGGAAATGAGCAGGTCATGATTCATCTGCTTATCCCTGTATGCGTCCCACACTCCTTTTACCGTTCTGGGAAGAAGGTTTCCATTGTATGTATAGAACCATGAGTCCCTCTCTCTCCACGGCTCAGGCGTGGTGATGAAGTGTGTCAGCACCTCGCTGCCGTCGATTCCTTTCCACATAAAGGTATCGTGAGGCATACGGTTATACTGGTTCCAGCTTATCTTCGTAGTCATAAATGTGCTTATCCCTGCTTTCTTCAAAATCTGGGGAAGCGCCCAGGAATAGCCGAACACATCCGGAAGCCACAGGTATTCCACATCTTTGCCGAACTCCTCCTTGATAAATTTACTGCCTATAAGTATCTGTCTTGTCAGAGATTCCCCGCTTGTCAGGTTGCAGTCAGCCTCTACCCACATGCCGCCGTCAGCCTCCCAACGGCCCTCCTGAACCCTTTTCTTGATATTTTCAAAAATATCAGGGAATTCCTCCTTCATATACTCGTATAACTGGGGCTGTGTCTGTAAGAAAATATATTCCGGATACATTTCCATCAGACGGAAAACCGTAGAAAAAGAACGAGAGCATTTTTCTCTGGTATGCTTCAGCCGCCACAGCCACGCCACGTCGATATGGGTGTGGCCTACGCAGTATACATTTACCATAGAGCGCTTATCCATCTTGTCAATGCTGTCATTTAATGCGTCATCCGCCCTATACACAGACTCATAGAAACCCCCGCTTCCTGGATAAGCCCAGTCAACCAGACGGAACGCCTGCTCAAGCGCCCTGCGCAGTTCATGCTGGATTGGGTCGGAATCGGCAAGCTCATCCAAGGTCTGGCGCACCATCAGCGCCATATAATAGAAGTCGTCTACCTTTTCGTCCAGCCATGCAAGGTCGGCACGCGTGATTCGATGCTCTTGCTCTTTGGGGACGCCTCCGCCCTCCAAGCCTGACCACAGCCGGAAGGTCAGGTCCACGGTGGTTCCACAGAAAGCGTCCTCCAAAAACAACTCCTTGTGGTTCACATCCACGCCCTGATACATCTTTCCGTTCACATATGCCATGGACTCAAATCCGGAATTATTTCCCCCGCCTGTGTTGCCAAAATCGAATACGCCCACTACTTTTTTTCCTTTCCATTCTGCGGGAACGGCGATGTCCTTATGTAACCATACGAAACGGTCACGGCCTTTCCATGTATCGCCTGTGTTTAATGTATACCACTTTTCTGTTCCCTGGCCATGGGACGCCGGCAGCTTGGGATTTGCTACCCCCTGTTCTTCTTCTGCTGCCGCAAAGCTCTTGAATTCAATGATATCCCGATATCGATACTGTTCTATCTCGTCGATACGTCTCTCTAACTTTCTGTCTGTCAAAAACATAACATCCTCCTTAATGCTTGCCCTGTCTTATAGCATCATTTTATTATGGGGCTTCAAATATTGCAATTCAGAAAATTCTAGTTTTGATGAACATTATCCATAAAAAGTTCTTTACGGAATGACTTCTATATAGTATAATCCTATCACAATATGACCAAATCCATCCGGAACAACAAACACGAAAGCGAGGAGAAGTAGAATGAACGCAGAACTAAAAGACTTTGTAACCGAGAAAGTGAATGTACTGCTTGGTGCAGCCTCCTGCTGCGCCGAAGCAAAAGAGGCCGCAAAAAACTGGCTTGACGCCGTGGGAACAGACAGTGAGGGGGAAGCAACGAAGAACCTGATTGCAGAACTTGAGGAGGACATTATGCCAATCGACGGACTGATTGCATTCGCCGGTTCAGAAGCGGGTGCCCAGGTGTTCGGCGCGGAGACTGCCAAGAATGTACTTGCCCATGCAGAGGAATTGAAAGCCTCTGGTGCGAAATACTGTGACTGCGCGGCCTGTGCGGCTTGTGAGGCCATTCTTGAGAAGAAAGACGAACTCTTATAACCTGTTCGGGGACTGTCCTTTTATGGCAGTCCCCGACTACATTTTTTTACATAAGCAAAGCAAAAACAGAGGCCCAAAGGACGGTCAGAAGTCCGGCAACAGCTATGGCAAGACTGCTCATAGCGCCTTCAATCTCGCCCATCTCCATGGCCTTTGCGGTCCCGATGGCATGGGAGGCTGTTCCGATGGCAAGACCTTTGGCAACCGGATTATGAATCCGGAAAATTTTACAGATTAATTCCGCAGTAACATTTCCAAAGATACCAGTAACAATAATGGCAGCCACGGTTATGGTTATGGTCCCGCCCAGTTCCTCCGAAACTCCCATACCTATCGCTGTGGTAATGGACTTTGGCAGCAGCGTCACATACTGCTCATGGTTCAGGGAAAATAATCTTGCCAACAGAAAGATACTCAGAAGGCTTGAGAGCACTCCCGCGGTGATTCCTCCTGCTACGGCTTTTAAGTTTTTCTTAAGCAGCTCCATCTGCTGGTAAAGAGGGACTGCCAGACAAACGGTGGCAGGAGTCAGCAGGTAGCTGATATATTTAGCGCTTTCATTATAATGCTTGTATTCTACGTTCAGAGCCGCCAGTACAGCCATGACGGCAACGGTGGCAACCAGCAGCGGATTAAAGACCGCCAATTTAAATTTTCTCTTTAACAAAAGTCCGGCTTCATACGCCGCAAGGCTCAATACAGCGCCGAAAAATATGGAATCAACCAGAAATTCTTTCATTATTTTCTCCATTCCTCTTATCTTTTTGAATCATTCTCTGTGTCACCTGCCCCGTTACTGCCATTACAATGACGGTGGAAACCAATGTGATGAAAATAACCGGAAGCCAGACAGGTTTAAGGAAAGGCCAGGACTCCAAAAGCCCTACTGCGGCAGGGATGAACATAACCGGCATGATTTCGATTAAGAAGCCGGCTGCTTCCTTAACTTGGTTTAGTTTTATGATTCCTGCGCATAACGCCGAAAGCATGAGGAGTAACCCGTAGACGCTGGCAGGAATTGGAAGGGGTATCATCACATGTAAAAGCTCGCCTAGAAATGAGACAAACAGGATAATACAGAATTGTCTTAAGTACAGCATAATAATTTCATCTCCTAACTGGTAATGCATATACAATTTAGTAGTACCTGTACATCATAGAATACAAATATTTAAGTGTCAAGAAAAAGTAAAATAGCGTTGTCTTTTACGGGCGGAATTGTTATACTTACCGTATATCAGATACAGAGTTTAACAAATGCAGGAAAAAAAGGGGGGACAAAAGGTATGACCGGTGAAGAAAATCGTTTTACAGGGGAACGGGCGGCAAAGTATGTTCTGCTAAACAAAGATGTGGTGATTGCGGAATTTGAGGTGGATACAGTATTTGATACGATTAAAATTATAGAACAGTCTGTGGAATTGCCATATTGGTTTGACAATATAGGGGATTTTATTCGTAACAGACGTGCGCCTAAGCAAAGGGAGAATATTGAAGAATTGTTACGTTTAAGCGGATGCGATACTTTACAGGGATTTTTGGATATCTCTCATGCATTGTCTTTGGTAGATACGTTTTGGGTGAAGCGTATAGACAGTGAACTTTGTTGGAAAAACGTATCTTTGTATACACATCCGTTTAATGAAGTTATTGCCAAGACTGCTTTTGAGGGTGGTCTCCATAGCAGACAGTTAAGTACCACGTCCCCAGAATATGGTACAGACGGCTCTTTTGCCAAATGCTGGATTAGGGAGGGAGAACAGATTAGAATGCTGAAGCGCGGCAGTTCGGGTGCTCGCAATGCCGGTTTGGAACCTTATTCAGAGTTTTACGCAAGCCAGCTAGTGAAAACTTTTACTAATGAATTTGTGACATATGGTCTTAGGATGCACAATCGAAGAATCTGCTCGGTGTGCGACCTGTTCACATCCGAAGATTATGGATATCTTCCATATGCAGCAGTTGACAGAGGAAATTCCTCGGTAGAGTCCGTATTATGTAAAATGCAGGAATTTGGCCTGGAAGAAAAAACAAAACGCATGTTTGTCATAGATGCCGTAATATTGAATGAGGACAGACACAAAAATAATTTCGGGTTTATTGTAGATAACAGGACGCAGGAAATCGTCGGGATGGCCCCGCTGTTTGACCATAATATCTCGTTATTGCCCTACGCAGAAGAAGGTGAGTTTGTATATGGCGGCGATTATCTCAGGCGGAAAGGCCCTCGGATTGGGGATGACTGGATAAAGACTGCCGCAATGTGTCTTGATTCCAAGACCAGAAAAAACCTGATTCAATTATCAGATTTCCGTTTTGAAAGGCACGCGAAGTACAATCTGCCTGACTGGCGGCTTGATGCCCTGGAGGGACTGATTCGCACAAACATTCAGAAAATATTAAATTTTCCTAATTAAGACCGCACAACAATAAGGTTGTCGAAAGATACTGTTTTCTGCAATGTCTATCTTCCGACAACCCTTTTTAGTTTTCCTCTTTGTACAGTGTATAATAATCGGATTCTAAATTTTCCATCATCTGGCCAAACCACCTTTTCGCATCATCCAATGCCTTATTGTAAATGATGGGTGCCAATTTTTCTTCAAACAGCTCTAATAACTGCATCTGTTCAATCATTCCGATTTCTTCGCCGCGTACATCCAAGTAGAATGCTTTAATCTCGTCATTCAGCTTTTCTTTCTGCACATCTGACAACTTAATCTGGGATATAGACTGCCTTTTTCTCATATTCCTTCCCCTGTCATGCCTTTGCATCGATCAGATTCACCGCCGCAGGAATCGCGCTCAGGTTGCTTATATCTACTCCGTAATCTGCCAGATTCTCCACGTTATCAGTGTCTACCGCCACCTCATCCCAACTCCACAGAAGCCCGTATGAACCGACTGCATGCCCATAATCCTCTTTTGTCCGGTATTGGTAATCTGCCAGCTCTTTTCCCGTATACTCCTGGTATCTGCCCTTAAGCTCATCCCCAAGGCTGACTAGCTGCTCCTTCGCCTTAGCAAGATACGCAAGACCTTCCTCTATACCTCCGGCTTTTTTCAATCCTTCTGAAATACTGGTAATCTTATCCGGTATATCCCCAAGCAGCGCCCGATATTCTTCACTGAACGGTTTTCCGTACACAGCTTCACAGTTGCCCAGGCTGTCGCTAAGGAGTTTAGCCGTATAGTCAAGCACGCCTGCCATGTCCTGATATTCCGACGCCATCAGTTCATTCATCTTTTCGGCATGCTTTTCGGAACCATTTGCAGTAAGCTTCTCGTATTCAGACTTTAGATACTTAAGCCGTGTCTCCTTGTATGTAATGCTGTCCGCCAGAGTACCTGCGGTCTGGTAATATGCCTCTATCTTCTGAGCAGCCTTCACAGGTACATCTTCCTTCGCAACCAGAAACGACGACAACGCCGCCGGTCCTGTATTCTCAAACCCTGTATCTATCTGCTTCATATCCCCGCCTCTTATCAGAGCCGCGGCTTTTTCCTGGATTGCTCTCTGCTTCAATGCTTTCTGCGCGTCTGCCGTTCTTGCCGCCCCTGGCAGAAATTGATTAAATGTATTCTGGCTGCCTGGCTTATTCATCCAGAACATATTCTGTGTATTAATCCTCATGCTTCTCCTCCTTGCCTGTCCCACACAAATGTACTGCTGTTATTAAAATAATCGACTTCCGAATATGAATACTTAACGATATATGGACATTTACTGCAAATTCCTTCTTTTTATGTGTCTTTTCAAACCGTCTGCCTTATGCTGATAGTTTTTTCTTCTCCAATCCTTTCTCCCGCCCGCACTCTCAGCCTCAAAATCTTCCATTTCATACGCTTCGTGTGGAGTCTGAGGTCTTTTACTGCAAAACGGACAGTTCGGGTCACCGCAAGGCTCGTCAAGCCATTCATTGCAAGTAATACAGCACCTTGCATCGTAACGCTCAAACCAGTAAACCGACTCCTGGCCGCACCAGGGGCATGAAGAATCTGAATGTTGGCATAGCTGCTGCCATTTAAGACGCTTTTTGCGGGCTTTTAGATAATTTTTTCTGTTTTTCATATGTCTCACCTTTTTTAAGTATACACAATAACCTCCCGAATCGCAACCGCACGCAGTAAATGACTCCCAATAAATCGGGAGTCCAATAAAAATCCACTATTTAATATTTTTCCTTTCAAAGTAGTCATCAATTTTCTGCTTAATCTGCGACGGCTTTAAATATTTCACCAGATACCCGTCAGGCTTCAGGGCTATCAGCTTCTTAACCGTCTCCGGGTCAGCCCTCCCTGTCAGAAAAATAATCGGAATATCTGCGAATGCTTCCTCCGAGCGCATCATTTCAAACACCTGCTGTCCGTCGCAGACCGGCATTTCATAATCCAGCAAAACCAGATCCGGCTTATCCAGAATCATGCACCGGATTGCCGCTGTACCGGACTGTGCAAGCGCAATATCATAATCCTCTGCCAAGAGCTTCTTGATTCCCTGTCTAACTGTAACAGAATCATCCACTACAAGCACCTTCCATTTCCAACGGCTTTCCCTCTGCATGAGATATTTCTCAACCTCGGCTATTGCGTTGTCTATTCTCAGAGGCGCGGCACCTCCCTTTTTGGGCGGACGCTTTGCAGACGTACAGTATGAAAAGTATCCTTCACCTGTATCAAACAACAGGCTTATTTGCAATTTTTCATTTTCAAACACATCCTGGAACTGCTCGTAAGTAAGAAGATTTTCTTCTTTTAATTCATACCCGTCCATATCCGGCAGATGGTTCTTAATATGCTCTGCAAACTGGCGCGCCATATATCTTGACGCGTTCATTAACAAGGTATTAAGTTTATTCGTCTTGATTCCCATGGCTTTTCCAACCGTATTGATTAACAGTTTTTCTTCAAAAACCAGGAATATTTCGTATTTTTCCTCCTCATTTTCTGTCCCATAGACCAGACGATGGTACACCCCTTTTCCGAATTTTTCACCTCCATACGCGTCACTGATTACATAGGACTCCAAATGGAACAAATCATACATCAACTGAAGAATGACCTTCTTCATTGCCTCCTGTTCCTTTTCCTGCAAAAGACCTATCCACCTGCTTGTGCCCCTGCCCGTGATTGCGCGGTCCTCCATCAGTGTATGTCCGACCAACCATCCGGCGCAGACTCCAAGAAAATGATCCACGGAATCCGCGCAATAATCCGTCTTTTCCAGTTCTTCTTCAAGCGCCGGCAGCGTCCTTTCCCGAAACTCGCTGTGAATATGCCTGTGTACTTTGAGCCTTTCATAATTGATGGATGCCATATAATCTTCTTCCTCAGCAAAATGCTTCACCGCATGGTCCTTGAAAAACTTGATTCCCTCCTGGCACGCCCATTGGCTCTTATTTTTTTCGTCGCTGAACCGGAATAGTTTGTTGATAATCTTAAAAAGTCTTCTGTGCTCCTGGTCGATAACATCCACACCAATATTATATTCTTCTTTCCATACAAGCTGACCCTCCATTTTGTAATCCTCCTTAATAAAAATATCTGCATAAAATAGCTGTCATCTGTGTACACTGTTATATTATTCATCTAACAACATTTAGGTACTCACACCATTCACATCAAAAAACATCCCGTTTAATCAATCGCCTTGTATCCAAATCTTATTTTTATTATAATACTCTCATCTACATGCATATGGGGCGGATTTTCCCCCATAACATACAATGCACAAAAAAGGAGTGTGTGAAAATTGATTCGGATTGCAATTTGTGAGGATGAGACGCTTCTGCTGAACCAACTGGCAGATACCGTAAAAATAATACTGGACAAACATTCTGTCAGCCATACAATCGAGCTGTTCACAAGCGGAACTGCCTTACTGGTTCGCGCACCCTTCGACCTCCTGCTGCTTGATATCGCAATGAAGCCCTTAAGCGGATTAGAGCTTGCAAGAAAACTGCGCACACGGGGAGACGACAGCAAAATCATCTTTATTACCGCCCACCAGCAATACGCAATAGACGCATTCGACGTACAGGCTTTTCATTACCTTGTCAAACCAGTGGATGTCCCAAAGCTGGAAACCGTACTCCTAAAGCTCTGTCCCTCCATACAGACCGAGCGTAAATGTGCCATTGCCATCCGCCAGGGTACGGCTGTCAGAAGAATTCCCTTTGAGCAGGTATTCTATCTGGAGGTCATCAACCGAAAGATTCATCTCCACACGGAAAATGAAAGCCTTCCGTTCTACGGCAAACTGGAAGAATTAGAGCCGTCCCTGCCGGAGACATTTTTCAGGTGCCACAGAAGTTATATTGTGAATTTTAACCACGTACAGCGTTATGACAAAAAAGACGTATGGCTAAACAATATGGAAAGAATCCCCCTGTCCAAGCGCAGGTATCAGGCGTTTGGCCTTAAATTCATGGATTATCTGAAAGAAAGCGGGGATGTATTTTGAACGGGGCGGCAATTTGCTCTATCGTCTGGGGGGTATTGGATACTTTTCTGAGATACCGCTTTTTGAAGAAAATGCTTGGGGCAAAATATCCCTATACTTTTGTATGGTACTATCTGGGTACCCTGCTCTATGGCCAGCTAAATGCGCGGCTTGTGTTGGCCGGCACTCCATGGGGCAATCTCATATATCTGTGCGGCTGTGCATTTGCGCTTAATATGCTTCTGTTTTATGGAAGTACATTAAAAAAGACTTTCTTAACAATATGGATGTACTGCGTCCCTGAGGTAGCCTTTTGTATATTCTTTCCGCTGTTTTACGCTCTCTCTGTCTTAAGGGGACAGGCCGCATGTTCTGATGCTGTGCTGAAAATCATTGAAACAGCCGCATGTGTAACACTGTACATCATGATGGAACTGCTGTCACGAAATCTCCATGTCCTCAAACGTGATTTTGAAGACCGAGACGCCGTTTATCTGATATGCATTATTGTATTTATCTGCGCGGCGGTTGATATGATGCTGAATCTGTTTACCGGAATCAGCGGCTGGACCCCTGAAACCGTGCTTATGACTGCCCTTCCCTTAAGCCTGACTGCCCTGGGAGGCGAGATTCTCTATATCTATTGTATTATCATGCTGGAGAGGCGGTTGGTGGAAGGGCTGGCAAAACAACAATACCAGATACTTGGCAGACATTTGGAGGTTTCTAAAGAACAATACTGCCAACTGATAAAAATCCGCCATGATATCAAAAACCATGGCTTATGTCTTGCACAATTACTGGCAAATGGAAAATCAGAAGAAGCCGCCCGCTACCTTAAGCAGATGAACCTGCTGTTAGATGAAGGCAACTCCATGATACAGACCGGATCTGTTTTCGCGGACGCCCTCCTAACCCCCAAGTGCCATTATGCGAAAAAGCTTGGTATTGACCTCACACTCCGGCTGTCTGTCCCTGATGAAGATACAATCCCGCCCATTGACCTCTGCTGCCTGCTGTCAAATGCATTGGACAACGCAATCGAGGCATGCCAGCGGGGAATCGAAGCAGGAGAGAGTGCAGGCTGGATACGGATTGTGTCTCGGACGCATCCCAATTACTGGATATTTGAAATCAGCAACAGTATCCATACACCTGTCAATTTAAGCGGCGCAAGGCTTAAATCCTCCAAGCAAACGGCTGTCTGCGGTGTGGGGCTTCAAAATATCAAGGCCGTGGTTGAACGGTACGGCGGCGTCCTTGACCTGAAAAGCGAAACACAGTTTACTTTAAGCGTCATGCTGCCTTTGGCACCAAAAAAGAACCCGTCTGCGTCAAAGAAATAAATCTGCCCGACACATATGCCGATACTTTAACATACCCAAAGGGCATGGATTACGGCGCGCCCTTTGGTATATTCAACAAGTATGGAGGTATGAAGGATGCGGATTAATTTTAATCAGACAAACAGTTTTTTACGGACACGGCCTGCAAGTCCTGGCTTTGGGCAAAATATTTCTTTAAAAGACCAGAAAAAGGGGATATCTATGCGCAATGACACGGCAGTCTTATCTCCCCAGGGGAAAGCCGCCAGCCGTCTTGCGAACCTCTTAAGCCAGAAGGAGTTAATCCAGATGAACAAGGATTCTCTGCTTGGGCAAGCCCTGGACGACGAAACCGGCGCCGGTTCTGCCGGAATGAAAGAGAAGTTAGAGGAATACGAGGAACAACTGGACGCGCTCAACGAACAGATTGCAACTGAGATGGCGAAACAGGCTGAGGATGAAAATGAAACGGAAAACGTTTACAAGAAGCCGCAGGATACGACGTCTAAAGAAGCCCTGGACGACAGCATTGCCAGATTAACAGAGCTGTCTGCGGATTTGGATAAGGCCAAGATTTCCGGCCAGGCAAACATAAGACGCGAAGGAGAGAAAAACGTGTGTAAAGCCGAGATTAAAATGGGTTCTACCGCGGCAAAGCGAAAACTAGAAAAAGTCAGCCAGATGGAGAGGACTGCCGCCAAGATAGCGCCGCTGTTTCAGAAAAGGTAGTCCTCTGACACATACTGTCGGGAAATAGCCCTTCTATTTTCCGACAGTATGTCAATATAAAACGATTCGCATTATGTAAGATTCTTCACCCATCCATACTTCTTATAATGCCTGTAAACCGCAGGCAGCTTCACGAATTCATCCAGATGCAGCCAAAAATAAACCCACAAAACCGGAAGCTCAAGCCAGAAAGCAGCCAAAAATCCCGCCGGTATAATCACCACCCACATCGTAACAGCATCACAGCACATCCCGAATCTGGTATCGCCTCCGGCACAGAATATCCCTGCGATTACAGTACAATTAATAGATTTACCCACCAGATAATAGCTGCATATCCACAACATGACATTGAGGTACTCCTGCGCCTGGCTGCTTAAATTTCCTGCGAAAAAGACCATCATGGGCTTGCATGCCGCCAGCAAAAGCAAACCTGACAACACGCCTGCCGCCACGGCTGTCTGGCATAACTTTTTCCCGTACTTTTTCGCCTGGTCCAGATTTCCGCAGCCCAGTTCATTTCCAATTATGATTCCGCTTCCTGAGCCAAGCCCAAGGCAGAAACAGGCAATCACGTTTTTCAGAATATTGGATATAGAATTCGCGGCTACCGCATCGCTTCCCAGATGTCCCATGATGACTGAGAACATGGTAAACCCGCAGCCCCATGCCAATTCATTTGCCAGCACAGGGCTTGTATAATAAAAATAATCCTTCCGGAGTTTAGCCTGGGGATTTCTGAGGTTACTCAAACGGATACGCACCACCTCCTGTTTCCTGTTCTCCCACAGAACAAGCAACAGTTCTACGCCGCGGGCAATCAGCGTCGCCAAAGCCGCGCCTTTAATCCCCATCCGCGGAAATCCCATCGCCCCGAATATCAGGATAAAATTCAAAAGCAGATTAAGCAAAACGGCAACGGAACCGTAAACGGTGCTTTTCAGGGTTCTCCCGCTGTTTTTCATGATGCACAGATAAACCTGCGAGACTCCCATACAAAGAAACGAGCCGCTTACAATACGCAGATAAGAAGCGCCAAAAGTAATTAACTCCGGCGAATTCGTAAATATTCTCATAAGGACCTCTGGACAGAAGTATGCCGCCATGAAAAAGAGAAACGTTATCAAAACGGAAATCCGTAAGGTTACGGCCAGAATGCCCTCTACGGCCTTTGCATCACCTTTGCCCCAATACTGGGCTGCCAGCACAGTGGCGCCAATCGTCAGGGCCGCTAAAAACAGATTCAATACAAACTGAACCTGCGTCGCCAGAGAGACAGCCGAAAGCTCAGTCTGCCCCTGCATCCCTAGCATTAGCGCGTCGCTTGCGCTGACCACAGCAGTCATAAAATTTTGCGCTGCAATGGGAAGCACCAGGGAAAATAATTTCCTGTAAAATTCCTTGTCAGCCTTTATTCCTTCTTTTGTCCACATACTCATACTCCTCTTGTCTTTCCATATATGGGTACGCATTAATAAAATGCCTTAAGCATCATATTTCAAGCGTACTGACGATATCGGCGTAACCTGCCCTTCTTGCCAACTGCTTCATGCCGTCAGCTACTTCTTCCTTAGAATAATTATGCTGCGATAAAAAATCTTCATCTTTTTCACTCAGATATTGATAGATAAGTAAAGCGGCGGCGACATCATTCTTACTGCTATAATCAATACCTGTCAGCAGAATATTTTCCGCCTCATTTATATTCCCCTTATCAATCATTGCGAACAAATCCTCCAGGTTTTTTCCTGATATCTCACATTTATTCCGAATCTCCTGCTCAACAGAGACATACTGTTTTCCAAACATAAGGGAGAATAATATTCTGACGGTTTCCTTGATAAGCCTCATAATATAGTCTTTTTCATCTTCAAAATTCATACGCAATATCCTCCTTTAATCACTAAGCATCTCCTCGACTGTGACAGGCTCGAAATCCGCTAAAGCCTCATGGTTTGTCAGGGTCTTTACAATCCTCCAGCCATCGCGGCTATGGATCGCGTTCTTGGGGATTGGCCTGAACCCAAAATCAAGATATATTTTACATGCAAGCCATGTTGTCGTCTGTGTCGGAATCTTCGCATGTGTATATCCCAGACCCCGCATAATCTCCAGCACATATGAAATCAGAGGTTTTGCAAGCCCTTTTCCCTGATATTCCCGACGCACGGCAACCCAGTGAAGCCACCCGTCCCCTGACTGGTCAACGCCTCTGATATCGTAATATGCCGTTGCCGTCGCAACCTTTGTGCCTTCTTTGTTTTCAATAAAAACCATCCTTTTTGTCAGTTCATGGTCTTTACCGCCGAAAAATTTATTCCACACCTCCACACCCTGTCCATAACTTGTCAATTCCTTTGCAGACCTTTCAATATTAATCCATTGCTCACTATCTCCCTTCTGAAAGAACACAAACCTGTATCCCTTCGGAAGCGGAAACTGCGGCAGATTCTTGAGACTTCCCTCCAGCATCAATTCATAAAACTTAATCCGTTCATCATGGTTATCAAACTGAATCTCCATTTCTCGCCCTCCATAAACATTTCCTGCCCATTATACCTAATGGCGCACCGTAATACAAGCCCTTATCTCCAAGAGGATTGGGATATTCGCTGAATGATAAACGAAACCAATAAGGTCTGCATATACTACGGTATAGGACCGATAATAAGGCGGTGGTGGTATGAGGCTGTGCGAATTAGAGGACAAAGAAGTCATTAACGCATGTGACTGCAAGAAATTGGGATATATTGTGGATTTGATTATAGATGAATGTAATGGATGTATTGAGGCGCTGGTGATTCCAAAAGCAGGAAAGCTATGTGGATTTTTCTGCGACGGTTCAGAATACATTATTCCGTTCAAATGTATAAAGAAAATAGGGGCTGATATTATCCTGGTAGAAATGCATGAGGAAAAAAGATAAGTTATCCCCGCAGGGCTTGTATCACAAACATACCCTGCCCTGCGGAGATACTTTTTATTCCTTGTGTACTGTTATTCATCAATATCAATTACGGAAACAGGACAATCATCTCGCGCCTCTGTTGCCGTACTTTCGTATTCCGGCGCTACATCTGCATACGCTTCCGCAACACCGTCGTCATTAAACCGGAACACCTCCGGACATGTGGCAACACATGCGCCGCATGAGATACATCCATCGTTTACTCTGGCCTTCATGGGTCTTCCTCCTTACATTTTTTTAGTAGTATACCCAATCTTCTACCAGTTATTCATCCCTGTCAATTTATCTGATATGCGTCCCTGTCCTGCCCTTCAAGGCATCCTTTAACTTATCAAAGGAGGTGATTAAAGCGCTTCTGCCTTCTCTTTTCTCAATAAAGGCTACGGAGGCGCTGAATTTTGGAAGCATGTTATACTCTCCAAAATGTCCCTCCTCCATATACTGTTTTGCCTGTTCCAGATTAATCTCTCCAAGCTCGTCTTCATCGGGCCTTCCCATATTAATCTTTACTTTTTCTACGCTGGTAAGAATAATCAACTGGTCTGCATCGATCTTCTCCGCCATTTTGCCTGCCGCCAAATCCTTTTCAATCACAGCGCTGGCGCCCCGCAGATGGTGTTCCTGCTCTAGTACCGGAATTCCTCCGCCGCCGCATGCAACCACAATCTGGTCTGCGTCCAAGAGCGCACGGATAGCGTCAATCTCTACGATACTGACCGGATTTGGCGCGGAAACAATACGCCGATAGCCCTTTCCTGGTTCTTCGACAATATAGTTCCCTTTCTTGCGTTCTTCATTGGCCTCCTCAACATTCATATAACGCCCCAGAATCTTCGTCGGCGTATAGAATGCCTCATCATAGGGGTCAACGATCACCTGGGTCAGAATCGTACTGACCGTCCGGTAAATCCCCCTATCCAGCAGTTCCTCACGGATACCATTCTGAAGGTCATATCCAATATATCCCTGGCTCATTGCCGAGCATACGGACATGGGCGCCGGCGTATAGTCCTGGTGCGCCTTGCCAAATTCATTCATGGCTGTATGAATCATTCCCACCTGGGGCGCGTTACTGTGGGTAATCGCCACCTGATAATCTGCCTCTATTAAGTCTGCGATTACCTTTGCCGTCTTACTTACAGCCACCTTCTGTTCAGGCAGCGTAGTTCCAAGCGCCCTGTGTCCCAATGCAACTACAACTCTTTTTTTCATTGTCTCTACCTCTTTGTATTTTGTCGTCTAACGAATAAAATTGGTCCATTCCTTTTCTTCCTTCTCTGGAAGCCCATACTCCTTCTTACCAAGGGCAATACTTTTTATCAGGAAAGACATGTTCCACGCAAGGGTACGCATAACCTGAAGCCCCTCTCTGTCCTTCAAAGCCTCGTCAGCATTATTTCCATGGATACTGTTCCAATATTGGCTGGACGCCACAGGCATGCCGCTAATGGTAAAATATTTGTTCAGCTCGTCAAACGTGGCTGACAGTCCCCCACGTCTGGCTGAAACAACGCTGGCGCCTACCTTCATGGTCTTATCAAAATGTGCGCTGTAAAAAAGCCTATCCAGGAACGCAATCACTGTTGCATTTGCCGAAGCATAGTAAACCGGACTTCCCACCACAAGTCCGTCACATTCCTTAAACTTCCCTGCCGTCTCGTTCACCAAATCATCAAATGTGCATTTTCCTGCTTTTTTGCAGGACCCACAGGCAATACAGCCGCGAATATCCTGATTACCCACATGAATCAGCTCAGTCTCGATTGCATTTTCAGCAAATATCTTCTCCATTTCATGTAGTGCGGTATATGTACTGCCCTTGGCGTGAGGGCTTCCGTTGATTAGTAATACTTTCATAATCTTCTCTCCTCTTTTATTAATTTTCCTCCATTGTATCATTCATGGAACTATTCAGCAATTTTTCTTTTGATTTTTTTTCCTTGAAGTATTATACTGGTATACAAAGGATTAATAAAAGAAAGGATAACGCAATGAAAAGATATGTTGTAGCAGCGCTTATTTCCGTGACACTTTTGGGAACCATAACCGGATGCGGCAAAGGCGCGGACATCGGCAAAGACAAAGCCACAGACATCGCCTTAGCGGATGCACAGCTCTCAGAGTCGGATGTTACCCGTCTTCGGGTATCTAAGGACCGAGACGACGGCCAGAGTATCTATGAAGTGGAATTCACCTGTGGGGCTACTGAGTATGAGTATGAAATTCTGGCATCTAACGGAGATATCTTAAGCACTGACTATGATAGCTCCAATAGCCGGAACCAACAGTCTCCAAATGGACAGCAGGGGCAGGCGAATCAACAGCCTCAATATGGACAGCAAGGGCAGACAGACCAGCAGTCTCCAAATGGACAGCAGGGGCAGGCGAATCAACAGCCTCAATATGGACAGCACAGGAACGGAGATCACGGACATTCCGGCAATGCACAGAATACTCAGGCTAATGTACAGCTTACGTTGGAGGATGCCTCCAAGCTGGCACTTGACCGTGTTCCTGGGGCTTCCGCACAGGATCTGAAGATTGAGCTGGATTATGATGACGACGGCTACTACAAATATGAAGGTGATATAATCTATAACCAGACGGAATATGAATTCGAGATTGATGCGAATACCGGAGATTTTCTGGAATGGAAGGAGGAGAGGCGATAGCCTCTCTTTTTACCATGCCCTGCCTTTCTGCCGCCTGAATACGTATTGCTGAATATCTCTTTTTGCCCCTTTTGGAAGCTCTGTAAACTCGCATCCATACCCGTAACGCCCGTCGCGAAAATCTTCTTCTCTCAGAACCAGTGCATTTAAACGATATTCCTTTTCTATAAACGAGTATCTGAATTCTATTGTATCGTCACAGCCAAGCCTGGTGGTGGTAATAAAATACAGGCCGCCTTCGCTGATATTCTGGATATCGCCTTTAAGTTCTCCCCGCTTAAATGATGTCATCAAAACCTCATCCTCCATCTTAACCCGCAGATATCTTCGTCCCTGCACGATCTCAATAACTTCAAGCACCCCGCAGTCTGCAATCCATGGCTCACTGACAGCCGGATCATAGTTCCTCCGGACAACGATATCACAGTATGTCCTGACACATCCAATCTGTCCGTCAAAGAAATCTATCCGAATCTTTTCTGAATCGGATAGTTCATTTTCCCGTTTCATATATAATGTAATCTGTTCTCCGTCACATTTTACACGGAGTCTTTTTTGAACCGTTTCTTCTGATTCATAGACAGTGCATACGGTACAGTTATTCAAAACCATAGACTATACTTCTCCTTTTTCTCTGTATTTTATTTACTTCTATCTTATTTTTCGATGTACTGAGATTCCATTGGATGTAACACCAGGATGGGTTGCGCGGATACGGCAGATTTCTTCCACAAATTCATAATCTAACTTGGACAAAAATAGGGCATGGCTTCTGAATCAGGAGTCATGCATCGGTTCTTTTCTTTTTCAGTCGCCGATTCGTCGCCGTAATTTCTTTGGAATCTTTAGACTGTCAGTCCTGTCTACTCACACTATATGTCTTGAAATTTTTGCAAAACCTGTTCCGGACTCCATACTTTCATATCTGTTCTTTTATAATCTTTTGGATTCCGTGTAACAATTCCATCCATCTCATTCAACAATGCAACGGCATACTGAACAGAATCAAACTGTACGCCTTGGTTCTCTTTTCAGAAGGACATCTAACAAAATATTCGTATCAATCAGTAATTTCATACTTCCTTAACCTTTCGTCCCGTAATTCAGACAATGTTTTATCTATATATGGAATTGCGCCAACTAACGACTGCACGATATCTTTCACATTCTCTTTTTTTCTACAAATTCTTTTTCTTCTGTTGGAAGGATCATAACCTCTAATTTCTGATTTTTAAAATTATCTGGTAATTTCATAATCGTCATCAAACTGCTTGCATCAACATATTTTCTTACAACTTCCATATGAATTTCCTCCTGTATCTCTGATTATTGTATCATTACTTTTTTCTAAATACAATATACTCGTATTCATTTAACAATATCTATCTATTCCACATTTGATATTGTATAGCATCAACCATCTTCAAAATCACTCCCGCTTGAAAAAGCAGACATTCCAAAACCGTCGCCATATAGGGGGCGCAGACGTCGCCGTCCATCGTCATTCAATGTTTTTTTCGTACTTAGATGTACGAACTATTCTGACCGCCAGATACTTTGTTGCATTGAAAAAGAGGCGTTTCCTCCAGTTTAGGAATCACGCCTCTTACTCAGTCGGGGTAACAGGATTCGAACACCTTGGCTTGTTTCAAAAGCCTTGATAATCCCCTGTTTGAACAAGGGGATTGATATCGCCACACGACTTTTCAAGGGTTCTTTTCTTTTACAGTCGCCGATTCGTCGCCGCAAAATCCTCGTAATCCTTACCCTGTCAGCCCCCACTTTTTCATCCTAATTCTAATTTTTAACTACAATCTCCGTCTTGTCAAATGTTTTTTCCAATACCTCCATAACTCTCCATATCTGCAATAGTTTTCTGCATTAATGGATGTTGGTAACGCTTGGTACTCTGGATTGTGCTGTGACCACCCATACTCGTCATTGACAGTTCACACACCCTCCTGTACACAGTCCCATCCGGCATAATGGACAATCTAACCCTTGGACTGTCAGCCCGTCATTTACTTGGACTCTGCTTTTGCTGATTCAAAATAAACGGTGTCATTTTCTCCATAAGTTCCTTTGATAAACGTTCTCCCTTCTCTTTCAACAATCTTTCCTGTTCCTCTTTTGCCCACTCTATAGCTTTCAACTGTTCCTCTAACCGTTCACTTAAGATAGCGCGTTCCGACATAAAGAATCCCCTTCCTATCAAATTGACCCTGCTACTGCTTATTCATCTTTAGAATATCCCTTCAAACCACTTAGGTACTTTACGGGCCATCCTTACCGATTTCCCATTTTTATAAATTGCAAATCTTTCAAATTCCACAGTATTATCATAAAACGCTACAAAATCACATTTAGGCAAGACAATCTTTAAATTATAAAGTGTATCTATATATCTTTTTTCAATATCCTTTTCTGGTATCCCATGTCCCCCTTCTTGCACACGTTCCAATACTCTTCTCTTTGCAATATCTACACTTTCAACTCCAACATAATGTAGTTCTATAAAATATCCTTTTTTCTTTGCCTTATCAATATTATTCAGAATGGACTTCCCACATAACGTAGTTTCTTGATTAAATGTAATTTCTTCATTTAAATATTGGGCAATTCGCTTCACTGCAATTTTTCCAGCTCTCATAACGTCAACTGCATTTCTCCAGTCTCCAAATTCTTTTAAAATTTCGTCTGTATTTACTCTTGGCATATTCTGCAGATTGGGTAATGTCTGATATAAAGTCGATTTTCCTGCACCATTCACTCCTGCTATCAAGACATATTTTTTCACTAAAACAGCTTCCTTTCTATTACCTGCCTTTGCTTTCTTTGTAGCAAAAAATTACCTACCATTTCATAAAAATCTCTTTGTTCTTCTGTTTCAGCCTCCAAAACAAGCTGCAATGTATCTTCTGGCTGAAGAAATTTAATTTCCTCATATATTTTTTCAAATTTTTTTACATCACACATACAATCACCTCTAAATATGTCTGTTACTATTATACAATACTAATATTACTTTTTATAGGTGTTTTTTAATCTAAAAAGAGGCGTTTCCTCCAATTTAGGAATCACGCCTCTTACTCAGTCGGGGTAACAGGATTTGAACCTGCGACCTCACGGCCCCCAGCCGTGCGCTCTAACCAAACTGAGCCATACCCCGATATTGTTATTTTAACGAATCTCCTCCAATAATGCAAGCATTATTTTTAATTTTGTGTTAAAATATAATAAATTCTTTACACCAAACTAAGATATACGAAAGGAGTTCAACGAATGAAAGTAATCATAATCGGGCCACGAGGTAAGATGGGCCGGCTAATCACAATGGTTGCAGCCTCTCGTGACGATATGGAGGTGGTAGCCGGCGTCGCCCCCAAAGGACGCAGCTACATCGGACAAGATCTCGGCGCTGTCGCTATGATTGGTTACGAGCTTGGCGTTCCTGTAACAGATGATCTAAAAAGCGTGATTGAGCTAGGCGACGTAATCATTGATTTTTCCACAAAAGAGATGGCTATGGAGGTCTTAGAGCTTGCCATCACCCACAAAAAAGCGTTGGTATGCGGAACCACCGGATTTAGCCCAGAGGAAATGCTCAAGTTCCAAAATGCGGCAAAGGAGATTCCCATGCTCTATGCCGCCAATACCTCCAAGCTGGTCAACATTATGAACAAGCTGCTAGAAGTAGTAACATCGACTCTGAAGGACGAGATTGATATTGAGATTCTTGAGATGCATGACCAGTGGAAAAAAGACGCACCAAGCGGTACCTCTAAAGAGATGGGTGAGATTATGGCACATGCCCTGGGAAAAGAGTTGGTTGAGATTGCTGTCTACGGGCGGGAGGGTGCCTCACCACGAGTACCAGGAACCATCGGCTATCATTCCTTACGGGCAGGAAACATCCCAAGCAGCCACACGGTTTTCTTTGGCGGCATGGGTGAACGGCTTGAGATTACCCATCATTCCTATAACTGGGAATGTTTTGCAAGAGGCGCCTGCGACTGTGCCGCGTTCCTTGCAGAGCAAAAGCCTGGCTTTTACACAATCAAGGACGTTTTAAACTTGTAGTACAGATTCCCCATCTATCACATAAAAAATGAAAAAGGCAACTTGCCTCCATGCCATCGCCATGGGGGAAGGATACGCCTTATAAACTAGGAGGAAAGAATATGTTATTAGTAAACACAGATTATATCACAGGGAAAAAATTTGAGATGATCGGTATGGTACGAGGCACCATGATCCAGTCCGTACATTTAGGCAAAGATATTATGAACAGCTTCCGCACTCTGGTAGGCGGAGAGCTAACTTCCTACACGGAGATGATGAACGAGGCAAGGGCTGTCGCAACCAAGCGAATGGCAGAGGATGCACAGGCTATGGGGGCAGACGCAGTCGTCAATATACGCTATGCCTCCAGCTCAATCGTCCAAGGAGCCGCCGAGGTTCTTTGTTACGGGACTGCAGTTAAATTCATCGATTAACTCTATCCAGGGCTGTCGTATTAGGCGTTTATTTTTCTTGCTTAATGAGACAGCCCTAATTTCCACCTCTATTTCTGGTTCGCAGGCTCGACTGCTACTGATTTTCCCTTAATCTTTGTATGGTTCACAGAATTAATAATCTCCCGCGCGTACTCTGTCGGAACCTCAACAAATGTATACTTGTCATACATATCTATCGTACCCACCACTTTTCCTGGGATACCGCTTTCTCCTGCCAGTGCACCCAGGATGTCTCCAGGCTTTGCCCTGTCCTTCTTCCCGATATTGATAAACAGTCTGACCATTCCTGGTTCTTCTGCGCCGGTGTCTGCAAATACCTCCTCAGATTCTTCTTTTCCGCCAGCACACAGCTTCAGCAGCGCCGCCGCAATATCCATACTGGTAAAATCGGAATCATTAACCTCCTCTTGAATCAACTGCAAGTAAGTAGTCAGATCCTCCTCCTCAATCATCCTGTTTACAGTATCCATCAGCTTCTCAATCTTCGTATTTGCTACATCGTTCAGAGACGGAACCTTCTGAGCATAAATCTTCGTCTTGCAATACCGCTGTATTTCTTTAAGCTTGTAGACCTCCTTTCCGGATACAAAGGAGAAGGAACGCCCCACACGGCCCGCCCTTCCGGTTCGCCCGATACGGTGTACATAATATTCGTCATCCTGTGGAAGATCATAATTAAAGACTGCCTCCACTTCGTCAACATCTATTCCCCGCGCCGCAACGTCTGTCGCCACCAGGATATCTGTTTTACCCTTGCGGAAACCCTCCATAACTCTGTCCCTTTGGGCTTGCTTCATATCACCGTGAAGTCCTGCTGCAAAATATCCCCTTCCAAGAAGCCCATTTACCAGAAGATCCACCTGTTTTTTTGTATTGCAGAATACAACAGACAGCTTCGGATTGTAAATATCAAGAATCCTGGACAATATTTCTTCTTTGTTCTTCGGCTTTACCTCATAGTAAAACTGTTCGATGTTTGGAACTGTCAGTTCACGCTTTGTTACTTTAATCATTTCTGCATGATTCTGGTATTTCTTTGTAATATCCAGGATTGGCTTAGGCATGGTTGCAGAAAACAATACCGTCTGGCGTTCTGCCGGTACTTCCTCCAGTATGGTCTCAATATCCTCCCGAAATCCCATATTCAGCATTTCATCCGCCTCGTCAAGCACAACTGTATGGAGATTCTCCATCTTTATGGTTCTGCGTCTCATATGATCCATCACCCGCCCCGGCGTTCCTATGATTAGCTGGACACCGCCCTTCAGAGAGCGAATCTGCTTCACGATCTCCTGTCCGCCGTAGATTGGCAGCACCTTAATCCCATGCATATAATAAGCAAGATGACGTATTTCCTCTGCTACCTGAATCGCAAGCTCTCTGGTTGGACAGAGTACGATTGCTTGTAACTTCTTATTCTTAGGCTCTATTTTTTCTAAGAGAGGAATCCCGAATGCAGCCGTCTTTCCTGTTCCTGTCTGCGCCTGTCCGATCAGGTCATGTCCTGACATCATTACAGGGATTGCCTTCGCCTGGATTGGAGACGCTTCTTCAAATCCCATCTTTTTGACCGCCCTCATAATCTCAGGGCGTAATTTCAAATCTTCAAACCTTACTTCTTCCATATTAACATCCTTCCTAAATCTATATCCAAAAAGCACACCATACTCCCTGCATTTCGGGGGGTGGACTTCGTCCGTTAAGATATGATTATCGTTTCATAAACTCCTGCAATATAAAAATACTCTCTACCTGATACCAAGTAAAGAGTATTCACAAAGTCTCGATATGTATTATAACATATGTTATTCCCGTTCGTCCAGTATAACATTGCACAAAAGACGCACAAATTTCCCATCGTTACTATCCATTACTTCCGTACTTACAGCAGCTTCTATATGCAAAACACATATCTTTCCAATCTGTCAAACGCTTCCTGTATCGTAGTTAAGGGAGATGCCAGGTTCATCCGGATATTCCACTCTCCACGGAAATCCTTTCCGTTCTGCCAGAATACACCTGCCTCAAATCCGGCTCTCAACAGTTCCTCTAATGTCTTGCCATGCTTCCGGCACCATTCTTCACAGTCAATAAACAGCATGTATGTCCCCTGTGGACGGAATACGGTCACACCTTCAAAATGTCTGTCAATATAATCACAGGCATATTTTACATTACCGCCAATCACCTCTCTAAGCTCCTCCACCCACTCGCGGCCTTCCAGACTGTATGCACCGATCAATGCATGCATAGACAAGACATTCATAGAATTATAATGTCCAAGAGAAGCCTCCTTCCTGATTCTCTCCCGAAGCCAGTTATTATAGATAATATGATAACTTCCGGTAAGTCCTGCCAGGTTAAATGTCTTGGACGGGGCATAGAGAGCAACCGTTCGGTTCCTGGCATCCTCTGAGACGGACTGAGTTGGGATATGCTGATTGCCATAGAGAAGGATATCTGACCATATCTCGTCAGATATCACGAAAACATCATGCTTCGCATAAAGTTCTATTGCCTTCTCAATTTCCCATCTCTCCCAGACGCGTCCCGTAGGGTTGTGAGGAGAACAGAAGATTGCACAGTGAATCCTATTCTCCACAATCTTTTCCTCCATATCCTCAAAATCCATTCTCCAGACGCCTTTTTCATCCTTTATTAATGAACTGTCTACGATATTATATCCGTTATTCTCTAATGTTTTGATAAATCCAACATATGTCGGTGAATGTACCAGAATGGAATCTCCCTGAGAGCAGAGCGCATGAAGCGCGCTTGCCACTCCTCCCAGGACTCCGTTCTCATAGCCTATATGCTCATTTTCAAGTCCAGTTACTTTATTCTGCTGTTCCTGCCACTTAATAATCTTGTTATAATATTCCTGGGAAATGTTAAAGTAACCATAAGTTGGATGCTTCGCCCGCTGAATAATCGCCTCCGTAACTGTCGGTACTGTTGCAAAATTCATATCTGCAACCCACATTGGGATACAGTCAAGCCCCTCCCTCACTTCAATCTTATCCCCTATTCCAAATGAATCCGGAAGGATATCCACAGCAAGCGCATCTTTGCCTTTTCTGTCAATGATAGTCGTAAAATCATATTTCATTGTAAACTCCTTTTATCTTACTGCTCTATACTATATACCCACATTCCGCGAATCTGACTCACAATATCGGCATAAACCCATCCCTGGCTGCTGTTCTTCTTACTAAACGGATCATTGACTATAATCTTTCCATCTTCATATCCAGTCAATACAATAAAATGTCCGTTCTGTGTAAAATCTCCTGGACTCATGCTGCAAATAATCGGTTTGCCCTGTGTCAATTCGTCTCTGACCTGTTCCTCCGTCAACTGCTGAGTGTCATAGCAGGACAGATTCCAATTTTCTCCTGCTTCTTTCATAAAAGCCCAGTAGGTGTCGTTATTCTCATCCACATAATGATTCTCAGTTCCATATGTGGCAACCTTCGCCGGAGTGATAGTTGGATCACCGGTAAGTCCAGAGGCCACCATTGCCATACAGGTAGGCCCGCATCCGCTTATTGCTACGATACTTGTCCCATACGGCGCATATCCCCACCGTTCATCATACTGATACAGGTTCGGTATCTTTCCAACAGTCAAATCATCCCCTATGGTATCAGCGCTCGGTGTATCCTTTTTCTCCCCATAGTGCTCTACAAAATCCGCAGTCTCCACATTCTTATCCAATAATTCGATTACACTCTCCGGATAACCTTGCTTTACTGCTTCCTTCTTCACTCTTTTCGCTTTCTGTTCGTCAGTCTCAATCTCTACTGTAATCTTGTCCGTCTTTTTTGCATTCTCCGCCTTTACAACCTGCTTTGCCGCCATCTGGTCCTCCTTCTTCTGGGCATGACAGCAAAACAATACCACAATCAAAAAGGCTAATAGCCAGCTCATTAGAAAAATCTGACGCTGCACCTGCCTTCTTCGCTTGCGCGCTCTTATCCTTCTACTTGCATCCATGAGTCATTCATCCCCTTGTCCTTACATATGCCGACTTGTACGCTCCCCATTTCGCATTTACCGACAAAATATACTACTCTCCATATCGTTCATTATACTCCTTGACTCATCACGTGGCAACTTAAACTATTCTTAATTTTCTTTTAAACATCATCCCTCTGACAATATTAAATACTAAATTCTTCAAATAAAAGCTGCTGATATTCCCTATCCCTCGTTGACCGTTCCAAATCATCATACCTTTTCTCCTGAATCAGCAAACTTGACAGACGGTTTACTTTTTCAATCCCCTCTGTTCTTCCTTCATTCCTTCCCTCGTCGCGTCCCATATCCACTAACATCTGCCCTAATCTGGTCATACGAATTCCCTCCTTGATTTCTTCCATTTCTTCACTGTCTAAAAATTTATCCGCCATTACATACACCACCGCTTCAATCTTCATGATATCCCCCACACTGATACCTTCCGCATCTCTTGTAATCCGAAATGCTGAGCTTACACGTTCCTTCTGTGAAGTCTTTCCGTCCATCAGCAAACACAATACAAGCGGAATCATGTCCTTTCGGGTCACTGGTTCTCCTCTGTCTACTTTCTCCTGAAGCTCTGCAATCACTTCATCCGCATTTTTATCTCTCATGATTATCGGAATGATCCTGTATGTATTTACGCCCTCCTTCAATTCTGTCATCGGCTTCCGTATCCTTCCGGAAAACAGGACGTATGTTGTAACCTCCACTCCATACTGGTAACTGGTGACAGCCTCGTAACTCCGGAATCTCCGCAGACCCTTTCTTCCTTCATTCTTACTCTGAAACTCGAAATGCTTCCATGTGCCGTCCTCCATGATTACATTAAAATCTTGCATAAATCGCTTCAACTCCAAATGGATTGTCTCTGTCGGCGCATATCCCCTTACTTTCCCATTAATTCCCAGATAAGGCATTAATTCATCTGCGAAAAAACGGATTGCCGTCTTAAGCGCCGTATCCTCTTGCTGTTGTACGGAAGGTATCTGTTCTTTGTCTTTGCCTTTGTCCATATAGTCCCTCCTTTTCACATATTGATACAGAGAAACTATCTTTATATTTACTATATCAAAAAATAGTAACGCAGACAATGGCATGGAATAATTTCTTCTCTTTCACTTGGAAATCTCCTGGAAATCAGGTTAGATTCACTAGAAAATTAGAATATTTCTAAAAACATTGATTAACACTCTTAAGTTGCGATAGTCTCTCTGAAACCATCGTCTGTATGGTTAGTATAGATTATTCAGCCTATGGTGTCAAGGATAAACTATACATTTCACATTTAAAATCCAGTACATAAATTATGATTTTATATCCTACTGAAACAACAAAATAAGTATGAAAAAAACCACTCCACACACGCAGAATGGTCTCTTTCTATCACACACAATAACAGTTATGTCATATCACTTATTTTTTTTAACGTAGGGTTAAGCTCCCTACAACTTCACAGCCTAACCTGCAAACCAGTAAGAGCCAATCCCCTGACTGGTAATACAGATTCATGCCGTATAAACTACTAATTACTCACCTGTCTTAGGAGATACCTTAACTGTTGTTCCCTTCGGAGATGATTTAGCAACTATCTCGCCATCCTCGTTATATCTAACAAGAGTACCATCCTGCATAACCTTGATGAAGGAAACTGGTGATAAGCTATCAAGCTTTCCTGTTGCGTAGAAAATCTTAGCGTCTTTGTCCCACTTAACTGTAACTAACTGCTTCTCAAAACCGATAGAACCATCAGCTTTACGAACAGCGTGAAGTAAGATTATCTGATCGCCAGCACGTAAATTTCTGCCTTCTGCCCAAGCAGACAGATTAAAGTTAATCTCTGTACCTGGCTTCATGTTGCCTTCGCCAGTATACACATAATCCTCTGTACCGATTACGATAACCTCTGCATTATATGGAACATCAAATCCAAGGTTCTTAAGTGTTACTGCTGCCTCGTCACCTCGAAGGTGATCGATTGCATAGTCAAGAACCTCCTGCTCATCTACACTCAGTGGTTTATCGTTAGGCTTAACGATAACGTTTCCGTCCTTATCAGTACCAACTGGATCGTTAGGGCTGATTGCTGCAAATGCTGTTGTGCTCATGCCTAAGCAAAGAATTCCTGCTGCAAGCATAGCAACTAATTTTTTCATTTTCATCTTTTTTACTCCTTCCTTATTCTGTTACCTTGTGTGATTATATATTAAAGCCTTTATGTGCCTTAATATCCATCTTATGTTTATTCGATTAATCTTCCCTTGTCGCATTTACCATCCATCTCTGGTTTGGTGAATCAGCAATACAAGTGGAAAGGGTAAGAATTCCTGTCTCAAATGTAACATTGACATCCATATTCACATGTCCGTCAATACAGCTTCTTAGTTCGTCCAGATATGTCTGGAAGTCTGTCTGAACATAGAAATTATAATTTCCCATCAGATAGCGGTCATCAAAAGCAACTGCCGCAAATACTCTATATTTCAAAGTCCTGTCCGGAAGATAGATATATACATACGGATTATTGTTAAAGAACTCCTGATCCTCATACTTATGAAGATCCGCAAACATACTTCCATTCTTCATATCATGTCCATATACGACATTCACCGGATCGTTAAAGTCAGTCTTGTTATACTTCTCCGTATAGATAGTTCCCGGAAGTCCCTCTTTCTTCTCAATCGTATGATTCAGATAATAGTCGTCAGGCTCGGTAGCGCTCTGCAGTATCGGATAATCCACATTCGTCCCCGGAATCCAAATCCATGCGTACACATCCGGATTTGTTGCCTGTGCAGCAGCAAAATCAATCTTGCGGTACATCGGGTCATTGGGGTCTACATCTACGGAAACCTGTTCCTTTAACTTATCATACTGTTCCTGCGTCTTCTCAGGATCTGCTGTCTTCGCCTGTTCAGCAGCAACCTCCGCCTTCTTATTGTTGCTGGAATACATATAAAATCCAACACCAACTCCTGCAACCAATACTAACACGACTGCAAGAATAATAATCAGCTTTCCATTACCTGACTTCTTATTTCTTTTATCCTGGTCCATTGGTATCTCCTCCCTGACTTTCTCTTTCATTATCTTACATTCCTACTATCTATGGAATCTCCTTGTAGAAATTATTAATCACAATCTCTTTCAACTGGTCAGAATTGACATGATACTCCTCATAGACTCCCGGCTGAGTAATCTCACCAGGAATCATAATCATATCCTCTCCCGACAGATTCACCTCCAACAGCTTCGGAACCAGATAAGCAATATCCTCCACTGTAATATTCGTGCACATCTTTCCCTGCAAGCTCTGGTAAATCGTAACCGGCAATGTCATGTTATCTCTCACAACATTCTTCGCTGTCGCAAAGTAGTTACTGATATACTGCTTCTGACGTTCCAGCCTTCCCATACTGCTTCCAAAAACATTCGTATCACGATGACGTACATACTCCAACGTCTGGTCGCCTTGCAGATGAATGGTCTCACCTGGCTGATACGTCTTAGATCCAATCTTAATCTCCTCCAACGCCTGTACATCAACACCGCCGATTGCATCATTCAAAATAGGAAGCGCTTCAAAATTAATCGAACAGTAACGCTGTATCGGAAGCTTAAACAACAGATTAGAAACCGTCTCTACCATCAACTCACAGCTTGCTGTTGCAGACTGTCCATATGCATATTGTAATGTAAGCTGTTGATTCTCGTTTCTCACGAAATATCCAGCCGAATCAACCACCTTCACCGGCACAATCGTATCTCTCGGAATTGCCAGCAATTTGATCTTCCCAGTCTCCACATTGATACTAATCAATATATTCGCATCCGACAAGCCTTCGCTTCCAGTTGCTCTCTTTTCCTCAATCGGAAGATCTTTATCTATTCCCATACAGAGAAAATTAATTACATTCTCATCATACTGGTACTTCTTACCGTTATATGTAACAAAGAGTCCCTCCGGCGCCTCTGCTGAATCCGCTGCATCCGGAACCTCTGTCTTAAGATTCTTTTCACCTTGAGCGCGCAAATAGAAGAAGCCGCCCGTCAGTCCTGCAATACCGACCACTATAATCGTTACCAGACCCAACATAACCTTCTTCCATCTCTTTAGGGAATGATGTCTCTTATGCTTATCATGCTTATGTCTGTGCCTGTGTTTATGCCCATGCTCATCATCCCAAGAGTTATCGTCATCAAGAGGCCTGTCGTCGAAAGAATCCTCATAAAGGACTTCGATTGAAAAATCCGAGGAATCCCCTGAACTATCCACTTCGGGGAAAAGGTCGTTATTTTTTTTCATCTTTGCCTCCACATATCAGTCAACTGCAAAAAAACAAATAATTGCTTTCTACTAAGAATTATACTTTATTTCTTATGAATGTCAAGTGAAAAAGAAAAGTTTTATTTGAAATAAATGACAAAATTATATTCCAGAGAGGGATGCTATCCTGCTATATTTACCAAAACACGCGATTATTCAAGGAGAGGAGAGACTCCCCTCTCCTTTTTATCTCACATGCTTCCTAATGAAAAATTATCCCAAAATATTTCGCCGGATATAACACAGTCCCTATACGAAGAAAAGCCGGTTAATTCGTGCCTGCTTCCAGTTTTCCGTCCTTTACATCCAGTACAATCGTATCCTGCGCGCCTACATCTCCCTTAAGCATCAGCCTTGCCGCCATTGTCTCCACGTTCTTCTGCAGAAAACGCTTCAGCGGCCTTGCCCCGTAGGTAGGGTCATATCCGCCCTCAACCACATAATCCTTTGCCGCCTCTGTAAGAGCAATGGAAATCTCCCTGTCTGACAGACGTTTATTCACATCTGCTATCAACAAATCAATTATATGATAAATATCTGTTTTCGTCAACGGCTTAAACAGAATCGTCTCGTCCAGCCGATTTAAAAATTCCGGCCTGAAATGCGCCCGCAGGTCCTCCATTACCATTCTCTGGCTTTCCACGCTGATGTTCCCTTCTGAGTCGATTCCTTCTAATAAATAAGATGAGCCGATATTCGAGGTCATAATCAGGATTGTGTTCTTGAAATCTACGGTACGTCCCTGAGAGTCTGTAATTCTTCCGTCATCCAATACCTGCAGCAATACGTTGAATACATCCGGATGGGCCTTCTCCACCTCGTCAAAGAGTACTACGGAATAAGGCTTCCTGCGGACTGCCTCCGTCAACTGGCCGCCCTCGTCATACCCCACATATCCCGGAGGAGCGCCGATTAACCTGGACACAGAGTATTTCTCCATATATTCGCTCATATCAATCCGCACCATGTTACTCTCATCGTCAAACAGGCTCTCGGCAAGAGCCTTTGCAAGCTCGGTCTTTCCCACTCCCGTAGGCCCCAGGAACAGGAACGAACCAATGGGCTTCGTAGGGTCTTTGATTCCTGCCTTAGAACGGATAATTGCCTCAGTCACCAGCTCTACCCCTTCATCCTGCCCAATGACTCGCTTGTGCAGTTCTTCCGCCAGATGAAGGGTCTTGCTGCGCTCGCTCTCATTTAACTTCGCAACCGGAATTCCTGTCCATCTGGATACGATTTTCCCAATCTCCTCATCCGTCACGCTCTCATGCACCAGTGATTTATCCTCATCCTTTACCTTTGCCTCCTCTGCCTCCAGCTTCTTCTGTAACTGAGGCAGCCTGCCGTACTGCAGCTCTGCCGCCTTGTTTAAATCATAGGACTGCTGCGCCTTCTCAATATCCTTGTTTACCTGCTCGATTTCCTCCCTTAGCTTTCGGACGCGCTCGACATCAACCTTCTCATTGTCCCACTGTGCTTTCTTTCCTGCGAATTCCTCCCTTAGCTCTGCCAACTCCTGCTGCAAATGCTCAAGACGTTCACGGCTTAACCTGTCGTCCTCCTTCTTAAGCGCCGCCTCCTCAATCTCCATCTGCATAATCTTCCGCTTAAGCTCGTCAAGCTCAGTCGGCATGGAGTCAAGCTCAGTCTTAATCAGGGCACAAGCCTCATCTACCAGGTCGATTGCCTTATCCGGCAGGAAACGGTCTGAAATATACCTCTCCGACAGGGTAGCCGCCGCCACCAGCGCGCTGTCCGTTATCTTGACCCCGTGGAATACCTCGTAGCGCTCTTTCAGCCCCCGCAGAATAGAAATGGCATCCTCCACCGTCGGCTCATCCACCATCACCGGCTGAAAACGGCGTTCCAGGGCGGCGTCCTTCTCAATATACTGCCGGTATTCATCCAGAGTCGTTGCACCGATACAATGAAGCTCTCCTCTTGCCAGCATTGGCTTAAGCATATTGCCCGCATCCATTGCGCCGTCCGTCTTGCCAGCGCCCACGATGGTGTGCAGCTCGTCGATAAACAGGATAATCCTGCCGTCGCTGTTTTTAACGTCCTCCAATACTGCCTTCAGACGTTCCTCAAACTCGCCTCGGTATTTCGCACCTGCCACCAGTGCGCCCATGTCTAATGAAAAAATGGTCTTATCCTTCAGGCCCTCCGGCACGTCGCCCCGAACGATTCTTTGTGCCAGCCCTTCTACAACCGCCGTCTTGCCAACACCAGGCTCTCCAATCAGAACGGGATTGTTCTTCGTCTTTCGGGATAGGATACGGATCACGTTGCGAATCTCGGAATCACGGCCGATTACAGGGTCTAATTTCTGTTCCCTGGCACGCTCTACAAGGTCTGAACCATATTTATTCAAAGTGTCATAGGTGTCCTCAGGATTATCACTGGTCACGCGCTGATTGCCTCTAACCGTGGATAAAACCTTTAGGAAATCATCTCTCTTGATACCCATTTCCCGAAAAATTGCCTTAAGCTCTCTGTTGGGATATCTCAGAAGCGACAGGAAAATATGCTCGACGGATACATATTCGTCTCCCATCTGCCTTGCTTCGTCCTCGGCGTGAATCAATACTTTATTCAAGTCCTGGCCGACATACTGCTGGCCGCCCTGTACCTTGGTGCGTTTCCTGAGCGCCTCCTCCGTCCGGTTGATGATTGTGTTCTTGTCGATTCCCATTTTCTCCATAAGCTTGAGAATCAGACTGTCCTCCTGGGTCAGCAGCGCATAAAGGAGATGCTCTTGTTCTATCTCCTGGTTGCCGTATTCTAGCGCCGTGCGCTCACAATTCTGGACTGCCTGCATAGACTTCTGCGTAAATTTATTTATATTCATAGTACAGCCTCCTTTTTAATGCTGAATTGGTTGGTGTTCTATTTACAATATAACATTAACGCATTTTGTTAGCACTGTCAAGCGTTGAGTGCTAATTTTTTCTTTATTTTTTTGCAAACCCAGTAAAATCAATGGTTTGCAAGCATTTTTCACTCTTGAAATTGTCATTTTTCTTAGGTTTGACACCAATTTGACACCAATTTTTTCTTTTCTGGTGTCAGAAGTTCACTGCCATACTATCCAGCTTTGCTATCTCGTTTTCAATCCTTGCCCTGTCGCCCAAGTGGTTATACACTTCCATAGTCACATCAAAATGAGCGTGTCCCATGATGTATTGCAATACCTTAATGTCCATACGGCACTCTGCCATTCTTGTGCAGGCTGTGTGTCGCATAACATGAGCGGAAACCTTTGGAAGCAGTTTTGCTTTCCTGTGTTCTTTCTTTGCCCTCTGGACTTCCTCTTTGTTATAAGCGTCCACAATGTTATATAATACACTGTTTACACCATAGGGCATAAGCGGTCTGCCAGATTTAGCAGTGAACACGAAACCAGAATATCCGTCCACCTCAACTGACTTATCTTTCGCCAGCATGAAATTGATTTTTCTCTGCTCTTCAAATGCTTTCTGTACTTCCTGCGTCATAGGTATCACACGAATACCCGAATCCGTCTTTGGAGTAGAGATATGGAAGCGACAGCCGTCTCCATAATTCTTGTAGATAAGCTGGTGGTCTACATTCAAGCGTCTTGCTCTCGTGTCAACGTCTTTCCATGTAAGACCAATCAACTCTCCACACCTTAACCCTGTACCTATCATAATCGTAAGCATAGGATAATAGGTATTGTAGACATTGCTCTGCTTCGCAAAAGCAATGAGCTTTTCCTGTTGTGAGACTGTCAATGCCACTCGTTCCTCTGATGGTCTGCCATAATCGCTGATAGAACCTTTTGCTGGATTTTTACGGATAATATCATCATCAACCGCCATTTCCAACGCAGGAAAAATCATGTTGTTAATAGATTTAATAGTAGAATGAGCATATCCAGCTTTGGATAATTTAGAATAGTAGGCTTTAATGTGAGAGGGTAACATCTGAACAACTTTAATGTTGCCGATTTCATCTTTTACCCGATTATCCCATATACGCAGATAATTCACTCGTGTAGACTCTTTCAATTCACGGGTTGCCATGTATCGCTCGAACAAGGTATTTAACGTCATTTTCTTGATTGCACTGTCTGTCAGAATGTTATCGTCCATATCCTTTGCAACCTTTTTTTCTTTCTCTCTAAGCTCTGGTAAATCCTGTGCATAGATTGTACGACGTTTTCCTGTTCTTATATCTGTAAAGCGATAGCTGTATCTGCCATCATTACGCCAGCTTTCTCCCTCTCTTAATTTTCTCCCTTTCGGGTCTTTTCTGCTAATTGCCATGAGAACCAATCCTTTCTTTCAGCCCTCTTTTCATGTTCTCACAGCGTGGTTTGCCTATGGATAATTATACCATATTTCCACAAGAACATGAATAGGAGACAGAGCTATTCTGCAAGATAAAGCAGATATTTTTTGACCCTTTCTACGGAGTAAAGAACCCTGCGACCTATGACAATTTTTGCTCCTGCCTGTTCACCAATTTTCCTTGCCGTAGCATGACCGCATGAGAGCATGGCAGAAAGCCCATCTATATCAACAGTAATCGGCTGGCTGGTTTTTCGTTCTTTTGTCTTGTTCATATATCAGCAAAATAAGCATATCAGTATCACTTATTCTGCGACACCCCCTTTCCTGTATTTTAGAAGCAGACAGATGGCTTTGGAAAAGCTCCACTGGCATTTCAGCCATTCCCATTCCTGTGGGCAGAACCGCACCATGCGGGCGTATCATTATCCTGTGAATACAGGTCATGGCGGGGCGACTTTTCCAAAGGTCGCTCTCGGATCACTGCATGGGTCGCTCGCTTTCTTTGGAAAAGGTCATGGCGTACAGTCCCCGTGGCTCGCTGTATCACAAACGTATCTGTCTGCTTTATTCAGTTGTCAAAGAACAGTGGCGAAAGCCTACACAGGCTCTCATGTGTAAAAGCAGAGGGCAGGACAGGAAAGGGAGAGTTTAACAAATCATGCCCTGCCTGTATCTGCTATTTGTTTGGTTCGTCTATCTCAAATTCACAAATCATCTTCAAGAGAGCTTCTCTGATACGTCCCTTGAGTTCCATATCCACAACAATGCAGACATTTCCATATTCGTCGTAGAATGGACGCAGACAGCATTTTGATATGTACGGTTCGTAAAACTCCAATAGTTTTTCAATCGCACCTGCATTGCCATCAACAGCATTTGAGATAAGATAAAATGACGGGTGTGCTTTATTCATTCTGCGGTTTCTCCTTTAACTTTTTTCTGATGGTATCAAGTGATTTTCTTCTGGAACGATACGACGAAGTACGGTCAATATTAAATTCTTTTCCGATTTCTGTATCGCTCATTCCCAAGAAGAAATACATCAACACAATATCTCGTTCTCTTTCTGGCAGACCTTTGAGGGCTTGTGCAAGTTCATCATCAAGCACACGGATTTCGATACCGCATACATGAAAAGTGGTATAGTCTCCCTCGTATTCATCCCAGACGGACAATTTTTCAATGACAATTTCGGGAAGTTCGCAAAATGAAATTTCTCTTTTTCTACGTCGTCCCAGCTCTTTGCGGTAGTTTCGGACTACCCCTCTGACTACTCGTTTGAGCTTGCAGTCAAACTGACACTGTATCGTCTTTTGGAAGTCTGACGGTTTCATCAATCACACCCCCTTTCCGTTATGACGTGAAAAGTGCTTATCCCCCTTTCCGCACCATATCTGTACGGTGAGGTGTGATTTGTTGCGTGGTTTGAGAAAAAAGTAAAACTTTTTCTCTGGAACTAAAAAAGCCCGCACAAACAGATACTTTGTACGAGCTAAGTCAATGCCATATTCAATTGTTCGTGTGCTATTAAAAAAGGCTTGAAGATAATATAGAATATTAAATCTGCCCCATTCGTCAAGTCCCTTTATAGCACCATACCTTTGTTAAATCGTCTTTTTTGTAATCGTATAGATATATTCCTCTGGTGTAGGCGTTTTGTTTCCAAAGTATCGCTTGAAGTTCGCCTGCACTTCTGGGTCGGTACTATTCATAGCTTCATCAACCGTCGCTTCAATATTTGCCCGAACATCAGCTACTGACATACCCCCAGCTTTTGCACCTGCTTTCAATGCTTTTTTTATATCTCGTTTTTTTAGTCCTATCATAATTACCTCATATCAAGTTACAATACGTTTTAAAATGTTCTTTCAAAATGTCTATATAGAATAATTCCTAAAAAAGTTTGCAGTAAGAATAAACCAAAAACAATTCCTATAACCCATGCTTCTACATGAAGTAACGCAAGTACAAAAGCAACAAACAAGTACACGAAAGTCATTAACTGATACACTAAAGAACCTGCTTTCATTCTTAAAAATATTTTTCTTTCATCAACACTATTGATATGATTTTCTCTATCTATACTCTCCAATTTTTCTTTATTATTTGGCATTTCATAATAACAAATTTTTAATAATTGAACACATGAAGCAGACGCTAAACCGACTCCTATTGCTAAAAAAAGTGTAGAGTAATAGTCAGTATCAATAATGAAATATCCAAAGCATATAAGAACTATACCTATAATAAGCTCAATGATAAATGGTAATTTATTCTTCATTTAATTTATCCTCCTCTATATAACTAAAGTTTTATCTATTTACCCTTATTTCACATTTTTTTCTCAATCATATTGCTGACTATAATCAAAATAATCGGTTGTACTGCGATAATTACTCCAGTAATAATTGCTGGAATTAAATAATCTAAGCAAATAAATATGACGGTTGCTAAACCTAATAATATGGTATTAACCATATTTGTCACATTTCCTGCCTTTTCTTTAATTGAAATATTACGTTCATCCATAACATTTATTTTATAATCGGTATCTCTTTTCATCATTTTGTTATGGAAAAGTTGTGTATTTGAAACGGAAAATATCGCTGTAAAGAGTAACGCTAATCCAATGTCTACCATTTTAGAAAAATCAGTTAAGAAAATAATTAAGACCAAAATAATTGAAATTACATAACCCAAATACCAAATCATATTTTTATCTTTCATTTTAACATCCTCCTCTTAAATACAAATATCTTGCAATTTTAAAAGCCAGTGAAACAGATGGATTATACTTGCTAGAAATTACATGGTCTTATGTAAATGCCAAAGACGTGTAATAAATACGATTTGTCCAATCGTAAATGCTCCAATAATAGTGAAACAAGGAACTACTGTCATATATCCGGTAAATATTAAAGCAAAAAGGGCTACAGAAATCGTAACATTCATTGCTTTGAACCCACTTGCCATAGCTGCATTACCAAGTGCGATATTTCTCTCATCATTTTCTTCAATTTGCATTTCTTTAGTTTTCTTGCCAAATAAATCGCAGGCACCAGATACAATCAATGAAATTCCAATGAGAGATGTACCTACTACGATTAAGTCAGGACGTGGAACAGGTATTATGTCATTTACTCCCAAACCGTATGTTAGTAATCCTCCCAGCCAAATAAACATTCCAGCAATAATCATTAAAATCAATGAACCTTTTTTCATAATCAATCCTCCTCATAAATAAATATTTCTTCTATGCTCATATCAAAATATCTTGCAATCTTAAAGGCTAATATAATGGAGGGATTGTAGCGACCATTTTCTAAAGAGCCTATTGTTTGACGAGATACTTCAAGAGCAGTAGCTAAATCTTCTTGTTTAATACCTCTTTGTTTTCGTAATTCTTCTAAACGATTTTTCACAACATACCTCTTTCTCAACTGTACGGAAAGTTTGCTTTCCTTTTTCTAATTTTATGATACTACCATAAGCAACAAATGTCAAGCAAACTTTCCATGCAAACGTTTATCCTAAAATCTTCCAGTTGCTATCCTTATGAAGTGTCAGCTCATACTGCGATATCTGTGTCGCCTTTGTCTGGTTGTCGATAAACTTCACCGCAACACTCACTTTCACATTGTCGCCGTCAACCGTGAACACAGGATTGACAAGCTCGGAAAAGAGATAGTCCCCGTTTATCGGTTCAAGGGCATTCCCCTCTACATAGTAGGCAAGCTCCTTGTCCGTTGCGGTTGGGTACAGCTTGAAAAATGTTTCCAGAAACGTCGTAGCGTCATTCACTGTGTCACCGTCCACGCTGTTGTCTGCTTCCTGTGCCTTTGGTTCATAATCGGATTTTTCCATAGCAGGAGCGAGGGTCGGGTTCTGGATAATCACCATATCCCCGTCAGCGTCCACATGAACGGTCACAGTATAGGTTTCTGATATGTCCCTTGTCTGGTCGCCCTCTTTTATCTGCTGATCTACTTCGTAGGTAACAGTAAAAGCGTTCTCCCCAGACTGTTCCACGTCCCAGATAAGTACGTCCGTGACTGTGGAGGTTGTTGGTATATCCGTTCTCACGGTATCAACATTCAAATCCTGCAATTCCTGTGTCAGATAAGCACTGATAGCCTGTGTCCTTGCTTCGATTGCTTCCTTGCTGTTGCTCCATGTGTAATAGGACTTCGCAAAGTTCTTGACGAAATTTTCTATGCCGTTGGTGTCATTCAAACGGAGCTGTATGGTTTCTGTCTCATGGGTGGTGTGCTGGTCGATAGCCGTAAAATTCTTATACACACCAAAGCTCACGCTTGCGATAAGCACCACCCAGAGGGCAATGACGGATTTCTTATGCGTCCCCACTTTCATAGTGCGGATTTTCTTTTCCTTTATCGGTTTTTCTTTCTTCTTGAACATGATATTTCCATTCCTTTCTTTCTATTGCTTAATTCTGCCAGCCCCGATAAGGTGCTGTTGCCAGTAGCTATTGTTCAAATCGGCGTAGCCTATCGGGTCGCCAGCATGATACATCTGATTGTTTCCTACATATATTCCGACGTGGGTTACATACGTTCCCGCATTGTAGGTGCTGTGGAAGAACACCAAATCCCCAGCCTGTGCCTGTGAAAGCGGGATATGCTGGGTAGCGTCATACTGTGCCTGTGCGGTTCTCGGTAAGGAAATGCCCGCCTTGCCATAGCACCATTGAACCAGCCCCGAACAGTCAAAAGAAGTGTTAGGATTGCTCCCGCCGTACACATAGTCCCAGCCTTGATATTTCAGAGCTTCATTCATTATCTTTTGTGCCAGCTCACCCGATACTTGACTGACCGTAAGATACTGGCTGACAAGCTCCACATAGAACATATTCCCGTACCCGTAACGCCAGCCACCATTGCGGGCGACAGCGACAGGGTTCGTGTAGGTGACTTTCTTCCCGCCGGACTTGTCACGGGCGAAATTCTCTGCCAGCGTGAAGCTGTGCTTTTTCCCGTTCTTAGCCACATAGCCGATATAGCCACCTCCATAGTTATAGGACTGTACCACGACGTTTATATCCTCTATGCCTTGATTTTCTGCTGAAGAAAGCAGGGACGCAAAATACTTGCACCCCTGCTTGATGGAACTTTCTGTATCTAGGGAGTTTGGTGGTAAGCCCATGCTTTCGGAACTCTGCATAACGTCCTCGGCTGTCCCGCCACTTTCCACCTGTATGATTGCCAGCAGATAGGGGACGTACTCGGAAATGCCGTACTCTTTAGCGTATTTCTCCACCATAGGCTGATGTTTCAACACCTCTGCGGACAGGTTCATGCCCGTTACCCATGAGGAAGAACTACCGCCCCCGTCGTCGTCCTCGGCACTGATAAGCACACCAAAGAAAAGCACTATCGCAAGAAGAAAGGGAAACAGACTGCCGATAAGGGCGAGATGTCTTAGCTTCATTTCTTACATCCTTTCTTATCCGTAGTGTTTATGGTCGCTTTCTTGATGTTTCGCTCTTTTCTGGTGGTCTGCTGGTTCAGCTCCACACCTTTAAGCCTTTTCCCGTGTTTCTTTAATACAGGTTCATCAGATTTTGAAGCCAGAGGACGCTCTTTATCAGGCTGTGCCGTGGTCGGCTCGGTATGTACCTTGTTGGTCGTAAGCGGACGCTTGATTTCCTGTGTTTTTCCTGTATCGGTCTTAGAAGCCGTGGCAGGTCTTTCATGGGGACGGGTAGTTCCTGTTGTCGCTGATCCGTCCGTCGTTCTGCCAGCCTGCCTTGCTTCCTGTGCCTTTTGAAGCTCCATACGTTTGTCTGCTATATTCTGTCTGTGTTGCTCACGCTTATCAGCACGCTCACTCTGTCTGGTTTCCTGCCCCTGTACAATGCCACGCTTGAAGTCGGACACATTTTCCTTTGCCTTTTCCTTTGCGGAGTGCAGGGCATAGGCAGTCTGGGTCGGCATATCCTTGATATTCTCCTTGACAGCCGTTGCCTTGTCCTTGACCTTGTTCTTTGTATCAAGCACCGCTCCCACGGCTGAACCTGCTCGACTGCTTACAGTCTGATTGTTCCTGTTTCCTCTGGAAGCGGAAGTACGGGTTTTATTTCCTGCGCCCGCCACAGCACTTCCCGCCACAGCTCCCGCCATGCTTCCAGCAGTGACCGCACCAGCGATACGTCGTTCCATACGCCTTGCTCTGTGTCGCATGAACAGATACGGACGACGGAATATCCTGCGTCCCATGCTCTGGCTGTCCCCAGCGTTGAGAGAGAACATACTCATAAGGTCACCCAGCTTCATGTAGATACCCGCAAAGCAGACTATCTGCAAGAACGCAATCATAAAGAACGGGTAATCGGTGGAGATGTTGTAGAACATACTGGAAATAGAAAAAGCCACCGTGACAATGAGCGTTATTCCCGCCCTTGTCATAATCGTATTAAACACTCGCACGATTGCCTGTTTCGCCATGTTCTCATAGCTCGGTATCATGCTCAAAAGAAAGCTGATAGGCAGGAACATGGCAAAGATGATAAATAGTATCTGGGAGAATATCATCATGCCCGTAAGCAGGAATACGAATATCGTTATCCCCAGATTGAAGATGAGCAGGAAAAACACCATTCCCAGACGGTTAATGACCTGCGGTATCGTCAGATTGTCATTGTCGTTATCTTCGATTTCCGATTTTACCACGTCCTCACGGGTCGCCCCGTCGTCTGCTGACGGGCTGACCGATACCAGAGCTTCCACACGGTCAGCCCCGATTTCCTCTATATCGCTGTTCCCAAACTGCAAAAGTAACCACGGCTGTTGCACCTGTATGGAAAACAGGCTGTCCCTTATCAAGTCCACGCTGTCTTTTCCCGCACTGTCGCTGTCGGGAAGCATGATTTTTGTCCCCAAATCCAGCGAAGCTGTGGAAATGTCCGAAGAAAAGTCATTTATCTTCTTGATGTAGTCGGGAGCGTAGGCGATAAAGGAAGCCGACACGAGAAACACCACAACGAAGTTGATAACGGCGTGGAGTGCCTTGCTGGTTTCTCGCTTGATAAGTCCCGTATAGGCTACATAGATACCCACGATAAGGATAATGAGAAGCAGGAAGCCCACATAGAAGCCCGTACTTCCAAAACCGTTTTCCGTCACGCCAGCTAGGGTCTGTATACTTTTCCCAATACTGTCTGCCATATCGTTAATGAAGTCCAGCTTATACGCCTGCTGGACAACGTATCCTGTGGCGTTGGAAAGGTACAGGCTGATAGTCCAGATAAAGTTGGTGATACAGTACAAGCCGTACTGTACGGACTTTCCGATACCGTCCAGCCAGTTCCACGGAAGCCAGCCCCAGCTATTATCCACATAAAAATCAAGCTGGTAGTTTTCTAGCGGGTACTGGGAATACAGGTTGTCCGCATTGACGGTATCATCAACCAGCCCCGTAGCATGAACCACCGTACCGAACAAGGATAGAAACACGACAGAGGTAAAAATGACTATCAGAACTATCTTGAAAAAACGAAAGAGCTTCTGTTTTGTCAGAAGCCCCTTTATCCTGTCTTTCATCATTCCACCTCATTTCTCTGTATCGGCGGTCTGGTATCAAAGGCGTGCAACAATTCCTCAAAGACAGGGTGTATCTGTACCACCCCCACACGCCCGTACAAATCTTGAAGCAGGCATTGCCCGTTCTCCAAGTCACGAAGCCTTTTCTGGTTGTTCTCGTCGTCCTTGTCGATACCGAAAAATTCAAGGGTCTGCTTTATCTCGTTGATGTCCGTAGAACGGAAAGCAAATTTCAGACCGATATTGTTCTTTAGGCTCTCTTTGGACACGTCCCCAGAGGATTGCGTGACGAAGTACACGCCAGCCTGCATAGCACGTCCAGCTCGCACCAGCTTGTTAGAGAGGGTTTCGCCCTGTGCTACATTGAGGAACGCCCACGCTTCATCAAGGTCAACGATTTTAAAAATGCTCCTGTCTCTGTGGATAAAGTCAAGGGCAAAGGTAGAAATAACAATCAACATAGCCACGGACAGCAGTTCAATGGTCGTGTATTCCTCAAAGGTCGTGTCCTTGTCGGGCAGTACCAAATCTGCCACCTGTATGATATTGAGCTGGTTGTCCAAGCTGATAGCATTGTTAACTATAATGTACCCATAACCGTGGACAATCTAATTAGTGTAGTCCCCTCATCTTAGACATATCGTCAAGTCGGTTCCGA
>ERZ808044.217-NODE-217-length-78736-cov-13.506109_pt1 | contig 78736 bp, 74 predicted proteins | sample MGYA00380195_ERZ808044 | MGnify/ENA primary metagenome ERZ808044 (study PRJEB31490, sample SAMN06133423) | mouse gut metagenome | isolation source: Z7_2 | host: mice | place: China: Chengdu | collected 2015-05 ...
AAGCAATAATCAGCTAAAATGTCATAATTACGCGGCTTGGAGTACTGTCAGTCAAATCAGTATGAATATTTCAGGATTAATTTGTTCAACAATATGTGGGGAACCAATTTCCCGCAGTGGATTGGCGGGGATATGGAGTTTCGTTTTGAGCTATCCTGCTTTGAGAGAAAAGCCGGGGATGAGAAAAAGACGTGGATGGAAATGCTGGAAGAGAGCGAGAGCGCAGAGGGAATGAAACTGATCGGCGCCAGAAAAAGCGGAAAGGGATTTTGCCTGTATTTTTCAGAAATATGGGGGAAAGGCGGAGAGAGAACCTTTTCGGCACAGGGTTATCGGATCTGCCTGCAGGACTTGTTTGGGCGATTTGGTACCTTTCACGAAAACAAAATCACCTTTGATGCGGCAGCTTACGGTGTGCAGTGTATTTATCTGGAAAGAGAGTTAAGAAATGGCTAAAAGGGAAAGGAGAAAATCAAGATGGCAATCAAATGGCAGTATGCAGGAGAAGGATTATTTGAACTGATCTGGGAGGGCAGGAGTGTGCTGCGCGCCCATGCCCAGGCAGGCCACAGGGACGGAAGACGGATTGATACCAGAACAGCCAGACTGACCGAGCAGGAACAGACCAGGCAGGAAGCGGATGGACAGGGGGGAATCCGGCTGAAATTCTGTGACGGAAACGGTCTGTGTCTGGAGGAGAGGCTGGAATTTTATCCGGATGGAACGCCGATGGCTTTCTGTATTTTATCGGATGCGGATGGAAAGGACGTGGAGACGAACCGGTTAACTCCGCTGGTGGTACAGGCTCCGGAGAAGGACCAGCAGGAGGTATGGAAGAGCATTTGGTCAAAAATGCTCCTGGTTCCCTATGACAATACCATGTGGCTTCGCTACGAGGCGGCGCCGCTTCGGGCAGGAAGAAAGAGTTATGACATGACTGTCATGTTTAAGGAAGACACCAGGGAGGGGCTTTTGATCGGAGCAATGGACTTTGACAAATGGAAGAACGCTATCATCTGCTCCGCTACAGACGCCAAAACTTTTAACGTGTGCAGCGGCATTGCGGATGAGGGAACCCATGACAGCCAGCCCCATGGAACCCTTTTGGGGAAGGAGGTAAGCTCTTCTAGGTTTTGTATTCTGTACGGAGCGGATTACCGAAGGCTCCTTGAAAGCTATGGGGATCTGATCAGAGAGGAGCAGGAGATCCTTACCTGGGAGGAAGGGGTTCCCTTCGGCTTTAACAGCTGGGCCGGGCTTGCTTTTCGTTTAAATCCGGAAAACTACCAGAAAACCGGAGAGTTTTTGAGGGAAGAATTGAGGCCTGCGGGCTATGAAAACGGAGGCGTCAACTACTGTAATCTGGATGCGGGGTGGAGCTCTTTCCCCGAGGAAAAGCTGGCAGAGTTAACGAAGCAGCTCCACGAAAGCGGGCAAAAGGCTGGGATTTATGACGCTCCCTTTGCCTTTTTCGGAAAAGATATCCACGCAGAAATCAAGGGAGCTCCGGGGCATACCTTTGAGGAGATTCTGCTGCGGGATGAGAAGGGAGAGCTTCTGCCCAGGGTGGACGGCGCAATCCCTTTTGATGTGACGCACCCGATCTGGAAACGGTATACGGAATATAAGCTGAAAAATTTCCTGAAATGGGATTATGACTATGTGAAGCTGGATTTCATGACCCATGGCGGGATGGAGGGGCATCGTTATGACAAGTCCGTGCGCACGGGCAGAGAGGCCATTGCCCTGGGATATCAGTTTATTGATATGGTTCTTGCAAGAGGAGGAAAGCCCTTTTTCATCAGTCTTTCCATTGCTCCGCTGTTTCCCTGTGGCTATGGCCATGCAAGGAGATTCTCCTGCGACGCCTTTGGCACCAGGGAGGATGTGGAGTATGTACTGAATGCCCAGACCTACGCCTGGTGGCAGAGCGGAAGGCTCTACCAGTACAATGACCCGGATCATATCTGCCTGCTTAAGAGCTTTGGGATGGAGAGGGACTCTGCGGAAGGGGAGGCGAGGGCCAGATATACGGCGTCCGCCATTGCCGGTACGGTCATGATGCTCAGCGATGACTATGAGCGGGAGGAGGCAAGGAAACGGACCCTTAAGTTTGCGGGAAACCGGGAAATTAACCGGATGGCCGCCGCGGGAGTTTCCTTCTGTCCGGTGGAGGCGAATAACGGTTCCGCATCTTCTGCATTCACAGCAGAAATAGATGGAAAGAAATATCTCGCCCTGTTCCACTGGCAGGACGGGGAAGAGACAGTGCATGTGGACTGTAAGAGGGCAGGGCTTTGTCCGGAAACGGTTTACACGGAGCTTTGGAGCGGGCAGGAGATGCGGGATGAAAACGGCATCCTGTCATGGAAAGCCAGGGGCTGTGATGCGGCAGTGTTTAAGGAGCAGTAAATGAGATGGTTCAGAAAACAGAGTATTCAGACGAAGCTGATTTTTTTCTATACTGTTCTGGGCCTGCTTCCAATGCTGCTGATAGCAATTTACACTTATGCCAATACGAGGTCGCTTCTTTTGGACGGACTTTATGAGGATCTTTCCACGCAGCTTGAGCAGACGCGAAGGAGTCTGGAGGAAAAGATTGGGGATTACTATGCAGTGTCAAATATTTTGTATATGGATGACACTCTGTACAATTATTTGACGGCAGATTACAGTCAGACAGGATATGAGGATCTGTATGGATATGTGGACGGGCTGTGCACCAACATTAATACCCTTTATCCTGACATCAACCGGATTTCCTTTTATTCCAGCAATGGCACCCTGCCCAGAGACGATTATTATTTTTATCTTCTGGACAGGGATAACCTGCCCGACTGGTATGCAAAGACCAGCCGGGCGGGAGGAATCCTGTATATGGAAAGTGAAGACGCGGAAACGGTCAGCTTTACCCGTATGATGAAACGGTCTTTGGAAGAAAGGGCGAAAGGATTTTGGAGGAAGATACAGTATTTGCAATATTTTGAATAGTAAATACCATTTGAATGTATTTACTTTTCAGCTATACTTAGAGACACAATAAATGCTGAAAAGAGGGAAATTTATGGAAGCAAAAAAGTATTGGGTGGAAGTATATCAGAAATTGGATGAAAAGCTTGAGGCGGAGTGTGCTCGCTTGGGGGACAAAATTCCTTATGTCCCGGAAGAAGGTCACTATATTGATATGAGAGAAAAAAATCTCTCTTTTTGGACCAATGGATTTTGGGCGGGAATTTTGTGGCAGATGTACCATAGCACTCAAAAAGATATTTATAAGGAGACAGCGAAGAAAAATGGGGAAGCTATGAATAGGGTATTTCAAAAATTCACAGAGTTTTCCCATGATATTGGATTTCAGTTTTTACACACAGCAGTGGCCGATTATCGACTGACAGGAGATGAGACGGCAAGGGAGAGAGGACTTCATGCGGCAGGAATTTTGGCAGGACGCTTTAACCCTGCGGGAAATTTTATTCGTGCGTGGAATGATAATAACGGAAAAGGACTTGGAGCGGATGATGAAAATAAATCTGGCTGGATGATTGTTGACTGTCTGATGAATATTCCTTTGCTGTACTGGGCAGGCGAAGAATTGAGAGATCCGCGATTTGCGTATATTGCGGACCAGCATGCCCATACGGCATTGAGGGTATTGATGCGGCCGGATGGTTCCTGCAACCATATTGCGATATTAGATCCGGTCACCGGAGAGCTGAGGGAAAATCCTAGAGGACAGGGATATGCTCCTGGTTCCTCTTGGACGAGAGGGCAGTCGTGGGCATTATATGGATTTGCGCTGGCCTATCTGCACACAGGAAAGCAGGAGTATCTAAACGCTGCCAAGCAGTCGGCTCATTACTTTATTGCCAATGTGTCAAGAACCGATTATGTATCAGTGGTGGATTTTCGTTCTCCGGCGGAGCCGATTTACCTGGACACCACCGCTACGGCTTGTGCGGCCTGCGGATTACTTCAGATTGCGGAACTGGTACCGGAATACGAAAAGGCTCTTTATTATGACAACGCAGAAAAAATGCTGACAGCATTAGTCCAAAAGCATTGTGACTGGAAAACAGAGACGGATGGAATTTTGCAAAATGGAACTGTCATGTATTGGCGTGAGGAGGAGCGTCATGTGCCGATCATTTATGGAGATTATTTCTTGGTGGAAGGAGTTTTACGTCTTCTAGAGAAAAGTTTCCTAATCTGGTAAAAGCAGCTTGGCCGAGAATGGGCAAGACGAAAGAAAACAAGAAGGTGATAAGGTGGAAAAGAAATCAATTGCGAGGAGATTGCTTTTGTATATCTTGGGGGCGCAAAGCCTTGCTGCTGGAATGATGCTGCTGGTTCGCAGCAATTTGGGTGTCTCGGTGGGAACCTCTGTGTACTATGTGCTCAGCCAGCGGTTTACGGCTTTATCCTTAGGAGTGTGGAATTACCTTGCCCATGGCTTTGTGCTCATATTGATGATGATTATACTGCGCAAGGTGAAGCTGTTTTATCTGGCGTCCTTCCTGACTTCCATGTTTGTGGGGTATAGCATGGACTTTTATGGATTGCTTTTGCCGGAAGACTTTCATAGTATCGTTCTGCGGATAGTGCTTCTATGCATGGGAATTATGGGGATAGCACTGGGTGTTTCACTGATCTATGTTTCCGGGCTGCCAGCAGCGCCATTTGATACCTTTAGCAAGGAGATTTCGAAGCATTTTAATTGGAAGATCAGTGTCGTAAAGACGGCTTTTGACATTACTTGTGTATCACTAAGTGTTATTTTGGGCATGATCTTCTTTAGAAAAACGGTGGGAATCGGAATAGGCACAGTAATCAGCGCGCTTATTAGCGGTACTCTTGTAGGTTACTTTAAAAAGATGTTGGAGGAGAGCCATTTTATTGTTGAAGAGGTAGCGCAGAAATAAGCCCTTGACAGATTTTATGTGCCCTAGATACATAGATAGAATGTACTTAAAGGCGGAGGCATAAAGCGCCTCCGCTTCATTTGGTAAAAGTGCTAAAAACGTTTTTATTTGCATCCGGTTTCATACATAAAATAGGGTGATTTTTTGTGCATTATTTACGATTTTACTTTTTAATATTGCAAATTAACCTCCAATATGATATATTAAATTCACCAAAATAAAAACGTTTTTATTAGAAAAAAGCTTGATTTTACAGCATTTAATGAGATTGGAGGACCCTATGGAAAAAGGATTAAAGTTTCTGCCCAAATACAATGCCATTTTGGATAAAGAATTTGCCGGCAGAAAGATGGGAGTTTTCATTACGGCGGCAGTGAGCCTGGTGAATATTATTTTATCCCTTCCGTTCCTGTCATGGATTAATCTGGTAAACATCCCGGTTTTGCTTCCGAAGTTGAACATTACAAAGGATATGGCAGGAAAACTGTTTCAGAGCTACAGCATATTTAACCTGCTCTCCTTTGTACAGGAGTCAAATCAGGGGACAATCGGGCTATATGCAATGATATTGCTGGTGATTATGGCGGCGGTTCTTTATTTTAATGCAGCGTACCTGGTAAAGGTAGTTTTTGACCTGAAGGGAGGTAAAGGAAATTTGGGCCTTTACGCTACCGGGCGCACGGCAATGCTTTTCCAGATGATTCTGGGCGGCGCCACGTTTGGATATGTTGCCTTTTCCAACAGCAAATTTGGAATGAAGGGCTTTCAGGCATCTTGGGTGGTGTACATAACGTTTTTAATCTCTCTTTTATCCTATGTGGCGATCAAGGTCATGGAAGCGTATGAGAGGGCCATTTACAAGGAGCACGGCATCCTTAAGGAGATCAGAAAAAACTGGGTACTGTTTCTCATGCTGGTTCCAACCTTCATTTACTTTATGATCAACAATTATCTGCCGATGATCGGTGTTTACTACGCATTTACGAACTTTAACTTCAGAGACGGTCTGTGGGCAAGCCCTTTTATCGGATTCAAGAATTTTGAATTCCTGGTTAAGGCCGATCTGTTCAGACTCACAAGAAATACGATACTGTACAACCTGGTTTTCATCGGAGTGGGAAATATCCTGCAGATCATTTTTGCAATCTTTGTCAGTCAGGTGACGGTAAAGTGGTTTAAGAAAACATCCCAGACATTGATGTTCATGCCATATTTTGTGTCTTTCGTTATTTTGAAAGTGCTTGTTTATAACATCTTTGAGTATCAATACGGATTAATCAACAATATTGTCACTTCCATGGGCGGGGAGAGAATTGATTTTTATAATACGCCTTCCTACTGGCCGGTGCTGATCACTCTGTTCTACTTATGGAAGAACATCGGTTACGGAATGGTGGTGTATCTGGCAACGATTATGGGGATTGACACGGAGTACTATGAGGCGGCCAGGGTGGACGGCGCAAATATTTTCCAGCAGATCTGGTATATTACCTTACCGCTCCTTAAGCCTACCTTTATTATTCTTCTCTTATATGCGCTTGGAAGCATTATGAAAGGGCAGTTTGAATTATTCTATCAGATGATAGGAAATAACGGCGTTCTTTACAATGTCACAGATATATTTGATACCTACGTGTACAGAATTACAATGACGCAGCCCTTAAGTATTGGTCTTGGTACGGCGGCGGGCTTATATCAGTCGTTGTTTGGATTCATCATTGTGATGCTGGTCAACACCCTTGTAAAGCGCAAAAATCCTGAATACGCGCTGTTCTAGGAAACGGAGGGAGATATAGGAGTGAAAATTAAAAAGGCGAAATCTACGATTATTTTTGAAGTTATCACATATGCACTGCTGGCGATTGGGTCGATTGTGTGTGTATTTCCATTTATCATCATCCTTTCAGGTTCATTTACGGACAACACCACGATCCTGACCCAGGGCTACAGTATCCTGCCAAGGGACTTTACATTGTCGGCTTATGAGACGATTTTCCGGGCGCCGAAGGATATTCTGCAGGCTTACAAAATGACGCTGTATTATACACTGGTGGGAACGGGAGTGGGGCTTGTGATCATAACGCTGACTGCCTATGTGATTTCAAGGAAGGAATTTAAATACCGCAACCAGGTATCTTTCCTGATTTACTTTATCAGTATTTTTGGCGGCGGTATGATTCCCTGGTATCTGATGTATGCCAATGTTCTGAACTTAAAGGGTTCCACCTTTGCCATCTGGTTCCCGGCGCTTATGAGTCCGTTCCTGATCATCCTGATGAGAACCTTTATTGTGGGTTCTGTGCCGGATGCGATCACGGAATCGGCAAAGATTGACGGTGCGGGACACGTTACGATATTTGTAAAGATCGTAATGCCGGTGTTGGGGCCGGGGCTGGCAACAGTAGGACTTTTCCTGGCGCTTGGCTACTGGAACGACTGGTACCGTTCCTCCATGTTCAGTACGAATTCCCAGACATGGGAGCTGCAGTTTTACCTGTATGACCTGTTAAACGCCACAACGGCATTGAAGCAGATGACCCAGGGCACAGGCATTACCACCGCCCAGCTTCCCACAGAGTCGGTTAAGCTGGCAATGGCAGTGGTTGCAACAGGACCTATTCTTTTGCTTTACCCCTTTGTGCAGAAGTACTTTATATCAGGGATCACTGTGGGCGCGGTAAAAGGTTAATAAGATATGAAAGCGAAAGCGCTTTGATATAACAAAATATTTCAGGAGGTAAAAGATGAAAAAGAAAAAATTATTAAGTATCCTTTTGGCTTCCGCTATGGTGCTGACAATGGCAGGATGCGGAAACAGTAAATCAGCGGCGGACGCTATGGACGATGCTCCGCCGGCAGAGACACAGGAGGCAGAGGGTGAGGCATCCAATGATGAGCAGACTCCCGAAGAAGCTTCCGCGGCAGAGGATAGTACAGAAGATACCTCGGCAGAAGCGGCAGAGCTTGACACCTCAGAGAGAGTGGATCTGGTATTTTATGTGATGGGTGATGCGCCCGACGATGAGCAGATGGTTGAGGATGCAATCAATGAAGTTTTGCTTGAGAGAGTAAATGCGACGATTGACATGCAGTTTTCTACCTGGACAGATTTCCAGCAGAAATACAGCCTTGAACTGACAGCAAGCTCCGCAGACCTGATTTATATTGCAAACTGGCTGAATTACGGACAGCTTGCGACAAGCGGCGCTTTTGAAGAGCTGGACGGCATGCTTGACAGTGTTGCGCCTGAACTCAAGAAGGTGGTTGGCGAGACGAATCTGGATATGTGCCGTGTGGATGGCAAGATTTATGCTGTTCCCTGTGCATGGGCTGAGTATGTCTGCAACGGTATCAAATACCGCGAGGATCTGAGAGCAAAGTATGATCTGCCGGTACCTGACAGCATCGAAAACTTTGAGGCATATATGCTGGGGATCCAGGAAAACGAACCCAATCAGGGGCTTTTAACCGTAACCACAGAAGAAAGTCAGGGCTTTTTGACAGCGTTTGACGCTGCCTGGATCTTTAACTTAAAATATCCCTGGGTAAACGCGAACGGCCTTCCTTACGGGCTGGCATCTAACTACGATTCACCTGCGGATGTATATGATTACTGGTATTCTGATGATTTTGTGGAAGATATGCACACCATGAAGAAATGGGCAGACCTTGGCTTCTGGTCAAAGAGCGCTCTCTCCGATACAAACAACAGCGAGTCCTATAAGAATGGCCTGTGCGTTGCGGAGATCGCAGGACAGAACCCCAACAAGCAGATCACTGCTATTTCGGATTTCAAGAATGACGGTCATGATGACTGGCAGTCCGAATATATTGCCTATGGTGAAATCACCAATACAATTTATCCCGGACATGCGACACAGAATGGCACTGCAATCGTCCGCGGATGCAAGAATCCGGAAAGAGCTTTAAAGGTACTTGAAATTCTTATGACAGATGAAGAGATGAACAGGCTGATTCAGTACGGTATCGAAGGCGTTCATTATGAAATTGATGATCAGGGTATTTATCACAATTTAAATGATGCGCATCCCACATTTGCCTACGAAGGCTTCAATACATGGGCGCTTAGAAACGGCGAATTCAAGCTTCCTCAGGAGACAGATGTTATTTTGAATGAGATGTTTGATAAATATGAAAAGTTAGGAGAACAGACAAAATTCCCCAATGTGAATATTTATAACGGCTTCAGTGAAAATTATGATGATTATCAGGCGGAGAGGACTGCAGTATCCAATATCATGAAGCAGTATCTTGCCCCGCTGCAGGCAGGTCTTGTTGACGATGTCGATGCGGCAGTGGAGGAATTCCGTCAGAAAATGACAGATGCGGGTATTGAAGCCTGCCGGGAAGGATTCAAGGAGCAGTGGGCAGCCTACTGTGACGAGTATGGTTATAAGTAAGAGGTGACAAAAAACGCAGATGTCAGGCGAAGCCCGGCATCCGTTGTTATTAGAGGAAATTTGTGCTAAAATAAACAGGATGGATCAAAAGGAGGAATGAAATTTGAAACAGGAAATGCTGCGAAGCAGGGTAAAAGGCTTTCTGGACGTAAAAGGAAGAAAAATAGTAAACGGAGACGGCGAGGAGATTTTGCTGACAGGCTGGGGTTTGGGAAACTGGCTGCTCTGTGAGGGTTATATGTGGCTTGGCAACGGCTATGAAAGATTTGACAGGCCAAGGCGCATAGAAGCAGTGATAGAGGAGCTGACAGGCAGAGAATATGCCGCGGGCTTCTGGAAGAGGTTCCGCGAGACGTATATTGCGGAGGAGGATATCCGTTATATTGCCGGGCTGGGCTATAACTCTATAAGGATTCCCATAAACAGCAGACTGTTTATGACAGAGGAGCCGGGAGAGATTCTGTTTCTGGAAGAAGGCTTTGCGCTTCTGGACAGGTGCCTTTCCTGGTGTAAAAAATACGGGCTGTATGCTTTCCTGGATCTGCACGGCGCTCCCGGAGGGCAGACCGGCGCAAATATTGATGACAGTATTGATGATATGCCCAGGCTCTTACTGGATCAGGACTGCTTTGACAAGGGGATCGCGCTTTGGAGGGAAATTGCTTCCCGTTATAAGGATGAATGGATCGTGGGAGGGTACGATCTTTTGAATGAGCCGATCCGCCCTAAGAGAACGGAGTCGGACCCGGATGTGGACGATCTGCTGCCCCGGCTGCAGGAATTTTATGAGAAAGCCATCGCGGCTGTGAGGGAAGTGGACAAGAGGCATTTATTTACCCTGGAAGGACATCACTGGGCAACGGATACCAGTGTTTTCCACAAAAAATACGATGACAAAATGGTGATACACTTCCACCGCTACGGCTGTCTGCCTGATCTGTCAGGCTATCAGGAGTTTACAGAGCTTTCTGAAAGGCTTGACTGTCCCTTATGGCTGGGAGAAACAGGGGAAAGCGTCATAGAATGGTATACGGCCATGTATCCTCTGGCGGCTGAGCTTTCCATCGGCTATAACATATGGCCGTATAAGAAGATGGAGTGTGTGAACTCGCCCTGCAGTGTGAAAAAGCCGAAGGACTGGGAGCTTCTGACGGATTATGCCAGGCAGGGGAAGAATCCCGGTTACCGGAAAGCGCGGGAAATACTGGAGGAATACCTGGAAAATATAAAGCTGTCCAACTGCACGCTGCACCCGGAAGTAACCTGGGCCGCATTCAGACAGCCCGGCTGTGTGATCAGGGGAACAGATTTTGACCAGTTTCCAGGCAAAGGAATTTCTTTCTCCGGTCTTCGCAGGGAGGATAATATTTACAAGTACAGAATGGGAACGGGTATGGAAATACGCAACAGGTTTCCGGACTGCAGGCAGGGATTTGGATTTGACAGTAAGTGGAAACGCTTTGTGCTTGTGCTGGGTGAAAAGGAATTTGCCTGCTATAGTCTCTTCGATATTAAGGAGAAGAGCAGCATCCGGATTCGTTTATTTGTCAATGAGGACGCGGAAGTTGTTGTCTTTGAAGGGGACAGGGAGCTTGGGAGCTGTAAGCTGAAGGCCGGAGATGAGCGGCAGGAAATCGGGCCTTTTTCACTGACCCAGGCGCCGGAGAGCAGGATCCGGGTTGAGACGGTCTGCGGAGAGGTTGAGATAGAGGATATTATCACAATGTAATGTTTTATGGAGAAAAAGAAAGTGGCATCTCGAAAAGTAACAATAAAGGATGTGGCAAGGGAGGCGGGGGTTTCCATTTCCACCGTATCCAATGCATTAAACGGTGTGGATGTGCTTCATCCTGATACAAAACAGCATATTCTGGAAGTGGCTGACAGGCTGCATTATATACCGAATTTAAATGGAAAGAATCTGAAAACACAGGCAACGAAGGTGATAGGTCTTTTTCTCACGTCCATAAAGGGACCTTACTACAGTATACTGGCGGATTCCATTTATCAGGGATGTAAGAAGTATGGCTATGAACTGAATATCTTTATCGGTGATGGGGCGGACAACATGATGGCGAACATACTGGGAAGCCGGATTGATGGCGCAATTATCCTGAACGAAAGCGTAAAGGAAAAGGAAGTAAAGCTTCTGCTTGAAAATGAAACACCGGTTGTATTTATTGACAGGGAGCAGAAGGGGGAACATATTTCCAGTGTCGTCTTTGATTCCTACCATGAGGGGGAGCTTGCGGCAAAATATCTGCTGGAGCTGGGGCATGCCACTTTCGGCTATATACAGGGCGTTGAGCACAATTTCGATAATAAGGAAAGACTCAAAGGCTTCCTGGATGTCCTGAAAAAGGCAGGCATCACCCTGCAAAAGGATTATATCTTAAAGGGCGAGTTTGAAAGAGAGGTCGCCTATAATTCCATGAAAGACTTTCTGGAGCAGGCAAAGCCTTTACCGGAAGCCATCTTTGCAGCAAATGATTTAAGCGCCATTGGCGCCATAGAGGCATTGGTGGAGGAGGGGATCAAAGTGCCTGAACAGGTCAGCGTGATCGGATGCGATGATATTGAATCGGCACAATTGGTGAAGCCTTCGGTCACGACCATCAGGACATCCTTTGAAAAGCAGGGAACCCTGGCCATCAACCATTTGATTGCCCTGATTCAGGGAAAAGAAAACGGAAGCATTGATACACTATATGGAAGAATTATTCCCCGGGAGTCCACATGCCCGCGTGAGTAGGGAGCGCGGTTGCGCGGCATAGGGCCCGGAGAATGGTTTCCATGAAAATAAAAACGTTTCGAGTGCGCGTGTTGGAAAAGAAAAGGAAAACAAAATGCAGAGAATATTGGTATTGTGTGATGATGTGTGGCATCCGGCAGAGGTGATCGAAAAGGGGATGATGTCCTTGGCACAGGATCATTATCAGTTCGAGTTTGTGAAAACGGCAAAGGATATTCTGACACCGGAGATGATAGAGGAATATCCTCTGGTCATTTGCTGTAAAGGCAATAATGTAACCTCCGGAAATCCGGAGCCGTGGTTTGAAAATACGGTGACAGAGGTGATGGGAGGAGAATTCCGAAGCTATGTGGAGAGGGGAGGAGCCTTTCTTTCCATTCATTCAGGCAATGTGTTCATGGGGGAAGGCGACGGCGTCAGGGAGTACACGGAATTTGTTGGAAACAGATTTTTGTCCCATCCGCTCAGATGTGAAGTGATACTAAAAAAGACAAAAGAGCATCCGATCATGGAGGGTGTGGCGGAGGAATTTGTCATTCGGGACGAACATTATCAGATGGAAATTCTGGCCGGGGATGCGGACATATTTCTTACATCATGTTCAAAAACCGGAGGGATACAGACTGCCGGATATACCAGGGAAATGGGCAGGGGAAGGCTCTGCGTGCTGACGCCGGGACATACGCTTTCGGTGTGGCAGAACAGAGAGTTTCAGAAAATCTTTTTGAATGCGGTTAAGTGGTGCTTAAAGAGGGAGGTCTGCGAATGAAAAGTGTGTTTATAACCGGGGCGGACAGAGGGATTGGCTTTGCGCTCTGCGGATGCTTTCTGGAAAAAGGATGGCAGGTATTCGCCGGACGCTTTATGAAGGACTGGACAGAATTAGATGCCTTGAAGGCAAAATACGGCGACAGGATCTCATTGGTAAATTTAGATGTGGGAAGCCAGGCTTCGGTCAACGAAGCGGCAGAAATAGTTGGGAAACAGCTTGACTGCCTGGATATGCTGGTGAATTGTGCAGGGATTGCCCGAAATGGCAGCAGCAAGGCGACGGTTGACTGTCTGAACGTTAATACTATGGGCTCCATTCGTATGGTGGAAGCATTTTTGCCGCTGATGGAGCAGGGAGAGAAAAGGTTATGCTTTTTCTCTTCGGAGGCAGGTTCGATTACGCTGGCCCATCGGAAAGAAGGAGTATCTTATTGTGTTTCCAAGACCTGCCTGAATATGGCAGTTCGATTGATGTTTGAGAAGCTGCAGCCCCAGGGATACCGGTTCCGTCTGTACCATCCGGGATGGGTGCGTACTTATATGAGTGGACAAAAGAGCACGGAGGGTAATTTTGAACCGGAGGAGACTGCAGAAGTCGCATTTGAACAGTTCACGTCTGGCCGGAATTGGGAGAATGTGCTTATTATGAGTGATGTTTCCAACGAAATATGGCCGTTTTAGAAATGAGGTAAAAATGAGTAAAATAGTCTTGTGTGTTGATAACGGAAACTCTCATTTTGAGGGGATAAAGAGATTTCTCGCCTCCCATGACTGCAAGGTATATACCTGGTCAGAGGAAAAGCAGGATATCACAGTTTTGGTGGAGGAAATCGCTCAGAAAGAAGGAAAGATAGACATCCTTCTTTTGGGGGTTGATGAGCAGATGCCTGGGGATGGCATGATAGGTGACGGGCATGACTGTGAGCAGCTCCTGAAAACAGTAAGCGGACTGATAAACAGGACGCAGGAGGTGATTGAAGCAGCACTTCCGTTGCTGCGTATGGGAGATTTGAAACGCATTGGAATGATTACAGGGAAGGAATCCAGTATCAGTAATTGCAAAGCAGACAGTAATTATGGACAGCATATGGCCTGGGCCGGACTTAATATGGCAGGGAAGCTGTATTTTAATCTGCTGCGCCCGGAGGGATTCACTTTCCGCTGGTATTGCGCAGAAGAAAACGCCGGAGGGATGTCGGCGGGAGAATATCTTCTGAGTAACCTGTGTTATGACGCAAAAGAACCTTACATTCATTCTGATGAAAACAGATTTGTAATGAGAGATGCATATTTGAGAGAAGTTGCCTGGTAACAGGACAGCTCATTTTTAATGATAAAAAGGTGCAAAGCGGACGATTATTCATCAAGCTTTGCACCTTGAACTATGCGCCATACATATTCTATTATATTACTCCCTGATATAATCAATTTCAGTCAGATTAATACCTGAAGCTGTCAAATTCTTCGATTGACATTTTAAGCATTTCTTTTTCAGTCATATATTCACCTGCTTTCATTCTGCTACCATCCTTTCACCACCTTCTTTGTTTGATACAACTGTTTAAATACTATCTTTATTATAGAGGATTGAATGAAGAGAGTAAAGTACAGTCTGAAATACTTTCATTAAATAACTAGGGTTGTTTCATGATGAAAAATATATAAGCGGCAGAGTATAGGATTGATCGAAGGTAAAAGCTACTATACAGAGTGATAGTCTATGAAGCCTTCGTGAAACAGCCCTACCGGCGCGTTAATAATTGTTGAATTACACCTCGTGGCATGGTATAATATATCTAAAATTCTGCCCGGATTTGGCAGAGAGTCCCGGAGGTATGAACATGGAACGTGGGTTAGTAACGATATTTAACGGTGAAGGACACGGTAAATCTTCCGCAGCTTTAGGCAGGGCGGTTCTGGCGGCAGCATCAGGCAAGAAGGTTTTCATTATCCGCTTTCTCAAGGGGAAAAACCTTTCAAATCCGGAATTCTTTAACCGGCTTGAGCCGGAAATCAAAATCTTTTGTTTTGAAAAGTCTGTGGGCAGCTTTGCAGATCTTTCGGAGCAAAGGAAGTCGGAGGAAATTGCCAATATCAAAAACGGACTTAATTTCGCAAAGAAAGTGATTGCCACCGGAGAGTGCGATCTTTTAATTCTGGATGAGATTCTGGGGCTGATCGACAATGACATTATCACGGTGGAGGATCTGGTTACTGTTTTGCAGGCCAGAGATGAAGATATGAGTATTATCCTTACGGGGATTCACCTGGATGACCAGATTGCCGCGCTGGCAGGAGAGGTTTCAAGCTTGAGAGGTGTGAAGATGATATGAGCGTATGCCGCACAGCATTTTTTGCAAGATAATGGGCAGGAAATCAGGAAATAAAGGGCTGTCCATCCGTTGACAGCGCTCTCCGGCAGTGTTATGATGGTTGCAACAACAATTTCATAGGAGATAGAGATAGAGGTTGCGTATTTTATGAGTAATTTTTTGGATGTGGCAGGCACAGTAGAAGAAAAATGAAAGGAAAAAACGCCGAAAGGATTTGGATTCCTGCAATCAGATTCTTGGGCATACGGTCAAGAACCGTATGACTGTCATCAGACGTCGGGCGGCGGCTGATGGGGCGCTATCCGATGAAACGGTATCTTGAAGTAGTCGGTGCGCAATTATGTGCATCGATTTTTATTTCAAAAAGCTGGCCTGCGAAGCGAGGCAGCGTTTGATTCAATAAGCTCCAGCGAAGCGGGAAGCGTTTGATTCAATAAGCTGACCAGCGAAGCGGGAAGCGTTTGATTTTAAGGAGGGAAAGTTATGGCTGTATTTACAGGCGCAGGGGTGGCGATTGTGACCCCCTTTAAGGCTAACAGGGAAGTTGACTACGAAAAATTTGCGGAGCTGATTGAGTTTCAGATTGCGGAAGGGACGGATGCAATCATTGTCTGTGGAACCACGGGAGAGTCTTCCACATTGACCCATGAGGAGCACCTTGATGTGATCAGGTATTGCGTGAAGCAGGTGGCCGGGAGAATTCCTGTAGTGGCAGGAACCGGATCTAACTGTACGGAAACCGCAATTTATTTGTCCACCGAGGCCGAAAAGGCGGGAGCGGACGGATTGCTTTTGGTGTCTCCCTATTACAACAAGGCGACACAAAAGGGACTTTATATGCATTACAAGGCGGTTGCGGACTCTGTAAAGATACCCTGCATCATCTACAATGTTCCCAGCCGTACAGGCTGCAATGTTTTGCCGGAGACGGTGGTGAAGCTGTGCACGGAGGTTGAAAATATCGTAGGCGTCAAGGAGGCCAGCGGCAACATCAGCCAGATCACCAAACTGATGGCTCTTGCGGAGGGAAAGGTGGATCTGTATTCCGGCAATGACGATCAGATCGTCTCTCTCCTTGCTCTGGGCGCAAAAGGAGTGATCTCGGTGCTTTCCAATGTGGCCCCGAAGCAGACCCATGATATCTGTGCAAAATTCTTTGCAGGCGATGTGGCGGGAAGCTGTGCAGAGCAGCTTAAGGCAATCCCCCTGTGCAACGCGCTTTTCTGTGAGGTCAATCCAATTCCGGTGAAGAAAGCCTTAAGTCTGATGGGTAAGGAGGCAGGGATACTGCGTATGCCCCTCACGGAGATGGAGGATGAGAATGCGGCGAAGCTGGAAAAGGCGATGAAGGAGTACGGTATTTTGTAAAAGAAAGGGCATGGTTATTGATATGGTAAATGTGATATTGCACGGCTGCGGCGGCAAGATGGGGAGAATGATCGAAGGGCTGGCAAAAGAGGATCCGGAGTTTACAATTGTGGCCGGAGTGGATGCCTTTGACAGCGGGGAGCATTCTTTCCCCGTATTTTCCAGCATAGGAGAGTGTAACGTCCAGGCGGATGTGGTCATTGATTTCAGCGTGGCGGCGGCAGTGGACGGACTGCTGAGCTACTGTCTGAGGGAAAAGACCCCATGTGTGCTCTGCACTACGGGATTAAGTGATGAGCAGCTCTCTAAACTGAAAGAGACAGCGGAGCAGGTAGCGATTTTGAAATCCGCCAATATGTCTCTTGGCATCAACCTGCTGATGAAGCTTTTGAAAGAAGCGGCATCGGTTCTGGGGCCTGCAGGCTTTGATATAGAAATCGTGGAAAAACATCACAGAATGAAGTTAGATGCCCCCAGCGGTACAGCCCTTGCTCTTGGCGATTCCATAAAGGAGGCCTTAGAAGGGGATTACGAGAATGTCTATGACCGGAGCGGGAGGAGGCAGGAACGTCCCCAAAAGGAGATTGGCTATTCGGCAGTAAGAGGCGGAACGATTGTGGGAGAGCATGACGTAATTTTTGCGGGAACGGACGAAGTGGTTACTTTCTCCCATACCGCTTACTCCAGAGGCGTTTTTGGAAAGGGAGCCATTCAGGCCGCTAAATTTTTGAAGGGAAAACCGGCAGGCCTTTACGATATGAGCGACGTGATTGCCGGCAGCAGTTCAGATTGCCCAAACTAAGTCATCTGGCGGTAAGAGAAAGGGGAATGCAAAGTGTTAAGCAGTGAGCTTCATGAGATGGAGCTGAAATATTTAAAAAGTCTGGCAAATCAGTATCCGAATATTGCATCGGCCTCTACGGAGATCATCAATCTTCAGGCGATCTTAAATCTCCCCAAGGGGACGGAGCATTTCATGACGGATATTCACGGAGAATATGAGCAGTTTAACCATGTGCTGAAAAACGGCTCCGGCGCCATCCGGCGGAAGATCGACGAGGAATTTGGGAATACCTTAAGCCAGAAGGATAAGAAGTCTCTGGCTACATTGATTTATTATCCCCAGGAAAAGCTGGATATCGAGATCCGTCAGGAGGAAAATATCGAGGACTGGTACAAAATAACCCTGCACAGGCTGGTACAGATCACCAAGAGGGTGGCTTCCAAGTATACCCGCTCCAAGGTGCGCAAGGCTCTGCCAGATGATTTTGCTTATATTATAGAAGAACTGATCACAGAGAAATCGGATATTTCGGACAAGGAAGAGTATTATAATGAAATCCTCCACACGATCATCCGTATCGGAAGCGCCCCGGATTTTATTGTGGCGCTGAGCAATCTGATTCAGAGGCTGGTGATCGACCACCTTCATATTGTGGGGGATATTTTTGACAGAGGACCCGGGCCGCATATTATTCTGGACACGCTCAAGCATTATCATTCGGTGGATATCCAGTGGGGGAATCACGATATTGTCTGGATGGCAGCCGCCTGCGGACATCTGCCCTGTATTGCCACGGTGATTAGGGTTGCCGCCAGATATGGGAATCTGGATACCTTAGAGGACGGTTATGGGATCAATCTGGTTCCCCTTGCCACCTTTGCCCTGGATACCTATCAGGATACAAACTGTGACGCCTTTGCCATTAAATATAATACGGATTATAATACCAAGGACCTGAATCTGGACATGAAGATTCACAAGGCAATCGCGATTCTGCAGCTCAAGCTGGAGGGACAGGTGATCAGGCGGTGTCCGGAATTTCAGATGGAGAACAGGCTTTTACTGGATAAGATTGATTATGAAAAGAAGACCGTCCTCATAGACGGCAAAGAATATCCCATGAAGGACACGGATTTCCCCACGGTGGATCCGAAGGATCCCTACAGGCTGACTCCTGATGAGGAACAGGTGATGGCAAGGCTGCAGCATGCATTTTTGAAATGTGAAAAGCTGCAGAAGCATGTGCGTTTCCTTTACTCTAACGGAGGACTTTACAAAGTCCACAATGCCAACCTGCTTTATCATGGCTGTGTGCCGCTGGACGAGGAGGGAAATTTCAAGTCCGTAAACATAGACGGTAAGGCTTACAAGGGACGGGCGCTTTATGATATTCTGGATAATTATGCCAGAAAGGGCTATTATGCCAAGAATGATCCGGCAGAGATGCGCAGAGCCCAGGATTACATGTGGTATACCTGGACAGGGCCTAATTCTCCGGTTTATGGCAGAGATAAGATGACCACCTTTGAGCGGTATTTTGTGGAGGATAAGGAAACTCATAAGGAGACAAAGAACAGTTATTATTCCATGCTGGACCGGGAGGATATCGTCCACCGGATCCTGGAGGAATTCGGCCTTGATATCAAAAAGTCCCACATTATCAACGGCCATGTGCCTGTTGAACTGAAAAAGGGCGATACCCCCATTAAGTGCGACGGAAGACTCCTGATTATTGACGGCGGTTTTTCCAAGGCTTACCAGGGCAAGACCGGAATTGCGGGTTACACGCTGGTGTCAGATTCCCACGGAATGCGTCTGGTTGCCCATGAACCTTTTGAGTCCATGGAAGCGGCAATCCTGCGGGAGTCGGATATTTTTTCCGATTCCACGGTTGTGGAGATCGCTCCGGTGAGAATCAGGGTGTCCGATACAGATATCGGAATTGATTTAATGGAGCGCATCAAACAGTTGGAACAGCTTCTGCAGGCATACAGAGACGGAACCATTGTTGAAAAATAACCGTATACAAACGCCGGCCTTAGAGAATAAAGCCGGCGTTCGTTTTCTGCAGGATGTCGATGTCATGAACCTGCTGCAGGAATAAGGTTAGCGTCTGGTTCTGGAAGTGTTGCCGTTGTTTGTGTTCCTGGCAGTAGTGTTGTCTGTGCCGTTGTTATCGCCTTCTCCGTCACCGATCACGTCATCCGTAACGTTGGCTACGCCGTCCGCAACATCATCCACCACATCACTGATGGCATCCCCTGCATTGTCTAAGAGGGAATCGTCATCTCCGGTGTTAGTGGTTGCGCTGTTTACGTTGCCGTTAGAGTTATTTGTGCCGTTGGTGTTTCCGTTGGAAGAGCTGTTAGTACCATTTGTCGTGGTATTGTTATTGTTGGCTGTTCCATTGGCGTCCCCGGCAGCATCATTTGCCGCTCCGTTTCCTGTGTCAGCTACGCCTGCACCAGCGCCTCCGGCAGCATTGTTGTCAGTATTTGCGCCGTTTGCATTGCTTCCGGCATTATTTGTACCGGCAGTACCATTGTCCGTGGCAGTGGTGGTATTTCCTGCCATGTCGTTTGCATTGTTTTTCTTATCGGTTCCGCAGGCTGTAAACAGAAAGAGCATTGCAATGACAAGAGATACCGAAATCAGTTTTCTCGTATTTTTCATAATCAACCTCCTTATATAAGAACTGCATGATTGTCAGTTCTGTTGCTATTATGTGCAGTGGAGGTAAAAATATACCCGGGAGAAATTTAAAATGAAATTCAGACCATGTATTGATATTCATAATGGAAAGGTGAAGCAGATCGTGGGCGGAAGCCTGAAAGATCAGGGAGATGAAGCCCGTGAAAATTTTGTTGCAAAGCAGGATGCGCCATATTTTGCCAGGCTTTACAGGGATAAAGGATTAAAAGGCGGACATATTATTCTGCTGAATTCTCAGGATAGCGAATTTTATCAAAAAACCAGGGAGCAGGCTCTGGCAGCTCTATCTGCCGCTCCGGGGTGGTTTCAGGTAGGAGGAGGAATTACGCCCTGGAGTGCCGAAGATTTTTTGAAGGCGGGAGCCACCCATGTGATTGTCACTTCCTATGTTTTTAAGGACGGGCAGCTTTATTATGACCGGCTGAAAGAGCTCATCCGAGCAGTTGGAAAGGAGCATCTTGTCCTTGACTTAAGCTGTCGGCGTAAAGGGGAGGATTACTATATTGTAACCGACAGATGGCAGAATGATACGAAAGAAAAATTGAATGGCGAAACCATTGAAAAATTGTCAGATAGCTGCGGCGAAATTTTGATTCATGCAGTGGACGTGGAGGGGAAAGCCGACGGAATAGAAGAAGGGCTGGCAGAGATGCTGGGAAGGGAGTGCAGGATTCCCGCGACCTACGCGGGAGGCGTACATGATTTTAATGACCTCAAAAAGCTCAGAGCGCTGGGCCGGGGAAAGATAGACGTTACCATCGGCAGCGCACTGGAGCTTTTTGGAGGAAATATGAAGCTGGACGAGGTGATCCGTTATTGTGAGGAATCTGACTGCGGGCTGTAAAACCGGCAGCCGCACCGTCCGTGTTCCTTGACATGATAAAGGGCGGTATCAGCCTTGTTGTACAGATCGTCGGTAAAGCCGGATTTTGAGAAAGCTCCGCCAACACTTAAGGATACGGCGGGCAAATCGTCAACGGGATTTAAAAGGATCTCGTTTATGGAGTTTATTTTTTCCACGATCATGGATTCTTTCTCGGCTTTGACATCTGTCAGGATCACTGCAAATTCATCTCCGCCGATTCGGGCGGGATAATCTGTGGAACGGAAGCTGGTTTCAAGAAGTTTGGCAACTTTCTTAAGGACCCGGTCGCCCATTTCATGCCCATAGCCATCGTTTACCAGTTTAAACTTATCCACATCAATAATCAGCAGGGCAATTGGAACTGCTTTAGCCTTTAGCACTTGCCGCAACTGCTCAAAGGTGCCGCGATTGATGATTCCCGTAAGAGGGTCATGCTCTGCCTTATGGCGCAGCATGGCTTCGTTGGCGCTGTTGAGTTCATAGATATTGTTGTAGGTAAGGGCCAGATACTTGAATTCGTAGGAACCTGTGATCTCCAGCATTTTTTCATCCTTGATATTGTTTACATAGATCTGAAGGGGCTTTACGATCAAGCGGATAATTAAAATAAACATAAGGATATTTTCAACAAAAAGCACGCTGATCAGAATCTGCTGGCCCGTCATCGTATGCTTTAAGCTGAGGATACTCTGCTGCTGTTTCTGCTCGGTGCCGTTTACGACGCTGTCAATAAAATAAGCGATATTGCCTGTGATCAGCGCCTTGGCGTTCTGGTAATCGGAGCCGAAGACCATATCCTGGGCTTTATGTATCTTTTCCTGCGGGCTTAAGGCCAAATCTTCCTCCGTAAGTGTGACGGAGCGTATCTCTTCCGGAAAGTCTGCTAAGTCATAATCCTGTGCTTGAGAGATCAGATTCATGGCATAAATTTCTTTTTCCATGAGGGCATTGGAACTCTCAAGGGCAAGCCGGAGAAATTCAAGAGACTTTTCATCCACATGATATTCCTGGAGCTGTTCGAGCGCAATATCCCGCCGCCGGGTAATATTGGCCTCCGTAAAATATTCATCTACGTGAACGGGATCAAATGTCACCGTGTAGAGCCGTACCTGTTCTGTGAGAAAGTCGGAGCCCTGTGTCACAAGCGTGGCATTCTCCTGGCAGGTAATGTATTCCTGATTAGCGGCGACCATATCCACGTAGTTTCCGGAAGCGTGGATGGTGGCTAAAATGAGCAGGATATACAAAATGCAGGAAACGAGGATCATTCCTAAATTGAGAGTGCGGATCTTAATTCCCCTGATCGGTTTTTTGGCAGTGTCTTCCATTTTTGTAGTTCCCTCCCACTTACAATAATAAAGGGCTGTGCCAATTTAGCACAGCCCTGTCGCTTTAATCTGATAAAACAATACTGCGAATTCATAAAGAAAAAAATTTCTATTAAGAAAAGGCACATCGAGTTACGGATTAATGCCGTTATAAGCAGCTCTGCTGATTATAACTTTGTTACGTTTACGGCCTGAGGTCCCTTTTCACCATTCACTACATCGAATTCGACGGAAGCGCCTTCCTCAAGAGACTTGAAACCTTCCATGTTAAGTCCTGAGTAGTGTACGAATACGTCGTTTCCAGATTCGTCGGAGATGAAACCGTACCCCTTCTGGTTGTTAAACCATTTTACAGTACCTCTGTTCATTATAATACCTCCACAAAAATAAGTATGAGTGCACATAGCACAAGAATTTGTAACACACAAAGAATATCACATCTATTGATAAATGTAAAGAAAATTATATGCATTATCAGAAATTTAGTTATAAAGAGTATTATTTGTGAAATAAACTATAAAATTCTGACAATTGAATACCAGGAAAGAGGGACAAAGTTGCGTTAATTTGGTATATATGATAAAATACGGATAAGAAACCGGAGGTGATGAACAAATTATGGAAAAGCAGTTTTTTAGAAGCAGAACGAAGAGAACCCTTCGTTTGATGACTGAAAAGAAGGACGGCACCATAATCAGGCGCACTATAAACTCCGCAGCGATAGAATGGACGGCAGCCCTTATCTTTGTGCTGGCCGTAGCAATCACCTGCAAGTTTATCTATGATTCGATCACTATCAGGGATGCACGGAAAACAATTATAGAACAGAATGTTGCGCTGAATGATCTTACAGATGAGAATGAGGCATTAACAGTAGAGAATTCCACTCTTACAAACAAGGTAGCCGTTTTAAGTGAGGCGGTGAGCAGGAAAGCGGAGGCAGAGGATGTGCTGAGCCAGGAAACCATTGAAAATGCTTTGCCTAAAGGATTTCCCTTAAGCGGGTCAGCCACCATGACAGAGGCCGAGGAAGGAGATCCGATGTTGATTTTTTCAGCATCATCGGGAATCAATGTACTCACAACGGGAACGGGGACAGTGGAGGTTGTGGATGCGGACGAGGCATACGGTACGAAGATTATTATCGATCATGGCAATGGCTATCAATCTATTTACCGTAACAGCGGAACACCCTTGGTAAAACAAGGAGAAAGCCTTGGAAAGGGATATATCCTTTTCAGTATCGGAAAGGAAAATATGGAGCTTGGCTATCAAATCATGTTAAATGGGGAATATATTGACCCCATAACAATGATAGACATAAACGGATAATCTTTAAAGATTATCCGTTTGTTTCAGACGTCCAAACACCAGCTCATAGCCGTCATTTCCATAGTTTAAGGAGCGGTTAACGCGGCTGATAGTGGCAGTGGAGGCCCCGGTTTTTTCTGCAATTTCAAGATATGTTTTGTGGTTTTTGAGCATAGACGCCACCTCATAGCGCTGGGAAATGGAGAGAAGCTCGTTGACAGTACATAGATCCTCAAAAAAGTCGTAGCACTCTTCTCTTGTCTCCAGGCAAAGAATGGCATCAAATAAATGATTGACGGCATCCGTCTGAATTTTTTTGTTCATTATGAAAATACCTCCCGGTAAAATATTCATTGTCCTGATTTTAACATATTAAAGTCATAGAGTAAAGTGATTTGCTCATAACGTAACAGTGAGGCCGATGGAGCCGGATGCCTTGCAGCGAAGTGCAAGGCACCGTGAACAGTAACGAAGGAGAAACTATTGAGAGGGGAGGATTAAGTCATGGGGTGGAAGGATTGGAATAAGAAGAAAAGGGACTCTCAGAAACCTGCCTATGATAAAATAGGTAAAAAGCCTGTGATTCGCGCAAGTATCTGTACAGGAGAAAAGGTGGCAGGTTTTCGAGATGAAAAGACAGGTCGGTTCGAAGAACTGATGCTGATTGTGGAAGATAAGGATTTGGAGGAATTCCTTAAGTTGTACGGAGTGAAAAAGGAAGAAATAGAGACAATCTGGTGATAGGGGATAAGTATGAAGGTAAGGAACAAAGGAAAAAGGATAAATAGCTATCCGGAGGATTATATTGTTTTTGATCTGGAAACCACAGGGGTGAATCCCGATATGGATGATATTATTGAGATTTCAGCTCTTAAGGTTCGCGGACATAAAGTCACAGGGGAATACTCTTCGCTGGTAAATCCGGGCAGGCATATTCCGGCGGGGGCTACAGCCGTCAATGGAATTACGGATGATATGGTGAAGGATGCCCCGGACATCAAAACGGCCATGGCGGGATTTTTAGAATTTATTGGAGATGGTGTGCTGGTGGGGCACAATATTCATACTTTTGACACTAATTTTATTTACGATGCGGCATGGGATGCCTTTGGAAAAGAGCTTGGCAATGATTATATTGACACCCTTTATATGGCAAGACGGTGTCTGCCGGAGCTCTCTCACCATAGGCTGACGGATATCGCCTCTCATTTTCAGATTGGGACAGAGGGCGCTCACAGGGCCATGGCAGACTGTCTCATGAATCAAAAATGCTTTGAGGAGCTAGGTAAGCTGCAAAAGGATAGCGGAGAGGAAGAGCTTACCTGCCCAAGATGCGGAGGCACTCTGATTAAGAGGAAAGGAAAATTCGGGGAATTTTACGGCTGTGATTCCTTTCCCAGGTGTCGGTTTACCAGAAATATTTAGGAGGGATCAGGCTTGTCTTTTCCAGGTTTTGCGCGCTCTGTCCCTGTGGCCATCGTTTTAAAGCTGTCGATCATCTTTTCGATCAGCAGCTTTTTTACGTACACATCATAGCTGAGCATGGAAATAAAAGAGAAAAGCTGCAGAACCTCCTTATCTTCATCAGGGACATCCTTAAAGGTCTCCTGAGAAATGGTGAATTTCCTTACAATATTCTCCTGCAGGTCGGCGATCTCATCCTGCTCAAGACTAAATACTTCCTCATAGATGGCGCCAAGGTCAAGGGAGCCCCCGGTGTGGAAGTATTTTTCCGTGAGAGGCTTAAGGAGAGTCTGGATGTCATTTATGGAAAGAATCCCTTTGTAATAGTAAATAAAAATAAGAAGTAGGATGTGTTCCCTGCTGTATTTTTTCTTGACCGGGGGTGGGAGTAGGTCATTTTTGGCATAGTTATTAATCATAGTTTTAGTCAAGATCTTGTCATCGCCGGGATATCTGGTGGAACTCTTTAAATGGGTGTCCATGAAAGTAGTGACCTGATCCATGTACAGATCAATATTGGGGATGTCCGCCAATGCAATATGATCAATTCTGCCTAAGCTGTCTAAAATACTCTTTAATAAATTCTTTCTGTCGATTGTCATAGCTACCTCGTTTTCGGTGCAGTCATCATTGGCTGCCGGAACAATTTGTATATGGTTTTATTATATAGTATTTAAAACCACATGACAAGGTCTTATTATAGGAAACGAACAAAATGCTTGCATTTTGATTCGTTTCCTGCGCCGGATTTGCGCCGCGAAGCGGCATATTTCCTACGCAAATCCGTGCGCATCCCCCGGAGGGTTTATAGCAAACGGCAAATATTTTTGTCGTTTGCTATAGAAGATTGAAATTTGTAAAAAAATATTTTTCTTGAAGACAAAGGGAGAGAAGTCTCGTTATAGATAATGAAAAGAGGAAAGCGAGGTGGAGAAAATAAGTGTTTTAGATACTCGGGAAAAGGAGATGCACTGTACAGAAAGCAAGCTCTCCGAAATGATTGATATGTATGATAAGCTTATTTTTTCCATTTGCTATAAGCTGACCGGTGATTACTTTATGGCAGAGGATTTGATGCAGGAAACTTTCCTGACGGCCTATCAGAAATATCATACCTTTGATGGGAATAACGAAAAGGCATGGCTTAGCAGGATTGCAACCAACAAAAGTATTGATTACCTGCGCAGCGCCGGAAAAAGAAGTGTACCCACTGAGGATACCTTTTTTGAGCTCAGGGAAGAGCAAAGGGGCTCGCCGGAGGAAATCTGTATGGAGGAAGAGGTAAAGAACCGCCTGGAAAGGAGCTGCGCGGGACTAAAACCCCCGTATAACGAGGTGGCCCGCGCTTATTATGTGGAAGAGAGGACTCCTAAAGAAATTGCGGCAAGACAGGGCAAGAGTGTGAAAACCGTCCAGACACAGATTTATCGGGCCAGAGAGATGCTGAAAAAGATCTATGGAAAGGAGGAACCGGCATGAAGGAATACCCAACAGATGAAGAATTGGAGCTTTTCGTTGAACAATTAGAACAGCAGGAATTATATGCACCGAAGTATATGAAGGAGCAAATTTTAAGCAGGGCATTTCCGAAACAAACCGCGGAGGTATTGCCAAGATCCGGGGGAGGAAAAGGATCGGTTCAATTGTTTTCGTATCGTCTTAAAATTATAGCAGGAATGGCCGCTGCACTTCTGATGCTGGTGCTTTTGCCCATACAGGGAGAGCTTCGGGAATCCCGGGAAAGCATGAAAGACCTTGAAAAATGGGAAAATTCTTTGCAGGAGAGCTGGAAAGAAGATGGAGAAGAAAATGCATTAGATGTAAACAATATGCTCAACGGCGGAGTGCGCAGGGCCGGTGAGAGATTAAATGCCTGGATTGGCAGGCTCGATCATATTCAATTAGGAAGTTTGTTTGAAAAATAAGTGGATGCTTTAAAAATGGAGGGAATTTAAATGAAGACGAAGAAAAAGAGTAAATTTTTAACCTTTTGCTTTTCAATGATGCCAGGTGCAGCCCAGATGTATATGGGATTTATGAAGATGGGAGTCAGCCTGATGGCGCTGTTTATCCTCATCATTATCTTTGCGGTATGGCTGAACCAGGGAGCCATAGCGGCGTTGTGTGTGATTACATGGTTCTACAGCTTTTTTCAAGCCAATCATCTTGCAAGTTTAGACGATGAGGATTTCAGAGAGATAGAGGATGAATATCTCTTTGGAATTGGGAGTCTGTCGGGGATTGAGGGCTTTGTAAAGGAGCATAACAAGTGGATAGCTGTTCTGCTGATTTTTGCAGGAGCCTGCCTGTTGTGGGAGTCTATGAGTAATCTTATGTACTCTGTGCTGCCGGATAGCCTTTCCTTTATTCCCAGAATCATGCGCAGGATTAGCAATTATGTTCCCAGCATGGTGATTGGCTGCGGAATCATTGACATGGGAGTAAGGATGATTAGCGGCCGGAAGGAAGAGCCCAGGCAGGATGAGAGTGATTCGAACACAGGGAGAAGAGGTGAACCCTGGCAGAATGCTGTTTTTTCCACAGGAAGGAAAGAAGAGTCCTGGAGGAAAGATAATTTAGCGGGAAATGAGCAGGAAGTGCAGGCGGGTGACGTAGTCGGACAGATACAGGAAAAAGGGCAGGAGGAGAAGTAATGGAACGACAGACGATCAGGGTTCGCAGGGTTGGCAGTGTTACCTTCGGTGTGGTTCTGATAACTATAGGAGTGTTGTTTCTGCTTCATGTGTTTTTCCCTAGAATGAATTATGAGGTGATCTTCCACTTCTGGCCGCTGATTTTGATTTCCCTAGGAGTGGAGGTGCTCTTTGGCAGTAGAGGAAAATCCTTTGAGGTAAGAGATGGAGAAGGAAAACTGGTGGAACAGTCGAAGATGGTCTATGATGTGACAGCAATTATCCTTATGATAGTGCTTACTCTGTTTGCTGTGGTGATGGGGATGATCGACTGGGCGGCAGTGCATTCGGGATATATCTATTTTTAACTTGATTGATGGTATGGGGTTTAGTACAATGAAAGGAGAATAAAGGTGATACGGAAGGAAGTTTAAATGAAATTTCTTCATATTTCAGATTTGCATATTGGCAAGCGGATCAATGAGTTTTCCATGATTGAGGATCAGAAGTATATTCTCCGCCAGATTTTGGAGATTGCAGAGCGTAGCGATGCAGAGTCAGTTCTGATTGCCGGGGATATTTATGATAAGCAGGCGCCCTCCGCAGAGGCAGTACAGGTGTTTGACTCTTTCCTTACTAGCTTGGCAGATCAGAAGAAAAAAATATTTGTGGTCAGTGGTAATCATGACTCGGCGGAGCGGCTTTGCTTTGGAGCACAGCTCATGCGGGAGAGTCAGGTATACATGTCCCGAGCTTACGATGGAAATCCGCTGAAAATCAGACTAAAGGATGCACATGGAGAACTCTTTGTGCATCTGCTTCCATTTATCAAGCCAGCTATGGTGCGCTATGCCCTTGAAAAGGAAGCAGACCAGAGAGACGGAAACGGGGCGGGTATAAGGCCAGAGACAGATGCGGCCAACACGCAAAGCTGTGAGACCTATCAGGAAGCAGTAAGGCTTGCAATAGAGCACATGGAAATAGATGAGTCTGTGCGGAATATTTTGGTGGCTCATCAGTTTGTGACAGGCGCGGGGCGCTGCGAGTCGGAGGAGGTGGCGGTGGGCGGCATCGACAATGTGGACGCGGAAGTTTTTGATGCCTTTGATTATGTGGCGCTGGGGCATATCCACAGCCCACAGTGGGTAGGAAGAGAAGGCGTACGGTACTGCGGTACGCCACTTAAGTATTCCTTCTCGGAGTCTGAACAGGAAAAATCTGTGACTATTGTAGAGCTTAAGGAAAAAGGGAATCTGGAGATTACCACGATTCCCTTAAAGCCGCTTCACGACATGCGAAAAATTCGAGGGACCTATATGGAGGTGACAAAGCCCTCCTTTGCCATTTCTGATGACAGAGAAAGAAAAGGGCAGGCAGCAGCTTCTGATGGGGGCGGAAGGAAGCCGGACAGAGAGGATTATCTGCAGATCACTCTGACGGACGAGGAAGATATCATTGACGGCTTTATGAAACTGCGCACCTTTTATCCGAATCTGATGCGGCTCTCCTACGACAACAGTCGTACTCAGCAGGACCGAAAAGTGGAGGCTGTGCAGGATATGGAGCAGAAGTCGGAGCTTGCACTGTTCGAAGAGTTTTATGAGCTTCAGAACAATCAACCTATGAGCGCTCAGCAGAGGGAGTTCGTAAAGAAACTGATAGAGAGCTGTTTGGCGGGAGGTGTGCAATGAGACCGGTCAGGCTTGTGATAAGTGCATTTGGACCCTATTCGGGTAAGACGGAAATAGATTTTGAAGCGCTAGGAGCAGAGGGGCTTTATCTGATCACGGGAGATACCGGGGCAGGAAAGACCACAATTTTTGATGCCATTGTTTTTGCCCTGTATGGGGAAGCCAGCGGTGAGGTACGCAGGGCGGACATGTTCCGCAGCAAGTATGCCCCGGAGGATGTTCCTACCTTTGTGGAGTTTGTTTTTGCATATCGGAATAAGCGTTACACGGTGAGGCGAAATCCAGAATATTTGCGCGCCAAGGGCAGGGGTAGCGGGACCACCATGCAGAAGGCAGATGCGGTGCTTTCTTTTCCCGATGGACAGCCTCCGGTGACAAGGGCAAAGGAGGTCACTCGGGCAGTGACGGAGCTGATTGGCTTAAGCCGCAAACAGTTTACTCAGATTGCCATGATTGCCCAGGGAGATTTTCAAAAGCTGTTGCTGGCAGGTACGGAGGAGCGCAGCGGTATTTTCCGGCAGATATTCGGAACCGGAATTTATCAGACGATTCAGGAACAGCTCAAGGCATCGGTGCGGGAGCAGGGGAAGGAATATGATGAACTGCGGCGCAGTATCAACCAATATATGGAGAGCGTTGTCTGCAAAGAGGATTCGCCCTGTGCCGCAGAGCTGACAGAACTGAAAAGAGAGCGGTTTGACGGGCGGATTGGCGAGGGACTTGCGCTTCTTGAAGAGCTTTGCGGGGAGGATGAGAGCCTTTTAAGGGAGCTGAATGAAAAGCTGGAAAACCTGGATGGAAAAATCCAGAAGGAAGATCAGCTAATCGGTAATCTTCATAAGCTAAAGGAGCAGCGCAGAGAGTTATCCCGCAATGAGGAACAGTTAAAGGAGCTTTTGCCAAAGCTAAAGGAGCAGGAGGCGCTTTACGAAGAAGCGGAAAGGGAGGCCAGAGAAGGGGATAGTTTGACCATTCGGATAAAAGAGCTTACGGACAGTCTGCAGTTGTTTGTCCGTTTGGAGCAGGAGAAAAAGCTTCTTGAGGAAAAGGAAGATGAGATTTCAGGAGTAAACAGTCTGAGGCAGGGACTAGAAGAGAATCAGAAAGGATTGGAACAATCTTTAAGGGCAGGAGAAGAGAGCCTAAGGTGCCTTGCTGAAATCGGAGAAGAAAGGGAGAGACTAGGCCATCAAAAGAAAGACCTTTTAGATAAGAAGAATCGGATGAGGCAGCAGCAGGCAGTTTGGGACAGGGCTGTCTCGGAATGTGATGAGCTGAAAAAGAAGGGAGAGCAGTTACAAGAGCAGGCAGAAGCTCTCAGAGCCAAGGAGCAGGCAGGAAAGCAGGCTCAGGAAGTCAGAAAGAGGGAGCAGGAGAAGCTGGGGGATGCTAAGGAGGCGGAGCTTTCCTTTTTGCAGAAGAGAAAAGAGGATGAAGAAAGGCTGAACACCTTCACAGAGCAGGAAAAAGGCTTGCAAGCTTTGCAGAAGTTGGCGAAAGAACTGGAGGAGCTTTGTGGCAATCTGCAAAAACAGACCCAGGAGAGCAGAGAAGAGCAGGCACTTCTTAAGAAAGAGTGGGAAGACGTAAAGGGAGCGGAGGAGAGCCGTCTTTTACTGGAACAGCAAAAAAAACTGTGGGAGGAAAAAAAGCGTGGCAGAGAAAGGCTGCAAGGCGAGATAGAAGCCTGCCGCAAGCGGCAAAAGGAGCTGCTTAAGGCCCAGGAAGAATATCAAAAAGCGGCGAAGGAAAAGGAACAGGCAGGCAGCTCCTACCGAAGAATGGAGCAGATGTTTTTGGATGCTCAGGCAGGGATGCTGGCAAGAGATCTTTTGGACGGGGATGCCTGTCCAGTCTGTGGCTCCTGTCATCACCCGCATCTGGCTCAGATGCCGGAGAGAGCTCCGCAGAAGGAGCAGGTTTCTAAAGAGCGAGAGCGGCTTTCCCAGGTGGAGGCAGAGGCAGAGAGGCTCAGCGAAAGAGCGGGGCATCTGGCAGAGAGACTTAAGGAGCAAGAACAGAGAGTGAAAGCACTCTCAGAAGACCTTTTTGGGAAAGAGAGCGACAATACCCTCAAGGGCGAAGGGATGGAAGCTCTCTGTCAAAAGCTTGCGGGCGAAGAAGAGAAATCCGAAAAAGAAGCAAAAAGCTTGAAACAGGAAACAGAGAGAGTAAAAAAGCAGATTGCCCGCCGGCAGGAGCTGGAAAAGCTTCTGAGCGAAGGGGAAAAAACGGTACAGGATAAAGAAGGATTGCTGCGGGAAAAGGAACAGGATTTTGCTGTGGCAAGAGGGAAAAAGGCGGAAAAAGAAAGGCAATGGGAAGCTTTTATTTTAGGTCTGCAGCTTCCGGAAGCCACGGAAAGCCAGAGATGGGACGTGGGCAGGATAAAGCAGGCGCTGGACAAGAGCCTGGCTGAGAGCACTAGGGAGCATCAGAGAGCAAAGAGGAAAAAAGAACGGTTAGTGCAGTTAGAGCAGGAGGAGCTTGCGGCAGAGCAAAAGCAACAGCTTCTTAGAGAGCAGATTGCCGAAAAGCAGGAGCAGGCCGCAGGCCTGAAAGGACAGGAGCAGGCCTTAAGGGCGCAGGCGGACCAGGAAGCAGCAAAGGCCATGGAATTGGCAGGGACTGTAAAGGAATGGCTGATGCAGAAAAATGAGAATTCCGGGCCATATCCAAAGACCATTGACGCTGCCCCGGAGGCGGCCTGGTACATAAACAGCGTTTTAAGTGAGCTGGAGAATGGTCTGAGCGCGCTAGAGCATGCCCTTGTCCGAAACCAGGAGGGGGTTCTTAAGAAGCAGGCTCTAGAGAAGCAAATACCGGAAAAGAAGGAGCAACTGCAAAAACTCTTGGAGGAAATCAGGAAAGCTGAGTTGACTCAGGCCAGACTGAAAGCGGAAAGAGCCGCTAAGGCCCAGCAGATAGAGACTTTGGCAAAGGAGATTGGGACGGAGCAGAAGGAAGAGGTGCTAAATACCATCCTTGCCTTGCAAAAGCGCCGGGAAGAGCTGGAGAAGAACCTGCAGGAGGCGGAAAAAAACGTAAGAGCATGCCGCAGCGGAAAGGAAAGATTGGAGGCGGCGGCAGAAGCCCTGCAAAAACAAATCAGTCTTGCAGGGGAGGAAGCAGAGCTCTCCGAGGAGGAGGTACTTGCAAGAAAATCCGGTTTGCAACAGGAGAAAAAGCAGATCAGTGCCAAGAGAGACCAGGTGAGCAGCAGCATCACCACGAACCGAGAGCTTTACCGCAGGGTTAAGGAAAAGCAGGAAAATATCGAAGAAGTGGAGAAGAAATATATTTGGATGCGCTCTCTTTCTGAAACAGCCAATGGGATGCTCAGCGGTAAGCAGAAGATTGAGCTGGAAACCTTTATCCAGATGACTTATTTCGATAGGATTATATTGCGGGCCAACCGAAGACTGCTGACCATGAGCAGCGGACAGTATGAGCTCAAACGCAGGCAGGAGGGAGAAAACCGGAAGGAAAAGGCAGGATTGGACCTGAACGTGATTGACCATTATAATGGAAGCGAGCGCAGCGTGAAGACCCTCTCCGGCGGGGAATCCTTTCAGGCATCCTTATCCCTTGCATTGGGGCTCTCAGATGAGATTCAGTCCTATGCCGGCGGTATCCGTCTGGATTCCATGTTTGTGGATGAAGGCTTTGGCTCATTAGACGAGGAAGCTTTAAGCCAGGCTATGAAAGCCCTGGTGCAGTTGACAGAAGGAAAACGACTGGTAGGAATCATTTCCCACGTCTCTGAACTAAAGGATAAGATTGACAAAAAGATTATAGTGACCAAGCGCAGGGACAGGGATGGAATCGGCAGCCATGTGACGGTGGAGGCCTAGAAAAAACAACGGACAGCACGCTTCGCGAACTGTCCTTATGTTAACAAACGCTGCCACGCTTTGCCAGCCATCCTTATATTAAATAAAAAGAAAGGAAGACGAAATGTATCTATTACCCAAACCCAAACAAACAGAAAAACAAGAGGGGACTTTTGCCTTAAGTTATCAGAGCAGGATCGTGATTGCTCCCCAAATCAGAGAAAACGGAAGAGTGTATGCTTCCATCCTGAAAAATTGTGTGGAGAGCTTTGCTGGCTTTTCACCCAGGATAATAGCGGGAGCGCCGGAAAAAGGAGATATTTTCCTAACTCTTCAGCAAGGGGAGCTTTCTCCCCAGGAGTACTGCCTAGAAATCGGGGAGGAGCAGGTGCTTATCTCTGGCGGTGATGGCGCAGGCGTGCTCTATGGAGTTCAAACCCTCTGCCAGATCGTGGAGCAGTGCGGCCCTGTGCTGGAGTGTGTGAAGATTTCGGACAAGCCGGATCTTTTGCACAGAGGCTATTACCTGGATGAAACCAGAGGCCGTGTCCTTAAGCTGGATTATCTGAAAAAAGTGGTGGACCGGCTCTGCCGCTACAAGATCAATGAACTGCAGCTTTACGTGGAGCATACCTATCTTTTTGCCGGACTTTCCGAGATGTGGAGAGATGAGACCCCCCTTACGGCAGAGGAGATCATGGAGCTGGATGCCTACTGCCGGGAGCGGCATGTGGAGCTGGTTCCTTCCCTTTCAAGCTTTGGCCATCTCTACACGCTTCTTTCCACCAAAACCTATGGGGAGCTGTGCGAGATGGAAAATTCCTGGAAACAGCCTTTTTCCTATATTGACAGAATGCGGCATCACACCATCAATGTGGGAGATGAGAGGGCGCTGCCTTTGATCAAGGGGATGCTGGAAGAGTATATGTCGCTGTTTTCCACGAACAGGTTTAATTTCTGCGGAGATGAAACCTTTGACCTTGGAAAAGGCAAGGCCAAACCCCTTGCGGATGAAAAAGGGATACACCGTATTTATATCGACTATATTAAGGAACTCTGCGAATTCCTGGTGGCAAAGGGCAAACAGCCCATGTTCTGGGGAGATGTGATCTGTGGGGAGCCGGAGCTGGTGAAGGAGCTTCCGGAAAATGTGATTTGCCTCACCTGGGGCTACGCGCCCGACCAGTCGGACGATGCCGCCCGCAAAATGGCGCAGACTAAAGTGATGCAGTACCTTTGTCCGGGTGTCAGCAGTTGGAATCACTGGATGGCTCATATTCCCAATTCTTATCAGAATATTGTCAGGATGTGTGCCTACGCGCAGAAATACGGCGCCATCGGCGTGTTGAATACAGACTGGGGTGATTTCGGACATATCGCTCATCCGGAATTTTCTGTGCCGGGAATGATTTACGGGGCCTGCTTTTCATGGAACCACGAAGAGATTTCCTTTGAGGAGATCAACAGGCAGATTTCTCGGGTGGAATTTCACGACGCCTCCGGGGAAATCGTGGGTTTGCTTGCAAAGATCGCGGAGCAGGAGCTTTTTGACTGGCGGCTGACTGTTACAAACTATGAGATTCATGCCCTTGGAAATACCTTTGACTGGGCGCCTGACTGGCAGAATATTTCCGATCCTGACGGGAAGGCGGCGTTTAAGAAGGCCCAGGATACGCTTGAAGGGCTGAAAAGGCAGATGAAAGAAAACGCAGCGCAGATGGACAGCAGCAGCCGGGGGATGACAGGAATTTATGAGCACGTTATAGACGGCATTGAGATTTGGAATGAAGTAGGGGCAACGCTTGTAGCACGTAAGAGTGCGGAGGAAAGCTCTGACGGATGCCAGGCAGGAAGCGTATGTACGGAGGCTGATTGCAGGCTGGCAGAGCGTCTGGAAACCTGGTTTATGTTCTATAAGGAAATATGGCGGCAGCAGAGCCGGGAAGGGGATTTGGCCCATCTTGGCGAGATTGTGTTCTGGTATGCGGATCTTCTGCGGGGGAGAGAGCGCGGGAGCAGGATGAGCTGAAGGGTGATGAGAATGTTTCATTTTACCATTTGCGATGACGATCAGACTCAGCTATCCCTGCTGGAGACCTGTTTGAGAGAATGGTCCCGGGAACGGAGATGCGAAATAGAGATTGAACTGTGCCAGAGTGCGGAGCAGTTTCTTTTCCGGCAGGGGCATGAGAGCGAAACGGACGTGCTCCTTTTGGACATTGATATGCCGGGCAAGAGTGGAATCAGTCTTGCCCGGGAATTGCGGGAAAAGGGGGAAAATCTGCAGATCATTTTTGTGACCGGTTTGGAGGACTATGTGTTGGACGGTTATGATGTGGAGGCGGTGTCTTATCTGATCAAGCCGGTGAAGAAGGAGAAGCTTTTTGTTTGCCTGGACAAAGCAAAGGAGCGGTGCGGGAGAGAGGAGTGCGCTCTTTTGATGGAGACTGCAGGGGGAACGGCGAGAGTAAGGCTTAAAGATATCTGCTATCTGGAAAGTGATGCTCACGATACCCGGGTACATTGTGTCCGGGAGAAGGAGACGCTCCGCAGCAAAACGGGAATCCATGAATTGGAAGAATATCTTAAGGAATACAGCGGAGCATTTTTTAAAATTCACCGTTCCTACCTGGTGAATCTCTCCTGTGTCAGCCGGATTGCAAGAAAAGAGGTGTTGATAGACACCGGTGAAGTGCTTCCTGTGGCGCGGGGCAGATGGGAGGCGCTCAATAAGGCTTATTTGGAGTATTATCGGGGGAAGCAGAGGTAAAATAGCAGCAAAAAATATCCATTTTATTGACGTATATTAATATAGTCGCAAAGCGTACTATTCGCTGTCAGGGAAGTGGTTTATACCTGTATTTTGGAAAGAAGGGCTTCCTGTAACGTCCGGGAAAAATTAATTCCCATAGATACAGCACGGTCGTTTAACCATGATGGTATCGTCAGAGTCTTTTTGACTGCTTTTGTGTCTTTGTATTGATTGATGTCGCAGGACACAAGGGTAGAAAAACCATCTTCGATAGGAAGGGAAGAAATATCAGAGGGGGATGCAATAGTTTTGCCCTGTTCCAGTAAAGTGAAAAGATAAACAGACAGTGCTTCCTGTGCTGCTTCCATAGTATCAGTAATGGAAGTTCCATAGGTATGGCAGCCTTCCAGGTCAGGAAACTCAACCCAGTAGCTGTCCTCCTCCTTGTGAAAAATAGCGGGATATACAAATAGCATGATGCAATCCTCCTTTACCGTTGTTTTTCCGTTTTTTTGAAGGACATGGTGGCTTCCGTTGATACGGACAATTTTCCACCCATTTTTCTTCAATAGTTTTAGCAGGTCTTTATCCTTCATGTTCTGCCTTTCTATATGGTAAGAATAACACGTTTGATACGTACGGTCAATGTTTTCGTTTAGGGGAAATAGGAAACAGAAATAAAATAATAATTTAGAAAAGAGTCATAGAATCTTTAACTTCTTCAAGTTTACATCAGGATTTGGATGAAATCAAGATATTATTTCAAAGACAGCAAATGAAGGACTATCAAATGGAAACACTAATCTTTCACATCATATGGCTGATCCTATATTGGTATTACACAGAACAGGCAGGGGATCTGGAAAAGGGAACAGGTAAGCGCGTGCTGGGATTTCTTTTCACGGCAGGTTTGCTGGTTCTTTCGCTTTGGCTGCCCTTTACCCTGGTATGGATTTTGATTTCTGTTGTAGTGCTTTTGTATGACCTGTTTTTTGACCAGGAACCCTTTAAGAGACAGTGGCTGAGAATACTTCTGCCTGGAGTGGTGATCGCGTTGGGGTCTCTTTTTCCGGCGGTTAACGTCTTTGTGCGCCACGGCCTGGTGGTACTGATGTTTTTGCTGCTTCTGGCAAACAAACGGGAAAGTCTTCGTTTGGGAGGCGGAATCCTTACGGCATTAAGCTACTGTCTGATGTCAGCTTTTTGGTGGGTCTTAAGCGACAGGACATTGGTGGAAACGAACGAAACAGTGAGAGGGGCGCTTCTGTGGGGCGGCGCTTTGCTGGAAATTTTGCTGTTTCTCGTGGTTGAGGGAACGCTGCATCACTACAAAAGGGGATTTGAGTTTCAGACCGAGCAGTTTCGCAAGGATCTGATGGAGCATCAGTATGAGGAGATCAGGAGCGTCTACATGGATATGCGGGGGTGGCGGCACGATTACCACAATCATATGCAGGTGATGAAGGCGCAGCTTGCCATGGGGAACCTGACAGAGATCAGGGAGTATCTGGATGCGCTGGAGAAGGAACTTGACCATGTGGACACTCTGGTAAAGTCGGGAAATATGATGGTGGATGCCATCTTAAACAGCAAGCTGACTCTGGCGAGACGGCAGCATATTGCTGTAAACTGTAAGGTGAAAGTTCCGGAGGAAATTTCCGTGGAGGATGTGGATCTGTGTGTGATTTTGGGGAATCTGATGGACAATGCCCTTGAGGCTTGTGGGGTGATTGCAGAGGAAGAGCGTTTCCTTCGTATCTACATGACAGTGAATAAAAGCCAGCTCTACCTCTCTATCCAGAATTCGGCCAAAGAGGAACCGGATTTTGATGAGAGAAATTATATCACCAAAAAGCGGGGAAATCATGGTCTTGGCATGAAGCGGGTGCAGACGGCGGTGGAGAAGTATCATGGCTATTTAAACCTGGCCAATGAACCGGGGATTTTTGCGGCGGAAGTGACCATGCCGGTTTTGTGATCCTGAAAAGAGGCAATTATTTATCTCCCTTTCCGACAAAATATTCCCATGCCGGTTTGACTACCTTAAAAACTATAATTATAATTCACAAACCATTTTAACTTTTAAAGGACGTTTTGTCAAAAATTCAGCATTTTCATCCATTGTCGTTCTCGGATGCTGATATATATCATTCTGAATGTCAACAGGTTCGTCAATGATATACAAATACCCTTTTTCCACTCCGTTAGGGCTGATTATACCGTCATCATCATATCCCAAAATACTTGGCTGATGTGAAAACGCCTCTGCGAGTTCTTTCCACTGTGTAATTGTACTGTTGGTTCTTAACTCTGAAAAAAGCACATTAGATCCATGGTACCAGATACCATTCGTCTTTATTTCGATTTTCAATTTTTTCCTCCATAATTTCCACTTAGATTATGATCCCGATTTTTTTCAGGTAATTGCACTCCGTTAGCTAACTTTTCAATTATTCACATTTAATCCAATACCGCTTATAGCTTTTTTTCAAACTCTCGTCGTAATAGACATTTTCATATTTTCCGCCATTGGATTCTATAACCTTTGTCGAACCGATATTATCATTTCTGCAAGTTATTATGACTTTTTCAAGCCCTATATCTCTCGCTTTTTCTAGTGCAAGCTTAAGTAGTATCTTTCCATATCCCTTTTTTCTTTCACTCGGTCTGACTAAATAACCGATATTTCCACCATGATTGATTAGCGTACCCTTTAATGTATGCCTTAGAACAAAACCACCTATTAATTTTTCATTATCAAATACGCCAAAAGTTGTTTGAGGAGAATAATTTTGGGGAATCTGTTCTTGATACTTCCATTTTTCCAGTTCTTTTAGGAATGCGCTATAATCTTCCATTTTTCCTACATGTTCCAATCCTTCAAAATCTGCGTCATATTCATTTATTTCATTGATCATATCAAGTAATTGCCTTTTGTTTTGTTCAGTAAATTCTTCCGCAATTATCATGGAAATACCTCCCGATATTTCGATTTATCAATTGAGATCTTTTTTAAACTTAATAGTCGGTTTTACTGTATATTTCATACCAGCAAGTCCTTCATCATTTCATCAACATCTGTATAAGATTTCCCAACAAGAGGGTTCTGTTTCATTTGCCGTACCTCTTCTATCGCTTCTCTTGTTTCCTTATTAGGTATGTCCATGGAAATTACGAATGGTATCCTCTGTTCTCTTACCGCCTGTTTTGCTGATATTGTAAAAAAAGTAGTCATATCCATACCAAGATTAGAAACAAGTTCCTGAAGTTGAACTTTTAAATCCTCATCTATCCTCATTGTTATATTAGTTGTTGCCATAGTATTAGAGCCTTTCTTTACAAGATTATATTATTTAAAGCGTGCATTGTAAATACGATGTATATATGGAATCGGCTTTTGTGAGCCTGAAAAAAGACAGGGATACCCATTGTTACATTTCGTGAAAAAAATAAAACAATTCGTGCAGGAATTCCCACAAAAGGGGATTCCTGTTTTATTATGGAGAAACAATAAGAAAGAAATACATAAGAGTGTATACGGTAAGAGGTTTGTAAAATGAAGGCAAAAAGAAATAAAAAGGAAAAAAAGCAGTATTCCATTCAGGATAACTGCCGGTACACGTTTTATCATTTAAGGCAGAAGGAAGGGGCAGGCGCGATGGCCGTCTGTGGCGGGGATATGGCGATGAGCGTTCTGCTGCCTTTCTTGGAAGCGTCCCTTGCCGGAGCGGTGGCGGCCTGCCTGGTGAGTGGAAAAAAGCCGGGGCTGATCTTACTGCTGGTGACAGGATATATTGTTCTTCTGCAGATTGTTAGATTTTTGCAGGGACATTTGCGGGAGCTGCGGACGAAAGTCCTGTTTATGTTTCGCCTGGATACTTCGGAGGATTATTATTCCAAAATCCTTGAGATGGATGGGCAGAGTCTGGAGAGTGCAAACGGGCAGAAAAAGATGCAGGCGGCTTCCAGGAATCTTTTTTCAGGAAACGAGCGGGGGATTGAAAGGTATGCCCAAAGCTATTTAGAGCTGTTTTTCAATCTGGGCGGCCTTGTGCTTTATGGGATTATTGTAGGGAAAAGCAGTCTGTTTTTATTGCTCCTGCTTGCCTTGCAGACCATGCTTACCTCATACTTTAATTATCTGGCGGGAAAGAGGGCCTATAAGACAAGTGAGGAGGCCAACAAGCACTGGTGGGCCTTTCAATATTTAAGGAGAGAGTCTATTTTGCCCGAAAATGGAAAGGATATCCGGCTTTACCGGATGGATCGTTGGTTTCTTCGCAGGTTTACTGAGTGGATCCGGCAGATAGAGGTGATCTCCGATAAGGAGAGAACGGGATTTATGGCGGCAGGCATTTTGGAAGCCATTCTTTCCTTTGGAAGAAATGTGTTGGTTTATGGGTACCTGATCAGGGAAATGGTTCGGGGAAACATGACGCTTCCTGCATTTCTTCTGTATGTGGGCATTGTGGCAGGCTTTGAGGTGTGGATGAACGGACTCTTTGAGGCTTTTCGGGAGATTCTTGAAAATGAAAAGCTGATGGATGAATACCGGGATTTTATGGATTTCGGAGTTGCAGCGTCAGAGGGAAAGCCGGCTCCCCGGGCGGCGGGAGGGATTCATGAGCTTCGTCTTGAAAATGTCAGCTTCCGTTATGAGGGAAGCGATGAGGACACCTTAAGGAACATCAATCTGACCATCCGGCCAGGGGAAAAGCTGGCGCTGGTGGGGCTTAACGGAGCCGGAAAAACCACTCTCATAAAGCTATTGTGCGGGCTTTTCCGTCCAACCGCTGGCAAAATTTATCTGGACGGGCAGGATATACAGACGCTGTCTCAAAAAGAGGTCTTTCGGGAATTTTCGGTGGTATTCCAGGAGGTATTTGCCTTTTCCTTTCCTCTTGCCGCCAATGTGTGCTGCTGTGGGGAGGAAAAGGAGGATGCAGGCAGGATTGAGGAAAGCCTTAAAAAGGCCGGGATATGGGAGAGGGTAAAAGAGCTCTCTGAGGGAATCCGCACGGCTATGAATAAGGATCTGGACGAGGAGGGAGTCTCATTCTCCGGCGGGGAACTGCAAAAGCTGATGTTGGCAAGAGCCCTTTACAAGGATGCACCTGTTGTGATTCTTGATGAGCCCACGGCTGCCCTTGATCCCATTGCAGAAAGTGAAATGTATGAGAAGTATGACGAGCTGATATGGGGAAAGACGGGGATTTTTATTTCCCACAGACTGAGCTCCACGCGGTTTTGCGACCGGATTCTTTTTATGGAAAACGGGCGTATTGTGGAGGAAGGTTCTCACGAGAGTCTGATGGAAAAGAAGGGGGCCTACGCGGAATTGTTCACTCTTCAGGCCAGATATTATCAGCAGAAAAGACAGGAGGAAGAAAGCTATGCGTAAGCTCAGGAAAGATAGAGACGGTTCTGACGGGAAGAAGAATGTTGCCGGACAGCAAAATGAGCCGCAGATTTCTCTTGTCGGCGTTCATAAGATCGGCTTTGTGCTGCTCAAGAAGATTCACAGCGTGGATTCCACAATTATTCCGCTGCACATGCTGGAGGTCTGTCTTTCCCTGTGCCGGATTTACGGGGGACTGTTTTTGACGGCAGAGATGATTGACTGCCTGCTGGCGGGAAATTTTGATCAGGCGGCATGGTTTGCGGGCGCTCTTCTGCTGCTCAACGTGTTTTTTGGGGTGGCGGGAGAGGTCGTCAGGAGAAAATTCCGCGGGATGAAAAACAAGATATGGCTCATTTTTTATGTGTGGCTGCGGGAGAAGGCATTTTCTCTGGATTATGAGACCATGGAAAACCCACAGGTGGCGGAGAAAATCCTTTATTCCGAGAGAACCTCGGACATGTATGGAGGCCTTGGAATCCTGCTTTATCAATATTGCGAGATTTTGCGCTCGGTTCTCAATGTGCTTTTGTCATCTGCCATGGTGCTTTCTCTGTGCTTGAAAGAGCCTGCGCAGGCAAAGGGGATTTTGGGGATGCTCTCTGCCCCTCTTTCGTCAATGCTTCTTTTTGCCCTGGTGCTGGCAGGGATGATGATCTGCGCTTTCAGAGTCTTTCAGAGGTTTGCGAAGAAGCAGATGGAAATCTTCGGCGCCCACACCGGAGTGGAAAACAGGCTGACGTACCTGCTGAATCAGATCTATGGAAATGTAAAGGCAGCCAAAATAATTCGGATTTATGGCATGGAAGAAATGATCATGGAGAACACCAGAACAGATCAGGGCAAGTCAAAGGTCTATTTCGAGCAAATGTGTGATGTGGAACGGCAGGAGGGAGATGCCAATAAGCTTGTAAACAGCTTTTTTACCGTTGCATCCTATTTGCTGGTGGCGGTCAAGGCGGTGACGGGAGCCATAACTGTGGGAGCTTTTACCCGTTATGCAGGGGCGCTGAACCAGTTTGGAAATGCCTGTTTTACCATCATATCCGGCAACGGGGAGCTTCGTAAGATTGCTACTTATATGAAGGAATTTCTGGACTTTTTGAACACGGAGAGTATGCATGAAAAGGGCTCTATTCCCGTGGAAAAGCGGGAGGACGGGGAGTATGAGCTGGCCTTCGAAAACGTGAGCTTTCACTATCCGGGAAATGAGGAGCTGGTACTTAAGGATGTAAACTGCAAGCTCCGCATCAGGGGAAAGCTGGCGGTGGTGGGAAGGAACGGTGCGGGCAAGACCACCTTTATCAAATTATTATGCCGTCTCTATGAGCCGACAAAGGGTCGCATCACCTTAAACGGGGTGGATATCAGAAAGTATGACGAGGAGGAGTACCGGAGGCTTTTTGGAGTCGTGTTCCAGGATTTCAAGCTTTTTGCTTTCCCTGTGTGGGAAAATATTACGGCAGGTTCAGAGCGTCAAAAGGAGCGGATTGAGGAGGCCCTGCGGCAGGCGGATGCAAAAGAGATGGTGGAGAAAATGCCCCAGGGGATTGACACTTATCTTTACAAGAACCTGGAGGACGGGGTGGAGGTAAGCGGCGGAGAGGCCCAGAAGCTGGCCCTGGCCAGGGCACTTTACAAGGATGCCCCGGTGGTGATTCTGGACGAGCCCACTGCGGCTCTTGACCCTAAGGCGGAGGCAGAAGTTTATGCCCATTTTAATAAGATGGTGGAGGGGAGAACCAGCATTTACATTTCCCACCGGATGAGCAGCTGCCGGTTCTGCGACGATATTATTGTCTTTGAGGATGGGAGAATCGTGGAACGGGGAAGCCACGAGGAGCTTTTTGCCGCCGGGGGAAGCTATGCCAGAATGTGGAATGCCCAGGCGAAGTATTATGGAGGATGAATATTTTTGTTAAAACGCTGACCTGCAGAGCAAGTCAGCGTTTGTGCAATAGAAAAGGCGAAAGTCAATTTACACTTTCTTAAATTTCCCATTTAGTGTATAATATAACCTGCACTGTCAATGGGCGTTTTTAGAATAGGAGTATTTGTAAGTGAGCGAAGAATTTCATAATGAGGAAGAGGTCAGGCAGCGCCACAGGCGGCGGATCGAGGAGATGCAGCGAAGCAAAAGGAGACAGATGCTTTTTCGCAGGTGCGTTTCAAGATATATTCCGGCTACGGCGGGGCTTTTGATTATGTCTGTTTTGGTGTTCGGAACCATCAAAAATTTTCACAATATAGAGGAAAGACAAGGAGCTTCCAGGAAACAGGGGAGCGAGGGTGAGAAGGAAGAGGAAATTATCTGGAGAGAAGATACACCGGGCAGTGTCCAGCACAGCGCCCTGGGCGCAGAAGAAAATCCGGGAGAGATAGGCTTAAGCGGAGAAGACGGAGAGGACAAACCCGTTCCGGATAGAGAGAAAAAGGATTTGGAGAAAGGAGACGCCTTAGAGGGGAATACCTTAAACGGCGGTGAGAGAGAAAAATATTCAGCCAGCAAAACCCCAGATACGAAGCAAGTGGGAGATGAGATTGTCAGCGAGTATGCCATCTTTATTGACCAAGATAGTCAAGAAGTCCTTGCGGAAAAAGGGGGCTTTACCATCATCAATCCTGCTTCCATGACAAAAATTCTGACCGTGCTGGTAGCGGCGGAGCATATAAAAGAGGAAGATTTGGACGATACCATTATTATTACACCGGAGATTACCGACTATGGCTTTATCCACAAATGCAGCGCTGCTGGGTTTGCCAAAGGAGAGGAAGTGAGTATCCGGGATTTATTTTATGGCACCATCCTGCCTTCCGGTGCGGATGCGGCGGTGGGGCTTGCGGTTTATGTATCCGGAGATCAGGACTCTTTTGTGGAGCTGATGAATGAGAAGCTAAAGGAGCTGGGTCTGTCAGATACGGCGCACTTTACCAACTGTGTGGGAGTTTATGATGAGGATCACTACTGCAGTGCCTATGATATGGCAATGATTCTCGAGGCGGCATTGGATAATGACCTGTGCAGGGAAATCCTCTCCACCCGTATGTACACGATCCCTGAAAAGGAAGAGCATCCTGACGGTTTAGAGATGAGCAACTGGTTTTTGCGCAGGATTGAGGATAAGGAGTATGAAGGTAAGGTGTTGGGCGGGAAAACCGGCTATGTGGACCAATCTGGAAGCTGCGCTGCCAGTTTTGGAGAAAATGGCGGAAAAAACTATATCTGTGTGACGGTAAAGGCCGGAAGTCCCTTTCAGTGTGTGAACGATCATGCCCTGCTCTATCAGAAATATGGGATATCATAATGGGCGCAAATTCGCCTAAAAAGAAATGAGGCAGTAATGGATTTATTTGAATATATGAGAAGTACGAATATGGAAAAGGAGTCTCCTCTAGCAGCAAGACTTCGGCCTACTACCTTAGAAGAGGTGGTGGGCCAACAGCATATTATAGGGAGGGATAAGCTTTTGTACCGTGCCATTAAGGCGGACAAGCTCAGCTCCCTTATTTTTTATGGCCCGCCCGGAACCGGAAAGACCACCTTGGCCAAGGTCATTGCAAACACTACCAGTGCGGAATTTACCCAGATTAACGCCACCGTAGCCGGTAAAAAGGATATGGAAGAGGTAGTAAAGAGTGCCAAGGATACCATGGGGATGTATAGTAAAAAGACCATTCTTTTTATTGATGAGATTCATCGGTTTAACAAAGGACAGCAGGATTATCTGCTTCCCTTTGTGGAGGACGGCACGCTCATTTTGATAGGGGCAACCACGGAGAACCCTTACTTTGAGGTAAATAACGCTTTGATTTCCCGCTCCATTATTTTTGAGCTTCATCCTCTTGGCATGGAGGATATTAAAGAATTGCTCAGAAGAGCCGTGTATGACAAAGAAAAGGGTATGGGTGTCTATGATGCGGTGATAGAGGAGGATGCCATGGAATTTCTGGCGGATATGGCCGGAGGAGATGCCAGGTCAGCACTAAACGCCGTAGAGCTTGGCATCATGACCACAGACCGTTCCGAAGATGGAAAAATTCACATCACCCTTGACGTTGCTCAGGAATGCATACAGAAACGGGCGGTAAGGTACGACAAGTCTGGGGACAATCACTATGATACTGTGTCGGCCTTTATTAAAAGTATGCGTGGGTCTGACCCGGATGCGGCGGTTTATTATCTGGCGCGGATGCTCTATGCCGGGGAAAGTGTCACTTTTATTGCGAGAAGAATCATGATTTGTGCCGCAGAGGATGTGGGGATTGCGGATCCCCAGGCGCTTCCCGTGGCGGTGAATGCGTCTTTGGCGGTGGAACGCGTGGGGATGCCGGAAGCGCAGATCATTCTCTCGCAGGCCGCCATTTATGTGGCATGCGCACCCAAAAGCAATGCCTGCGTGAAGGCAATCGGTGAGGCTCAGGGGGCGGTGGAGGAACAGGGAAGTCTGCCGATTCCGGTGCATCTTCAGGACGCCCATTACAAGGGAGCTGCCAAGCTAGGGCACGGCCAGGGGTATTTGTATGCTCATGATTATCCTGATCATTATGTGAGGCAGCAATACCTGCCTTATGAACTCAGCGGGAAGGAGTTTTATCATCCCTCAGGAAATGGGTACGAGGTGAAGGTCAGGGAGCATATGAAGAGGCTAAAGGAAAGCCATAAGCCAGAGTGATGTAAAGAGAAGGAAAAATTTATGAGTATAGATGAGAAAAAAGATAAAAAGCTGACGAAAAAGAAAACCGCCCGAAGAAGACCACCGAAGAGACCGGATAAGGAAAAAGCCAGAAAGCTGACCAGAAGGCTTGCTCTTTTACTTGGAGCTGTTTTTGTTGCGGTGGGGGCAGCATCTATTTTTTTGATTTTTTATCTGAGAGATACAGGAAAGGAAGCTCCTGAGATTAAATTGCCGGAAATCACTGCAAATGTACAGCCCCAGCCAGAGGAGGAGACAGATATAGGCGATGATGTGCTGGATCATATTGTTACCGCAGGCAATGCTGTCTGGGATTCCTTTCACCGTCGCCCCAAAAGCTATGAGGTGACGGAGGAAAATGCAAAGGATTTTGCGGATGTCACAGAGTGTATCATCGACCCAGAGACCAGAAGGATTTCTGTTACAGCTAGTGGAGATGGGATTCCCAAAAGTGATGATAAGTTTTATTATCTCTTTGCATTAAATACCTATGAAAACAGTATTCCAGAAGATGCAGAGTATCTGGATAAGGATTATAAGGATAAAGAGGTGGGGATGGGCGCCGCTTTGAATTATAATCTTCCGGGAACCCGTCTTTTCAAAAAGTTTGTGGTTGCCATAAAAAAGGACGGTAAATATCTTCCTGTGACTACGCCAAGATACATCACTAATCCGGAGGCAATTGCCAAATATACTTCTGTATTCCAGCAGCCGAAATCCATAAAAGGGCTTTTGGTGGATCCTTACAGGCTTTCCGGCAGTGAGCTGGACGATCTGGGAGTAAAGCAGGCGGCCTACAATGTTCCAGTGGCAAGGCTTCTTGGCCCGACTACCAATCCCTCTTATCCTTCCATTCAGTACACCTATGACGGGAGGACTTATACCTTCAATGGGCAGGTGGTGGCGGAATATGACATAATTTTCGGCACACTTACCGCCAAGGGGATTACCACCACCGCAATTATTCTGAACAATTATTCTTCTGCCTATCAGCAGTTGATTCATCCCCAGGCAAGGGGAGGAGGTTCTGCACCCTATTATATGTTTAATGGGGCAGAGGAATCGGGCGTTGAATATATGGCAGCCATTGCCACCTTCCTGGCAGAGCGGTATTCCGACAACCGACATGGTAGGATTTCCAACTGGGTGATTGCCAATGAGATTAATGCCCGTAAAGAGTGGAACCACATGGCCTATGTGGATGTGGAGACTTATGTGGAGGAATACGCCAAAGGGTTTCGAGTTTTTTATAATGCAATCAAGAGTGTGAGCAGCAGTGCACGAGTTTATATTTCTTTAGATCAACAATGGGACAGAAATATCAAGAATAATACCAATTACGACGGGAGGGATATTTTAGATGCTTTTAACAGGAATATTTCTTCCAAAGGAGATCTGGATTGGGGCGTGGCTCAGCATCCCTACAATGTACCTCTTACTGAGGCGCGTATCTGGAAGGCATCCAAATATGTGAACCACAGCGCGAGTACCTCCATGATTACCATGGAAAATATTGATGTTCTGGTGAATTATTTACGGCAGGATCAGTTCCGCAAGGAGGATGGAAGCGTGCGCAGCATTCTGATCAGCGAGCTTGGCTACACCTCCAGCGCGGGAGAGGCACTCCAGGCAGCGGCCTTTGCCTACGCTTATTACAAGATGGAGGCATACAGTGAGATCGACGGATTTTTGCTGAACCGGGAAACGGATGCCGGGGAGGAGGTGTCCCAGGGATTGGCTTTTGGCCTGACGAATTCCGGTGGAGGACACAAGCAGATCTATAATGTGTTTAAGTACATAGATACGCCGGAGCGCGATAATTATACGAACTTTGCCAAGGATATTATTGGGATATCAAGCTGGGGGGAGATTGTGAGGTAGGCAACTTCGGGAAAAAGATTGCTCTGCCAAAACGATTTGAAAGAAAGCTTATGGAGGCAATTTTGAAAAAGTGGAACAAATATTTTAAACTGCTATCGTGGATATTCATATGCATATTTCTTCTGGCAGGCTGTTCTGACAATCAGGGTACAGAAGAAGAGATTTTTATAGAAGAAAATGAAAAAGAAGAACTGAAAGAAGAAAGAATAAAGGAGCCGGAAGTGGAATCAAGCACCGTTTCCATAGAGTCAGATACAGAAGAGGCTGCTGAGATACCGGCAATGGAGCCGGAGACTGTCTACGCAGACTGGTCAGAATATTTTGACGGGCTGAATGGAGCGGCAGTTGTTTATGACGTTTCTGACAAAAGGTATACCATATATAACAGTGATCTTGCATTGACCAGAAGATCTCCATGTTCCACTTTTAAGATTATTTCTTCCCTGATCGCCTTAGAAAATGGTATCCTTGAGCCAGAGAATTCCGTCCGTACATGGAGCGGTGAAATATTCTGGAATGAAGACTGGAATAAAGACATTGATTTTAGTGAAGCATTCCGTACCTCCTGCGTATGGTATTACAGACAGGTCATAGATGATATTGGGAAGGAGCTAATGCAAAAGGAATTGGAAAAGCTTCAATATGGCAACTTGGATATTTCTGACTGGGAGGGACGGCAGAATACAAACAATAATAATCGGGCTCTGACAGGCTTTTGGGTTGAATCGTCTTTAATGATTTCACCGAAAGAGCAGGTGGAGGTAATGGAACGTATCTTTGGCGAGCATTCGGATTATTCAGAGGAGACAAAAAATGAATTGAAGCAGGTTATGCTGGTGCCAGATCAGGAACAAACGGATATTTCCATTTATGGGAAAACGGGAATGGGCAAAGTTGACGGTATTGTTGTCGACGCATGGTTTACTGGATTTGCTGAAAGTGGGGGAAGAAATTTGTATTTTTGCGTGTATCTCGGAAGAACAGACGGTATGAATGTATCCAGTTCTCTGGCAAAAGAAATAGCAATTCAGATATGCAAGGCTTTACTTTGACGATAAAGGATGTATAATATTCAAGGAATAATGGAAGGGATAAATAGTAAGGATGGATGGAAGATTAGGGAGCCTTTTTGTGGATTCATTCTGGAAAATTTTATTACCAGGTCTGACGATGACAATTCCGCTCACAGTAATCGCCTTTTCTCTAGCGCTGGTGATTGCAGTGTGCGTGGCTCTGGTACAGTACGCCAATGTAAAAGTACTAAAGCAGTTAGCTAGATTCTATATTTGGGTGTTCCGAGGAACCCCTCTTTTGGTACAACTTTTCGTAGTATTTTATGGACTGCCTAATTTGGGAATTCTCATTGAGCCATTTCCGGCAGCAGTTCTGGTGTTTTCACTCAATGAAGGGGCTTATTGCGCAGAAACAATCCGGGCAGCTTTGGAGGCTGTTCCTATAGGCCAGTTGGAGGCAGGATATTGTGCGGGGATGACTTATTTACAGATTATTAGGCGTATCATTCTGCCACAGGCTATGCGCACTGCTTTCCCGCCCCTGTCAAATTCACTGATCGCTATGGTAAAGGATACTTCTTTGGCAGCCAATATCACGGTGACGGAAATGTTTATGGTGACGCAGCGGATTGTGGCCCGAACCTATGAGCCTTTGCTTTTGTATATGGAAGTGGGATTAATATATCTGATTTTTTCAACACTGCTTACCTGCCTGCAGCGGGCCGGCGAAAAACGTCTGAACTCCCACACAAAAAAGGGGGGTGAGTGAGCGTGCTGGAAATACATGGAATAAAGAAAGCCTTTGGTTTACTGCAGGTTCTTAAGGGAATTGACCTGCATGTTGACCAGGGGGATGTGGTGGCCATTTTAGGACCCAGCGGCAGTGGGAAAACAACTCTGCTGCGGTGTCTGAATTTCCTGGAATCTTCGGACGCAGGAACTATGGTGTTCGACGGTGAAGGCTTTCAGATGAACCATATTTCCAAAAAGGAAATACGTTCTCTTAGAAAAAAGACAGCTTTTGTGTTTCAAAATTATAATCTTTTTCTCAACAAGACAGCAATCCAGAATGTAATGGAGGGGCTGGTGATTGCCAGAAAGATTCCGAAGGAGGAGGCAAGAGATACTGCTCGGAAAGCATTAGATAAAGTGGGGCTTTCAGACAGGTACGATTATTACCCCTATCAACTTTCGGGAGGACAGCAGCAAAGGGTGGCGATTGCCAGAGCGATTGCCACAGATCCTGAGATCATCTACTTTGATGAACCGACTTCCGCCTTGGACCCGGAGCTTACCGGGGAGGTGCTTTCTGTAATGCGCCAGTTGGCGGATGAGGGGATGACAATGCTGGTAGTTACCCACGAAATGAGCTTTGCCCGGAATGTATCTAACCAGGTGATCTTTATGGAGGATGGAGTGATTGTGGAGCAGGCTGGCGCCGAAGAGTTCTTCAATGAACCAAAAGAAGAACGGACAAAAGCTTTTCTGGCCAATTTTAATCAATGAGTTGATTCATCAATTTAAAAATAATAAAAGAAGAGGAGTATAACTATGAAAAAGAAAATGGCGGTAATTTTACTGGCGCTTACCATGCTGTTTGCCTGTGGGCTGACAGGCTGCGGCAAGGACAGCCAACAGGTGAGCGTATCTTCTGATGCGGGAAGTGAAACCGAAGCAGGTACAGATTTATTGACCCAAATTAAGGAAAAGGGGGAAATTGTGGTGGCTATGGAAGGCACATGGGCACCCTGGACCTATCATGATGAGAGTGATACCCTGGTTGGCTATGATGTGGAGATTGCAAAGCTGATTGCGGAAAAACTGGGTGTGGAGGCAACTTTTGTGGAGGGTGAATGGGACGGCTTGCTTGCCGGACTGGATGCTGGACGGTACGATATTATGGTAAACGGTGTAGATATTACCGAGGAACGTTCGGCAAAATATGATTTTTCCAGGCCCTATGCTTATAACCGCACGGCAGTTATCGTAAGTGGCGACAATGAGGACATCAAGTCTATGGAGGATTTAGATGGAAAGCGTACTGCCAATACGATTTCCAGTACCTACGCTGAGGTAGCTGAAGAGTATGGCGCTGAGGTTACCGGGGTGGATGATCTGAATCAGACCTTTGAACTGCTGCTTTCCGGACGTATCGATGCCACTTTGAACGCTGAGGTAACTTATTATGATTATATGAATGCGCATCCTGATGCCAACATTAAGGTTGCGGTTTTAGCTCCTGACGCCACCCAGGCAGCAATTCCTGTCCGTAAAGGAGAAGAGAGTGCTACCTTGCTGGAAGCTATTAATAATGCACTGACAGAATTGGAAGAGTCTGGTGAACTCTCAGCTCTTTCAGAGAAATACTTTGGAGTTGATATTTCCAAGGCCGAATAGAAAGAGAATACCCATCTCTGTTGTCTGCGGCATCAGAAAAGAAGAAAAAAAGAGTATTGTTTACAGAAAAGTTGTGTAAACAGTACTCTTTTTTTAAATGGTCTGAAAAGGAGTACAAATGTGGAGGATAAAGTTTCAGTCAATTTTATGTAAAGTGTTTGTTAAGTCCCAAACGGGGTAGAAACCCAAAATAGAATGTGTTATTTTTTACAGGAGGACAAGATATAACGGAGACTGAAGTCCGGGGAGGTTATCAATGAAAGAATATTATCCTTTAACAGCAGCGCAGAAACTGCATTATAACTGGATGAAAACTTACAAAACGCAACAGGTATCGGGAGTCAGTGTTGTGGCGTCTTTACAGGCCCAACTGGATTTTGGGCTATTAAAGAAATGTATTCAGCTGGAATTTGAACGTTACGGCTGTATGCGGATCCGATTTACAAAGCCTGACGGAAAGGGCGAGATAAAGCAATACCTTGCGGCAAAAGAGACAAGAGATATCCCTGTGAAGGATTTATCCGGCATGAGCATGGCAGAGGCGGACAGCCTGATGCAGCAGTGGGCTTACGAAACTTTTGACGGGAATGATATCCCGCTGTGCGACGTAACCATGGTAAAACTTCCTGAGGGCTATAACGGATTTTTTATACACATGGATCACCGGCTGATCGATTCCTGTGGTCTGGTAGTGATGATTAACGATTTAATGCAGCTCTATACCCATTACAGATTTAAGTCCCCGTATCCGGATAATCTGGCGGATTTTGAGGAGGTTCTGGCGAAGGATTTAAAGCGGGCAAATAACGAGAAACGTTTTGCCAAAGATAAGAAATTCTGGGATGACCAGTTAGATGCCTTAGGGGAGCCGCTTTACTCCGATATACAGGGGCCCTCGGTTTTGGAGGAGGCAAGAAAGCTCCACAAAAATCCGGCCTTAAGGTCGGCGGATATTGAGCTGAAAAATTTATTTGTGCAGGTAAAGGATTACTTTTTGGAGCCGGAACCCACGAAAAATCTGATAGACTTTTGCATGAACCACCAGCTTTCCATGACCAATCTTCTGCTGCTGGGAATCCGGACTTATCTGTCAAAGGTGAATAACGGACAGGAAGATATCACGATTGAGAACTTTATTTCCAGACGATCTACCCATGATGAGTGGACTTCCGGCGGCAGCAGGACGATTATGTTTCCCTGCCGGACCGTGATTTCCCCTGAAACCGATTTTTTGTCGGCGGCATATGAGATTCAGAATGTCCAGAACCGCATTTACATGCACAGTAATTACGATCCGGCGCTGATCAGAGAGGAAATGAGGAAACGTTACCATACGCCGGAGAATACGGTTTATGAAAGCTGTTACCTTACCTATCAGCCCATGCCGGTAAAACTGGATAACCCTCATCTCGTCCATGTCCCGCAGCACTTTAAGTGGTTTGCCAACGGCGCAGCGACTAAGAAGATGTATCTGACCGTATCCCATACCCCTGATTATGGCATGAATTTTTCTTACCATTATCAGACGGCGCATTTGGAGGAGCATGATATGGAACTGTTATATTACTATATGATGCGTATCCTTTTTAAGGGAATAGCGGAGCCGGATATGAGCATTGGGGATATTATGGAGCAGGTTTAGGTTTCAGGTGAAATGACAAATACTTTTATAATAAAAAACTGGAGGAAGACAAAATGACACAGGATATGCAGTTTAAAACAATTATCGCCCAGTATTGCGGGGTGAAACCGGAGGAAATGACAGACGACATGCGGTTTCGGGAGGATCTGGATTTCAGCTCCCTTGATTTTATGTCCTTTTTGGGAGAGGTGGAGGATACTTTTGACGTAGAACTGGAAGAGGAAGATGCATTACACGTCTTTACGATCGGGGAGGCGCTGGCATTATTAGAAACATTGCAGCAGTAAGGACGGCTGTGGAATATAAGGATGATTGGAAAAGGGAGGTCATGATGGGAACACTGATTCTGGATATCTTAGAGGAAAGCGGGAAAAAATTCCCGGAGATGGCGGCGGTAAAATGGCTGAAGAAAAAGGAAATATATGAGATAAGCTACCATGCAATGATGGAAAATGTCAGGGCGGTAAGAAAAGGGCTTTTGGCAGAGGGGTTTCAGGGAAAGCACATTGCCCTTATCGGCAACAGCTCTGTGGAATGGATCCAGAGCTATCTGGGAATTATTACAGGAAAAACCGTTGCAGTGCCTTTGGACGCAATGTTGCCCATGGAGGATCTGACAGAGCTGATCAACCGTTCCGACTCCGAAGCGCTTTTCCTGAGCCCGAAAAACCAGGGGCTTTTGGAGGGGATTTTAGCGGAATGCCCGAATTTGAAAAAAATCTGGCTTTTACAGGAGGAAAAGGCGGAACTTCCCGATGAGAGAGTATCCTTTTTTGGCAAATTAAAGGAAACGGGCAGGGAGGGGAAAGCGGATCCCGGGCGGCCGGAAGCGGGGGATACCGCAACCATCATTTTTACCTCAGGAACCACCGGAAAAAGCAAGGGCGTTATGCTGACACAGGAAAATCTGGCGTCCAACGTGCTTTCCGTGGATTTCGAGACGAAGCCCGGAACGGTGATCCTCAGCGTGCTTCCCATTCACCATGCTTTCTGTCTGGTGATGGACTGGTTAAAGGGATTTTCTCTTGGGGCAACGGTGTGTATCAATGATTCTCTTATGCACATGGTAAAGAACATGGGGATCTTTAAACCGGAGATTATCCTTATGGTGCCTCTGATGGTGGAGACGATTTACAAAAGACTTTCGGCTGCCAGCCCTCTTATTCCAAAAAAAATAGTGGCGGCAAAGGCATTTGGCGGAAACTTAAGGATTATTATTACCGGAGGCGCCCATCTCGATCCGTTCTATATCGATAAATTTGCCGATTACGGAATCGACATTTTTGAGGGGTACGGTATGTCGGAATGTTCTCCCGTTATCAGTTCGAATACGCCTCAAATCCATAAGGCAGGCTCTATCGGAAAACCGCTTTCAAATGTCACGATTTCCTTTGAGGACGGCGAAATTCTGGTAAAGGGCAGCAGTGTAATGAAAGGCTATTACAAAATGCCGGAAGAGACAGCAGAAACCCTGCGGGACGGCTGGCTTCACACGGGAGACAAGGGGTATCTGGATGAGGATGGTTTCCTGTTTATCAACGGACGTATCAAAAACCTGATCATCCTTTCAAACGGAGAGAATATTTCCCCGGAGGAAATAGAAAATAAACTGGCTCTGGGCAAACTGGTGGGGGAAGTGGTCGTGACAGGGGAAAACAACGGCCTTACCGCAAGAATTTATCCGGATCAGGATGCGGTATCTGCAAAGCATATGAGCGAGGAAAAAATCAGGGCAGAGCTGCAGGCATTCCTGGACAAATATAATAAGACCCAGCCCACTTACCGCCAGATTACGGGTCTGGTGGTACGGAAAAATCCGTTTAAGAAAAACACCACAAAAAAGATTAAACGAAAAGAAGTTATGATTGACGAGCCGTAAGCCGTCAAAGCGCCGTCCTGCCTGCATTTGGCTGCCTGGGACGGCGTTTTGCTGTTTCATCCGCGCAAAACGGGAAGTCCGGGTCAGGACATAAAAGGAAGCATACCTGCGATAAAAGCCTGAGTCAGAATGCCGGCGACAGCTTCTGCAGGTATTGCAAAATTATCCTTCGTCCATTTATGGAGCACACCGAGGGTGCTGCCGATCGTACAGGCAACCATATAAGAGAGCTCTTCTTTGCTGTGGCCGGCGGGAGCCACATTCTGTGTGACTTCTGCCACATAACGGTGGAACATTGTCAGCGCTTTTTCAAAAAATTCGTTCCCTCTGGGGCTCCGGAGCAGATTCGTCAAAAATGGATTGTTCATGGTGTAGTCACAGATGGTCACGAAGAACGATTTGCATATATCAGCGTCATTTTTCGGATGGAAGGTTTCCATAAGAGAAAAGATATCCGCAATCGTCTTATCCTCAATGGCGGTTACAAGAGCCGGAATGTTTTCGTAGTGGTTGTAGAAGGTGCTCCGAACAATTCCGGCTTTTTTTATCACATCAGACACGGTTATTTTGTCTAAATCCTTTTCTTTCAACACCAGAAAAAAGGCATCGCATATGGCTTCATCGGCTACATAATATCTTTCGTCCTGTATCTCATGCTGCATAAAATTCTCCTTTACTTTAAGAGGGACTTTACCTTTTCTATTATAGCATAAAATATTCTCGCAAATAAAGAGTATCTGACATTATCTGTTTCCTTCCCATTCCTTAAGATAAATCCATAAAATTTTGAAACTTTTCAGGTATCAGAAAAATCTATATAGTAAAAGAATAAAACAGAAAGGTGCGCTTCTTTTATGAAACAAATATTATATGAAAGGTTAATTCGGTATATTCTTGAAAACCAGGACCGATTTTATAGAGTGGCTTACAGTTATACCAGGCATCAGGAGGACGCTCTCGACGTTGTCCAAAGTGCAGTCTGTAAAGCGCTTGAGGCGCATGAAGGCATAAAAAATGAGGACGCGATCAGGACCTGGTTTTATAGAATATTAATTAATGAATGTCTGACAGTGCTGAAAAAGCGAAAGAGGATTTTGCTGACAAATGATGGTACGGGACGGGAAGAGATATATTACGAAAGGGGTTATGAGCAGGATGATGATCTGGAAAAAGAATTAGACAGGTTGGAACTGGATGTGCAGGGAATTATCAGACTCCGGTTTTTTGAGGAGTTATCTTTGAAAGAAATTTCCTGTATCACAGGATTAAATCTGAATACGGTCAAAACGAAACTCTATCGTGGCTTAAAACAATTAAAAGAAAATATTCAGGAGGCAGATATATGAGTAAATTAGACAGAATGAAAGAAAGATATGACCAGACCGCTATTCCCGAAGAACTTAACTTTCGGATACAGCGGGAAATACAAAAGTCGCGGGAGCAGCAGGAAGAAAAAAGAGGGGCCGGCAGGAGCCATAGCTTCAAGCGGATAATACGCAGCGCGGAAGCCGCGGCCGCAGCCGTATGCATTCTCTTTACAGCGGCATTGAACACGAGTCCGGTTTTTGCAAAAGAAGCAGGAGAGCTTCCGGTGGTTGGAGGACTTGCCCGGATACTGACATTCCGTTCTTATGAAACGGAAAAGAATGATATAGCGGTGTCTGTGGAAATCCCGACGATTGAGATGATTGCGGAGGATACAGGAATAGAGGTGGATGAGATCAATCAGGAAATTCTTGCCCGCTGTAATCAGTATGCAGAGGATGCCCTCCGGCGTGCGGAGGAATACAGGACGGCTTACCTGGAAACAGGGGGAACGCCGGAAGAATGGACGGAGCACAGGATAAAGATTACCGTTGATTATGAGATAAAGCAGCAGGGCGGCGATTATCTATCCTTTGTTGTAAGAGGAAGCGAGAACTGGACAAATGCCTATAACGAGTCAAAATATTACAACCTGGATTTAAGAACAGGAGAAACGGTTACATTAAAGGATATTCTGGGCAGCGGTTATGCGGAACTTGTAAATGAAAGCGTAAGGAAGCAGATTGCGGAGAGGCGGGAAAAAGGAGAAACGTTTTTTTCAGCAGAGGAAGGAGGGTTTGCAGGGATTTCGGAAGATGCGAAGTTCTATATCAATGAAAATAACCGCCCGGTTATCGTTTTTGAAAAATATGAAATAGCCCCTGGTTCATCAGGAGAAATTGAATTTGTAGTAGGAGGAAAATAAAATGAAAATGAAAAGTGTAGTTGTTATGGTTTTGAGCCTGGTTATGGCAGGAGCGGTACTGGCAGGATGCGGAGATCAACAGCAGAATACGCAACAGAGCCCGCCTGTGAGCGCATCACAGGCGACGGAGCAGAATGCTCCTGCGCCGGAAAAGGCTGAAGAGGAAAAGGCAGAGAAAGGGGAACTGGAAATTACAGGGGAGGAAGTACAGACCTCACAAGTGTACGAGGATAACTTTGCGGTTGACAGTAAGGCGGCAAAGGAGTTTGCCGAGAAGGTGAAAGCGGCGGCCGCAAATAAGGATCTGGAGGCTTTGGCAGATCTTACTGCATTTCCGGTTTATGTGGGATTGCCGGATGTTGGCGTGGCAGAGACCAGGGAAGATTTCCTAAAGCTTGGTGCAGACACAGTGTTTACAGAGGTACTGCAGAAATCTGTAGAAAATGCCGATGTGGATAATTTTCAGCCCAGTATGGCGGGATTTTCCATTTCAGACGGAGGAACGGCAAATATAAACTTTGGCGTCGTAGACGGAGAACTGAAGATCAACGGAATTAATTACTGATCAAATCTGCAGCCCTGCCGAGAGCTTATACAAAAAATGTGGGTATAAGTGTGTCGGGACAACCAGCCTTGGGTATGAAGCGTATGGTCTTCCATGGTATAACCTTTACGAAAAGGTATTGGTAAACAGCGCTTTTTTTAGGGCAGGCAGGTGGTGAAACCTGATGAGCTGGAGCCGGCAGACACGCAGTTTATATATCTGGGGAAAGAGGCGTGCGGATGTTGAGCTCGCTGAATAAAAGGAGGTCATACTTTTCCTAAAAAAGCTCCCCGATCAAATATTGATAAATCTCCTGATTTTTTTCCATCCAGTGATCGCAGATTGCCGCCGCGGTTTCCTCGGTGGGGACGGAGATGGTCAGGTCAATTAAAGTAACGCCCTTTTCCTTTGCTATAAGGTGCGCTTCATATTCGCCGGAGGATGACTTTTGATAGTCTGCCAGCACAGAATTTTCGTTGCGCAGCTCAAAGGCATTTTCCTTCAGGTATCTGTCAATGTCTTCGCGAATCCCGTGATGAATATCATTCTGAAAGAAATTCAGCATCTTCCGCCCCTCGTCAGTGATACTTAAGTAAGAACGGTTGCGGATGGACTGGGAAACGATAAGTCCGTCGTCAATTAACTCGCCGATGGCCTGCTGGATGTTGAGGAAATTGGTGGTGTATTCCCGTTCCAGGAGAAAATCGTTGATCTGGATTCTGCTCAGAGAAAAATCCACCCTTGCCAGCATATAGAGAATGATCAGTTTATATAAAGTCAGAAGTTCCTGCATATTCTTTTCACCTTTCTACTGTTTTGTTGACATAAGGCAGTTCGCAATCAATCTGCCTGGAGAGCTTTCGCTCCCTGTCTGTAAAATTTTCCCTGCCAGGTATTCTGCTCCCGCATCTGTTTATGCAGCGTGTTTAAGACGCGGCGCTTGTCGGCGCTCCAAAGGGGAGAGAGAAGTAAGTTCCTGGGAGCATCCCCGGTCAGCCGGTGTACCACCATATCCGGGCGGAGTCTTTCCAAGGCGGCGATCAGCACGTGGAGATACGCTTCCAGGGTAGAGAAGGAGCCGCATAAGGCTGGATCCTTTTGCCACAGGAGAGCTAAGTCTGTCCCCTTCAGAATATGGAGAAGCTGCAGCTTGATGCCCCAGACGGGCTGGCCGTTCAGATAGTCTATGGCGGAGAGCGCATCTGCCTTTGATTCGCCCGGAAGTCCTAAAATCAAGTGGGTGATCACAGGTATACCGGCCTTTTGGAGCTTTTGCAGAGCCTGCTCAAAACAGGATAAAGGATATCCCCGCCGAAGGAAAGCGGCCGTCTGCTCCCTGATGGTCTGCAGTCCCAGCTCCACCCAGATGAATTTGGAAGGGTATTCCTGTTTCAATTTTGTGAGCAGCTCTATAACAGGATTCGGCAGGCAGTCGGGCCTTGTCGCAATGGAAATACCGGCAGCGGTGGGTTCCTCCAGGGCAAGCCGGTACATCCTTTCCAGATAAACGATGGGGCCGTAGGTATTGGTGTACGCCTGAAAATAAATAATAAACCGCTTTCCGGTCTTTTTACAGGAAAAAAGTTCCCGGCTTTTTTGGTAAGCATCTCTGAAGCGGGCATCATCCAATAATGCATTTCCGGAAGCGGAAAAACCATCGGAGCCTTCCCTGCCCTGACGGATGGGAATTGCAAAATCACCGCTGCCTCCGGCACTGCAGAAAATGCATCCGTCTCTGCCTAAAGAGCCGTCCCTGTTGGGACAGGTAAGCCCTAAGTCAATAGCAGTTTTGTACAGCTTTTCGCCGAAAGTATTTTTGCACCAGGCATCCAATGAGAAGTAGGGCTTGCCGTGCCAGTCGTTATATGGCAGGGCGCCGGGCTGCTGTGAATTCTTTTTCATGATAGTCGCTTTGCTTATAATAATTTCTGTGACATAAATTTGGAGCTTAACGATATAAGTATACCATAAAAATTCGGCCAGGGAAATGGATTGAATTTTTTGTTTCTGCGGCCGATTTCAGAGGTTTAATACCGTTGAATTGGGAAAAATGCTTGCAGGTCAGAGATATTCGGATGTATCATCAGTAAGAAGAAAGTCCTGGATTATACGCGGTTTATGTAGTCCAGGTGTTATACCAAAATCGGGATTGAGAAAAAGGGGTGGTAAGAGATGGAATCTTTGTACTTGAGATTATTGCGAAAATGGTGCGATGGGATGCTGGAATATCAGCTCCACGGAGTGGGGCCGACAGGGGACGGGGCGTTATTCTGCCCTGCCTGTAAACATGTCCATGGGAGGTGCCCGGACGCGGTATATGCGATGATGGCTCTGGCGGACCGCACGGGAGAAGAAAAATATTTAACGGCAGCCAGAGAGCTGTTTGCATGGCATGAGAACCTGATCTGTGACGATGGGAGCGCCTACAATGACGGAAACAGCGATTGGTGTCCTATTACGGTTTTTGCCTTTACCAATCTCCATGAAGCGCTGGTGTATCACGGACATCTTCTGACCAGGGAGGAGAGAGCCCGCTTTGAGAAACGGCTGAGGGCTATGGGGGAGTGGGTTTCTGACAGGATTGGCCCTGACTTTACAGGTAATATCAACTACATAGCGGCCTCAGCGGCGGTGAACGCGCTGATGTGGCAGTATTTCGGAGAAGAGAAATTCCTTTTCCATGCAAAAAAAGCGGCGGAGTATGTCTTTTCCCATTTCACGGAAAACGGCCTGCTTTACGGGGAAGGGGTTCCTTATGCTCACATTACCGCCCGCGGCTGCCGTCCCATAGACATTGGTTATAATGTGGAGGAATCTGTGGGCATGCTGATCCGGTATGCCCAGGCGGCAGGGGACAGAGAGGCGCTGGATAAGCTGACAGAAATTCTCCGGCAGCAGCTTGCATTCATGCTTCCCGACGGAGCCTGGGACAATAGCTTTGGCTCGCGCACCGCGAAATGGACTTATTGGGGAAGCCGTACCTCTGACGGCTGCCAGGTTGCCTATGGGCTGCTTGCAGGGGAAGACCCCATGTTTGCCGAGGCGGCATACAGGAACACGGAGCTGCTTGAGCGCTGTACAGTGAATGGCCTTCTGTGCGGCGGCCCACAGTACCATAAGCACGGGGAATTGCCCTGCATCCATCATACGATCTGCCACGCCAATGCATTGGCGGCTGCTCTGGATGCCGGTATTGAAAAGTACACAGTCCGCACAAAGATTCCAGGTGATCAGGTGGAAGAGGAGATTGCTTATTTCCCGGAAATTGACACCTATAAGCTGAGCCTTGGCAAATGGCGGGCCACAGTGACGGGATATGACTTTGAGATGCAGAAGGGACATGCATCAGGGGGAACCATGACCCTGCTGTGGCACGAGAGCGCCGGGGCGGTGCTTTTATCCTCCGCGGTGGATTATCAATTGGTGGAGCCGCTGAATATGCAGCTTTCTCTGAAGAAGAGCAGCCACAGAACCCTGACGCCCCGCCTGGAAAAAACAGAAGGGGGAAAGAGATATTCCTTCTGTTATGATACCAAAGCGCAGATAAAAGCTGAGAAACAGGACGGGAAACTGATGATCACATCTGATGCAAGGCTGGTTTCTCTGGAACAGGAGGAACTTATGTTCCCGGTTTCCTGCCGGATTGTCTATGCGATTGATACGGGCAGCGTAAGGATAGAGGCACAGGTCTTTGGACCGGCAGAAGGAGTCCGGCTGGTGGTTCCTGTGATTGCCGATGAGGCGGGGATTACCGGAGGGCCAAAGGTGAGTGAGCCGGAGGAGATTTTTTTCCTGACAGGTGGATTCTGCGCCCGGGAATTTGTGCTGACCCCGGATGAATCAGGACAGGTATGGATTTGCATTGCAATATAACAGGAGACCATAAGCATGGTGATGTTGGAAGATGCCTCTTTACATACTACAAAGCATATGTTATTATATGTAGTAATAAAAACCACATGGCGTGGTTAATATTAAACATATGAAATAGTTTTGGAGGTTATTATGAACTGTAAAATAATAGCGGACAGTTGTTGCGAATTCCCGCAAGGGTATGAGAAAGATCCCGGATATGCCAGGATCCCTTTAAGACTAGAAGTAGGGCCGGACGTTTTTATTGATGACGAAAACTTTGACCAGGCGCTTTTCCTTAAAAAGGTGGCGGCGTGGCCTGAGAGTCCCAAATCCTCCTGTCCGTCTCCGGAGACGTTTAAGGAAGCATACCGTACGGACGCGGAGAATGTATTTGTGTTCACATTATCCTCCAAACTCAGCGGAAGCTATAACAGCGCTGAGCTGGGCAAAAAGATGTATCATGATGAATACGGAGAAAAAAATATTTTTGTGTGCGATTCGGAGTCCGCAAGCTGCGGAGAGACCCAGCTCGCCTTTAAAGCGGCAGAGTGGTCCAGGGAAGGGCTTCCCTTTGAGGAAATATGCGAGAGACTTCGGGATTACAGGGACAGGATGAAAACTTATTTTGTGCTGGATAATCTGGAAACCCTGCGGAAAAACGGGCGTCTTACCGGAATCAAGGCAATGGTGGCTACCACCTTGAATATCAAGCCGGTGATGGGCTCCCACAAAGGGGAGATCATCCAGTTAGGGCAGGCGATCGGCAACAAAAAAGCTCTGGCAAGGATGGCGGAAACCGTGGCAGGCGAGGCGGTGAAGCCGGAGGAGAGGACGCTTATGATCACCCACTGCAATTGCCCGGACAGGGCCAGGAGAGTAAAGGAAATGATCCTTTCCAAAATCCGGGTGAAAGATGTGCTGATTATGGATACCAGGGGAGTCAGCAGTATGTATGCCAACGATGGCGGTGTGATTGTTACTTTGTAAAGAGACATCTGAAAAGGATATGTGCCTGGATGCCTGCCATACCGGATATTTGACAGGCATGCGTCCGGATTAAAGAACAGAAATGGAGACAGGCGCATTTAATACGGCAAACACCAGGGCAATCTGCAAAAACAGGATAAGCGGCATGCCAAACACGAAACTGCGGTGCCTTGTTTTATGGCGGAAAAGGTACATTCCAATGAGGGAGCCCGCGCTCCCTCCAATGATTGCAACAATAAAAAGGGTTGCTTCCGGAATCCGGAAGGCCCTTTTTTTTGCTTTATATTTATCAATACCCATAAGGGCAAAGCCGATGAAATTGATCATGGCAAGGTAAGAGGTTAAAAGAGTGATGACATCCATAATTATTTCAATTCTCCGCGCTCCTGCATTTTCATGGCGCGTACCTTGGTGGAGAGGCCGAACAGATTGATGAAGCCCTCCGCATCGTGATGATCGTAGAGATCTCCGGTGGTAAAGGAAGCGATGCTTTCATTATATAAGGAATAGGGAGAGGTAGTTCCGGCTTTGATGATATTGCCCTTGTAGAGCTTGAATTTCACTTCCCCGGTTACATACTTCTGAGTGGACTCAATGAAAGCCTGTACGGCTTCTCTTAAAGGAGAAAACCATTTTCCTTCATAGACAATCTGGGCAAATTTGCTGCCAAGGTCTTTTTTCAGGGCATAGGTGTCTCTGTCCAGAATCAGCTCTTCCAGCTGCTGATGTGCCTCATAGAGAATGGTTCCGCCGGGAGTCTCGTAGACGCCGCGGGATTTCATGCCTACCACACGGTTTTCAACAATATCAACGATACCGATGCCGTGCTTCCCGCCAAGGCTGTTCAATTCACGGATGATATCGGAAACCTTCATCTCCCTGCCGTTAACGGAGGTGGGGATGCCGCCCTTAAAAGTCATAGTTACATATTCGCCCTCATCAGGCGCTTTCTCAGGAGTGGTGCCCAAAACCAGAAGGTGTTCAAAGTTCGGTTCATTGGCAGGGTCTTCCAGTTCCAGTCCTTCATGGCTGATATGCCAGAGGTTACGGTCGCGGCTGTAGCTGGAATCAGCGGAAAAAGGAAGGTTAATGCCGTGTGCCTTACAGTATTCAATCTCAGACTCCCGGGAATCCATGGTCCACTTTTCATTTCTCCAGGCGGCAATAATCTTGAGATCAGGTGCAAGAGCTTTGATACCAAGCTCAAAACGGATCTGATCATTTCCCTTTCCGGTAGCGCCGTGGCAGATGGCGCTGGCCCCTTCCTTGCGGGCAATCTCAACCAGCTTCTTTGCAATCAGCGGTCTTGCCATGGAAGTACCCAGAAGATATTTGTTCTCGTATACCGCGTGAGCCTGTACGCAGGGAACGATATATTCGTCACAGAATTCGTCAACTACATTCAGTATGTATAATTTCTCAGCGCCGCAGAATTTGGCTCTCTCTTCCAGCCCGTCAAGTTCTTCTCCCTGCCCGCAGTCGATGCAGACACAGATTACTTCATAATCAAAATTTTCTTTCAGCCAGGGAATGATCGCTGTGGTGTCAAGTCCCCCGGAATAAGCTAAAACGACTTTTTCTTTCATAGATAAATTCCTCCAGTTTATTTGCTGTTTGGGTAACATAAGGGCAGTTCGCGGAGCGCGCTGTCCGTTGTTTAATAAGCAGGTTCACGGAGTGAGACTGCGTTTGATTGACACTATACAACAAACAGCCGGGAAATGCAATACCCTGATTCTGCATAAATAAAAAAATATTTTTATGGTTATGCACAAAATAAAAAATATATTGCATAATATTCATTTATAATGTATAATCATGCAATGTGGTATGCGTGACAGGGCTCAGTCGTTATTTTGTGGTTGAGATTTTAAATCTGTTAGAGTATGATAAGAAAGATTAAAAGGAGAATGATGGCAAATTATGAAGATAAAAGTTTTTATTGACGGAAGAGAAGGCACTACGGGACTGAGGATTAATGAGCGGTTTGCGGACAGGGAGGATGTGGAATTGCTTTCCATTGACATTGACAAACGCAAGGACACAGAGGAGAGAAAGCGGCTGATCAACCAGTCGGATATTACCTTCCTTTGCCTGCCGGACGATGCGGCAAGAGAGTCGGTGAGTCTGATTGAAAATGACAGGGTGAGAGTGATCGATACCTCTACGGCTCACAGGACAGAGGAAGGGTGGGCTTACGGGTTCCCGGAACTGTCTGAGGGCCACAGAAGGAAGATTGCAGAAGGAAAAAGAGTGGCAGTGCCGGGCTGCCACGCCACCGGGTTTATTTCACTGGTATATCCGATCGTGTCAGCGGGAATCCTTGGGGCGGATTATCCTGTCTCTGCTTTTTCACTGACCGGCTACAGCGGCGGCGGCAAAAAGATGATTGCAGAGTATGAAGGGCAGGAGCGGGATGAGGCGTTAAAGGCGCCCAGAGAATACGCACTCTCCCAACAACATAAGCATTTAAAGGAAATGAAGAAGATTACCGGACTGAAGCGTGGGCCTTTGTTTTCTCCCATTGTGGCGGATTATTACAGCGGCATGGTGGTATCTGTTCCTCTTTACGGCGAGCTCTTAAATAAAGAAAAGACGCCGGAGAAGCTGCATAAGTTTCTGACGGATTTTTATCAGGGGCAACGGTTTGTCCAGGTGATGCCTTTGGGGTCGGAGGCACAGCTCCATGGAAGTATGCTGGCCGGAAACGGCTGCAGCGGCTGGGATGGCCTTAAGATTTTTATCACCGGAAATGAGGAGAGAATCCTGCTTTCCGCCCAGTTTGACAATCTGGGAAAAGGGGCTTCCGGCGCAGCTATCCAGTGCCTGAATGTGATGCTGGGGTGTGAGGAAACGAAGGGGCTGAACCTATGAATCCGCTGATTCACGACGCCACGCTTTATGAGGATATTCCGGACGGAACCGGAAGGCTCTCCAGAGAGATGGAGATTTACCAATTGCTCAGAAAGCTTGCCATTCCTTTTGAAAGGCTGGACCATGAGCCTATGGCGACCCTGGAGGCCTGCCGGGGAGTGGATGAGCTGTTGAACATCCATATGTGTAAGAACCTTTTCTTGTGTAACACGCAAAAGACCGATTTTTATCTGCTTCTGATGCCGGGAGAAAAGAAATTCAGGACCAAGGAGTTATCGGGACAGATCGGAAGCGCAAGGCTTTCCTTTGCGCCGGAGGAATTTATGGAGGAGTATCTTCATATTTCACCGGGAGCCGTGAGTATTATGGGGCTGATGAATGACAGGGAAGGGCATGTGAAGCTGCTCATTGACGAGGATGTGCTGAAGGAGGAGTTCCTTGGCTGTCATCCCTGTGTCAATACGGCAAGTCTGAAAATAAGGACAAGCGATGTACTTACAAAATTCCTGCCGCGGACAGGCCATGAGTATCGGGTGGTCCATCTGACAGGGCAGTGAAGTGGGAAATGAGGAGAACAATGACGATCAGGACAATGACCATAGAAGATTATGATGAGGTTTACGCTCTCTGGAAGAGCATCAAGGGTTTTGCCATGCGCAGCCTGGACGATTCCAGGGAGGGAGTGGAGCGGTTTCTGCGCAGAAACCCTGCGTCCAGCGTAGTTGCCATAGAGGATGGAAAAATCGTGGGGAGCATTCTCTGCGGACATGACGGGAGAAGAGGGTGTTTGTATCATGTCTGTGTCCATGAGACTTACCGCATGAGAGGAATCGGCAAGGCCATGGTGGTTCACTGCATGGAGGCATTGGAAAAGGAGCATATCAGCAAGGTTTCTCTGATTGCCTTTACCAAAAATGATATTGGAAATGCCTTTTGGAAAGAAATAGGGTGGACAAGGCGCGAGGATTTGAATTACTATGATTTTGTATTAAATCATGGGAATATAGAGAAGTTTAATCAATAATCTGGAAGGAGCTAAAGATGAAAAAAATACAGGGTGGAGTGACCGCGGCAAAAGGCTTTGAGGCGGCAGGGACGCAGGCGGCCATCAAGTATCAGAACAGGAAGGATATGGCGCTGATCTACAGCCAGGCCCCCTGCGTATTGGCAGGGACTTTTACCAGCAATGTTGTGAAGGCAGCGCCGGTTTTGTGGGATAAGAAAATTGTGGAGGAGGCTCCCTTCGGACAGGCAGTGGTCGTGAATGCAGGGATTGCCAACGCCTGTACCGGAAAAGAGGGCTATGAATACTGCCGAAGGACGGCCAGACGGGCAGGGGATGTCCTCGGTATCCCGGAAAATGCCGTGCTGGTGGCTTCCACAGGAGTGATTGGGATGCAGCTTCCGATTGAAAAGATTGAGGCAGGAGTGGAGAGCCTGGCCGGTGAAAAGGCGGCAACCTTAGAGGCCGGAACGCAGGCGGCTCAGGCGATTATGACCACCGATACGATTTCCAAGCAGGCGGCCGCAGAGATTGAAGTGGGCGGCGTGACGGTCAGAGTGGGAGGAATGAGCAAGGGCTCCGGCATGATTCATCCCAATATGTGTACCATGCTCGGCTTTGTGACCACGGATGCGGTGATTTCTAAAGAGCTTCTTTCCAGGACACTGAAAGAGGATGTAAAGGATACCTTCAACATGATTTCCGTTGACGGAGATACCTCCACCAATGACACGCTGCTGGTGATGGCCAACGGAATGGCGGGCAACGAAGAAATTAAGGAAGGAACGCCGGAATATGAGGAGTTTAAGGCCGCCCTCCACTATGTAAATGCTTCTCTTGCAAGGATGATGGCAGGGGACGGCGAGGGCGCCAAGGCTCTGCTGGAGGTTACGGTATCAGGGGCAGCATCGAAAGAGGATGCCAGGACCTTAAGCAGGTCGGTGGTGAGTTCCAGTCTGGTGAAAGCGGCTGTTTACGGGCATGATGCCAACTGGGGAAGAATTTTGTGTGCTCTTGGCTACAGCGGAGTTTCCTTTGACCCGGAAAGGGTGGATGTTTCCTTTGTGAGCAATGCAGGAGAGGTACAGGTCTGCCAAAGCGGCATGGCGACAGATTACAGCGAGGAGAAGGCCGGAAAGATTTTGTCAGAGTCAGAGGTGACGGTTCTGGTGGATATGCATGCAGGAAGCGAATCGGCCACTGCATGGGGATGCGATCTGACCTATGATTATGTGAAAATTAATGCGGATTACCGGAGCTGAGGGATTTTTGCAGCAGCTATTGTTTGGCAGAGAGAAAAGCGTTCTGCACGATTCAGATGAAATTCGGAGGATTCTAAATGGACAAGGATATCAAGGAAGTACTGAAAAAGGCGGAGGTTTTGATTGAAGCCCTCCCCTACATACAGAAATTCAACCGCAAGATTATTGTGGTGAAGTACGGCGGCTCCGCCATGAGCAACGAGGAATTGCAGAAAAATGTGATTAAGGATGTGACATTGCTGAAACTGGTAGGCTTTAAGCCCATCATCGTCCATGGCGGCGGCAAGGAAATCAGCCGCTGGGTGGGCAAGGTAGGAAAAGAGGCGCAGTTTGTAGGCGGCCTTCGCGTCACCGATGCGGAAACCATGGAGATCGCGGAAATGGTTCTGGGCCGGGTGGGCAAGCAGCTTGTGACCATGGTACAGGAGCTGGGTGTCAAGGCAGTGGGGATCAGCGGCAAGGACGGCGGGCTGATTCAGGTCAAAAAGAAATATTCGGATGGGCAGGATATTGGGTTTGTGGGAGAGATTACGGAGATCAATCCCAAAATCCTCTACGATCTTCTGGAGAAGGATTTCCTTCCTATCGTATCTTCCGTGGGATTGGATGAGAATTTTACTACCTACAATATCAATGCGGATGATGCGGCCTGCGCCATAGCAAGAGCAGTGGGAGCGGATAAGCTGGTGTTCCTTACAGATATTGAGGGGCTTTACAGGGATATCAATGATAAGAGTTCTTTTATTCCAAGGCTTACCGCATCGGAGGCGGATGCCCTGATTGCGGGAGGGATGATCGGAGGCGGCATGCTTCCCAAGCTCAGCAATTGTACTTCGGCAGTGAAAAACGGTGTGAACCGTGTGCATATCCTGGATGGGCGGATTTTGCACTGCCTGCTCCTTGAAATTTTTACCAATGAAGGGGTTGGCACTATGATTCTGAGGGATGAGGATAAGAGTGAAATGAATCGTTAAGCTTGAAGAGATTTACAGAAAAAAGCTGCTCCGCGAAGTGTGGCAGCGTTTGTCTAGGAGGGATATCATGGGAATAATGAAGGAATATATTGATGAGGCGGAAAAGGCTCTGCTCCACACCTACAACCGCTATCAGGTGGTTCTGGACAAGGGAGACGGAGTGTATCTTTACGATATTGAGGGAAAGAAGTACCTGGATTTCTGTGCAGGTATTGCTGTGTTCGCATTGGGCTATCATAATAAAAGGTATAATGATGCCCTGAAGGCTCAGATTGACAAGGTGATCCACACTTCCAACTACTATTATAATGTGCCGGCGATTGAGGCCGCGAAAAAGATGAAAAAAGTTTCCGGCATGGATCGGGTGTTTTTTTCCAACAGCGGAGCGGAAGCGGTGGAGGGCGCCATCAAGGCGGCGCGGAAGTACGCGTATTTGAAAGACGGCAAAACGGACCATGAGATCATTGCCATGGAGCATTCCTTCCATGGACGTACCATGGGAGCCCTGTCGGTGACCGGAAATCCCAAATACCGGGAGGCATTTGAGCCCATGATCGGGAATATCCGTTTTGCCAGGCTCAACGATTTTGACAGCGTACTTTCCCAGGTGACGGACAAAACCTGTGCCATTATTTTTGAGACCGTGCAGGGGGAGGGAGGTATTTTCCCGGCCCAGGAGAGCTTCCTCAAGCAGGTAAAGGCATTGTGTGAGGAGAAGGACATCCTTCTGATACTGGATGAGATTCAGTGCGGTATGGGCCGGACAGGCTTCATGTACGCATGGCAGAAATATGGAATAAAGCCGGACATTATGGTGACAGCCAAGGCTCTCGGCTGCGGCGTGCCGGTGGGCGCTTTTTTGATGACGGAGGAAGTAGCAGCTCACTCTCTTACCAGCGGAGACCATGGCACCACCTACGGTGGAAATCCCCTTGCAGCGGCGGCAATCAATATTGTACTTGATTTATTTGAAGAGAACCATATAATAGATAATGTGAAAGAGACAGGCGCTTATCTGGAAGAAAAGTTAGACAGTCTTGTTTCCCGTTTTGATTTCATCGAGGAAAGGCGGGGGCTCGGGCTGATGCAGGGGCTGGCCTTTAACAGGCCGGTGGGTGATATCATCACGAAAGCGCTGGATAAGGGGCTGATCCTGATCAATGCGGGAGCAGATATTATTCGTTTTGTACCGCCTCTTATCATCACAAAGGAGCATGTGGATGAAATGATGGCAATCTTGACGGATTGCCTGGAGAGTGTGTGAGAAAAGTGAGCAGAGTCAGCCTTTTGCCACATTTTCCACACCAATATAAGGAAATGGAGTAGAGGATGACTCTGAAAAAGCGGCTTGCGGCGGTAGGTATCATTGGTCTTGCAGTGGCCTGCACCGCCGGGATTGCCAGGGCAGGCTGGCAGATCAGTGAAAAACAGGAAAGTACAATATTTACAGGTGGAAAGGAAACGCTTTATCTGTGGTATACGGATGAAGCGCTTACTTCTTATTTGAGCAGTGCGGCAGTGACCTACGGCGAAAATCATGATGTGAGGATAGTTCCGGTGCTGGAGTCCGGCGCGGAGTATCTGGAAAAGATCAACCAGGCATCCTTGGAGAGTAATGCGCCGGATTTATATATTATCAGCCATGATTCTTTGGAAAAGGCATCTCTTGCAGGGCTTGCAGATGAGGTAAAGCCTCCCGGCGATGCAGTGATGGAGGATGTCTATATGGGAACCGGCCTTCAGGCCGCCAATTACAAAGATAAGATTATCGGCTACCCTTTTTATTTTGAGACCAGCGCTCTTTTGTACAACAAGACCTATTTAGAGGATATGGCCCGCAGCCAATTGGAGGCGGAAGCTGACCTTGCGGAAGGGGAGGCCGCCCAGGAGGAACATGACGCGGCCATAGAAGCAGGGATTGTCATAACAGATTCAGAGGAGACCACTGCCGGAGAGTCAGAAGGGGGAGCCTTGGACAATGCAGATGCAGGAGCCATGGATGGCACCGCACAGGAAGGGGAGGACTATTACGAAAGTCGGTTTTCCGATGAGCAGATCGAAGCGAGAGTGCAGCAGCTCCTTCCGGCCACCATTCAGGATATCGAGACTTTTGCGGACAACTATGATGCGCCGGAACAGGTGGAGGGCGTATTTAAATGGGATGTCACCGATATTTTTTATAATTACTTTTTTGTGGGCGATGCCATTGACATGGGAGGAGATGCCGGATGGGACACCAGCCGGATTGATATCTACAATGTGGATGCCATCAAAAACATGCGGGTGTATCAGGAGTTGAATCAGTTCTTTTCCATAGATACCAGTGAGAGTGACTATGAAGCGATTCTGAATGAATTTATGGAAGGGAAGATGGTCTTTACCATGGCAACCACCGATGCGGTGTTTAAATTGGAGCATGCCAGGGATGACGGGCTCTTTGCCTACGATTACGATATTGCCATGACGCCGGATATCGGGGAGGGAAGAGGAACCCGTTCTCTTTCCATGACAAGCTGCGTGGTGGTGAACGGTTACTCAGACCACAGGGAAGAGGCAAATGATTTTGCCTATTTTCTGACCTCGGAATATAATGATATTCTTTTTGCGAGAACCGGGAAGGTCTCAGCGGCAAAGGGTGTGGATTATGGCTATGAAGCGCTTGACAAGTTTGCCGAGGGGTATGAGAAGTCCATTTCCATGCCAAAGATGATTGAAACCAGTAATTTCTGGGTGAAGCTGGAGGTGGTGTTCTCCCAGATATGGAATGGGGCTGACGCCAACGAGAAACTGAAGGAACTCTCGGAGGGGATCATGGAGCAGGTGACGGGGCAGCCTTTTGAGGAGGAATATCTGGATGTGCCTGTGGAAAATCCGGAAGAAGAGGAATCGGAGGAAGACGCCGAAAGGGCAACTGACTGACGTATAAAGAGTCATGAATAATTTTCCAATCATATGGATATGATGAACTTATAATCCTGCCTGTCATGAGGAAAATATCAGGCTTGCCTGATGCTTTCGGAGACAGGGAATTAACGGAAAGGGCATGGTATTCATATGATTGGATTTTTTATTGCGCTGATTTCAGGAGCGCTTATGAGCGTGCAGGGAGTGTTCAATACTCAGGTCACTAAGGCATCCACAATCTGGGTAGCCAATGCGTTTGTGCAGTTTACGGCGCTTTTGGTATGCCTGGGGGCATGGCTTTTTACAGACCGCTCTTCTTTAGGAGCCGTCTTTAAGGTGGAGCCCAAATATATGCTTCTGGGCGGCGCCATTGGAGCCTTCATCACTTATACAGTGATTAAGAGCATGGAACTGTTAGGGCCTGCCAGGGCAGTGATGCTGATTGTGGTGGCACAGCTTCTTGTAGCCTATGTGATCGAGCTTTTGGGTTGGTTTGGCGTGGAGAAGCAGCCCTTTGAGTGGCGGAAGGTAATTGGAATGTTGGTGGCGATTGTGGGGATTATTGTTTTTAAATGGGAGACGAATTCATGAGACGAATTCATGGGACGAATTAATAATTATTAGCTTGTCAACCGCCGGAATATATTTTACAATAAAAAAGTATCGTTATAAGGGGCTTTCTGCATGGCAGAAAGGGGATAACGATGTTAAAGAAAATAAAAATTATTGCAGGCTTTTTGACCGTGATTATCTGCATTCTTTTGGGATGCGAGAGAAGAGAAAAGGAGCCTGAAGCGCTTTTTTTGGAAGAGATTTCAAAGGAAGATTCGAAAGAAAATGAAGATGGCGATATTTTTTCTGAGCAAGGCGTAACAGAGAGGGTATCGCCGGAGAATTCAGAGCCGGAGACGGTTCTGCCACAGACGCCGGAGACATCCGGGGCCGGGGCAGTGACGGAGCCTGAAGAAACGGCACAGCCCAGAGACTGTGTGGTACATATTTGCGGGGCGGTAAACAGTCCGGGAGTTTACACATTGAAGAGCGGAGACCGGATCTATCAGGCGATTGAAAAGGCCGGTGGCTTTCGGGAGGATGCGGAGCAGGATTATTTAAATCAGGCGGATTTACTCTCCGATGGAATGAAAATTTACGTTCCGACTCAGAGCGAAGTTCAAAGCCTTACTCTGGAAGAAGGAGAGAGGGCACAGTGGATTACACCTGGCGGGGAAATGGCCGCAGGACCTCAGGGGAAGGAAGAAAAAGATGCGGAAAAATCCTCTCTTGTGAATATCAACACGGCGGGTGAAGAGCAGCTCTGTACATTGCCGGGTGTGGGAAGCAGCAAGGCGAAAAGCATCATTTCCTATCGGGAGCAGAACGGCCCTTACCGGACGATAGAAGAAATTATGAATGTGGAAGGGATAAAGGATGGCGTGTTCCAGAAAATTAAGGACAGCATCACAGTATAGAAAAATAGAAAGGCGTGGAGGAAAATATGGCGAAGAAGGTTCTGGTGGTTGACGATGAGAAGCTGATCGTGAAGGGAATCCGTTTCAGCCTGGAGCAGGACGGAATGGAAGTGGACTGCGCTTACGACGGCGAGGAGGCTTTGGAAAAAATTAGAAGCAAAGAGTACGATATCATTTTACTTGATGTTATGCTGCCGAAGCTGACCGGCTTTGAGGTCTGCCAGCAGGTCAGGGAATTTTCAACGGTGCCCATCGTGATGCTGACCGCCAAGGGAGAGGATATGGACAAAATCTTAGGACTCGAGTACGGAGCGGACGATTACATCATTAAGCCTTTCAATATTCTGGAGGTAAAGGCGAGAATCAAGGCCATCATACGGCGCACCTCCCCCAAGCCAAAGGAAGCATCCCAAATGATAGAGAGCGGGGATATGAAGCTCGACTGTCAGGGAAGAAGAGCCTATGCGGCCGGGAGAGAGATTAATCTGACGGCCAAGGAATTTGAGCTCTTAGAGCTTTTGGTGGTGAATGCCAATAAGGTTTACAGCCGGGAAAACTTGCTTAAGCTGGTGTGGGGGAACGATTACCCGGGAGATGTGCGGACGGTGGATGTGCATATCCGAAGGCTCCGGGAAAAAATTGAGGAAAATCCTTCCGAACCAAAGTATGTACACACCAAGTGGGGTGTAGGATATTATTTTGCTTAAAAAGCTGATTTGAAAGGCAATACCACTAAATGCTGAAAAAAATAAAATTATATCTGAAAAATTCTAAAATATGGCGGAGCCTTAAGGTACGCCTGTTCCTTATCATGTTTTTAATCGGGATGCTGCCCGCAGTGCTGATGCGGGTGGGAATCCTTGAAAACTATGAGAGCCGGGCTGTGGATGTGCGTGTTTCGGATGTGCAGACACAGCTTCGGATTATCGCAAATCACCTGATTACATACAATTATCTGCAGGATACCTCATCGGAGGTGATCGGTGCGGAATTAGAGCAGCTTTCCAATTTGTACAATGGAAGGGTGCTGATTATTAACGGAAATTTGAAGGTGGTAAAGGATACCTACGGAATCAGTGAGGGAAAAACTATCATATCGGAGGAAGTGATTCGCTGCATGAAGGGGAGCAGCACTGTAAACTATGACTCGGTGAATCGCTTTATAGAAATTACCGTTCCTATTGTGGAGACAGTTACATTGCCCCAGCCGGCGGAGGATGGCTCTACCAGCAAGGAGGTAGTGCGGGGAGTTATGCTCAACAGCGTCTCCACAGACAGCATTATAAACACCATGGATATCCTGAACCGAAAAGCAATGATCATGGAAAGCATTATGCTTATCGGTATTTTTGCGTTTGTACTTTTGCTGGTGCAGGTGCTGGTGAGACCCTTTGAGAGGGTGACAAACGCGATCAATGAGATGAAGGAGGGATACCGGGACGAGCCTATTTCTGTGCCGGATTATCTGGAAACAGAGCATATAGTGGAGGCATTTAACAGTCTTTTGGAGAGGATGAAAACACTGGACGATTCCCGGCAGGAATTTGTGGCGAATGTGTCCCATGAACTAAAGACACCCATCACTTCTGTAAAGGTTTTGGCAGACTCCCTGCTGGCACAGCCGGATGCACCGGCAGAGCTTTACAGGGAATTTCTGGCGGATATTGCAACGGAAATCGAGCGGGAGGATAAGATTATTAACGACCTTTTAGCCCTAGTAAAGCAGGATAAATCCGTGGCTGAGATGAATATCAGCGTGGTGAATTTAAACGCTCTCACAGAGATTATTTTAAAGAGACTCCGTCCTATTGCCCGCAAGAATAACATAGAGATCACCATGATAAGCAAACGACAGGTGACGGCTGAGGTGGATGAGGTGAAGATGTCCCTGATTCTCACCAATCTGGTGGAAAACGCGATTAAATACAACCAGGAGCAGGGGAAAGTCGAAGTGTCGCTGGATGCAGACCATCAGTTTTTTACCGTGCAGGTAAAGGATACGGGAATTGGAATACCGGAAGAATATTTGGGTCAGATTTATGAGCGCTTTTATCGGGTGGATAAGTCTCATTCTAAAGAGATCGGCGGCACGGGTCTTGGACTTGCTATCACCCGAAGCGCTGTACTGCTCCATCGGGGTTCCATCAAAGCGGAAAGCATAGAAGGAGAGGGAACGACCTTTACGGTGAAAATTCCTTTAAGCAGGACGTTGATTCCAGTGTAAACTTGTGAACGCCAAAAGCAATTATTTTTGCTGTTCACGATACATGTGCCGTTGGGGCGGCGCGCCACCACGGCAGGAAGTGAGAGAAAACCAACATGAAAATAAAAAAAATAGGAAATTGCCTTTTTCTGCTGTTTATTCTTGCCTTTGCTATCGGTGGCTGTGGAGAGCGTGAGCAGAGTAAAACGAATGGAAAGACCTACAATATTTATTACATTAATAATGACGAGACTGCTATTTTTTCCCAGGAATATGTGACGGAAACCACAGATACGGAGGAGCTTCTCGCAGAGCTTTTAGCGAGGCTCGGGAAAACTTCGGGGCGGCTGGAGTATAAGACGCCGTTGTCGGAGAACATACAGATTCTATCCCATACCATCACAGAGGATCAGTTGATCCTGAGTTTTGACGAAAACTACAAATTTCAGGAGGTCACCACGGAGGTGCTCTCCCGCGCGGCTATTGTCAGGACACTGACTCAGATAGATGGGATAAAGTATGTATCCTTCCAGGTCAAGTCGGAGGATTTGACAGATGCCTACGGAGGGGTGATCGGCATGATGAATGCGGATATGTTTATTGACAATGCTGGGGATGAGATTAACACTTATGAAAAGGTAAAGCTGACCTTATATCTGGCGAGTGAAAGCGGGGACTCTCTTAAGACGGTGAGTCGGTCTGTGGTATATAACAGTAATGTTTCCATGGAGAGGCTAGTGATGGAACAGCTTCTTGCAGGACCCTTGGAAAATGAAAAGGCTTATCCCACGATAAATCCTAATACTAAGCTCATCAGCGTGAATGTGAAGGATGGCGTCTGCTATGTGGATGTTGACAATATGTTCCTGACCCAGATTTACAATGTGACGGCTGAGGTGACCATCTACTCCATCGCCAATTCCCTAGCAGAGCTCTCCAACGTCAATAAGGTGCAGATTTCCATAAACGGGGATACCAGTGTGAGTTATAAAGAAAATATCAGCCTTTCCACTGTATTTGAAAGGAATTTGGAGTTGGTTGATAATGGCTCCTGACTTACAGATGGGAGCAGCACAAGATTTTTTGTCGAAAAGCGCCAAAATGGCGCAGAAATGGAGAAAATCATATATGAAAAAACGTCCGCTTGGTTTTGCCTGTCTGGCGTTTGCGGCTTTGCTGTTTCTCCTGGTCAGGCTCAGGCCCTTGCCAGAGGAAGATTTTGAGGAGTTTCAGGGAAAGACTGTTACCTTTACAGGCAGGGTATACGCAAAGGAAACGGCGGCCAGGGAGCAGCAGACAGTGCAGGTGTTGTACTTAAAGAGGGAGAAGGAAAACTCCTTGGCAGAAGTAAAAGCCCAGACACTGGCAAAAGCTCAGACACTGGCAAAAGCTCAGAGGCAGGCATCAGCTCCGGCAGAGGAAGATACAGGGCCGCCGGGCGAGAGGGTGATATGTTACCTGGACTTTGGCGAGAAGGAGCCGGAGCTGGGAAGTATTGTAAGAGTGAAAGGAAAGCTTTCTATTTTTGAGAAAGCATCAAATCCGGGGCAGTTCGATGCCCGTTCTTATTATCAGATTTTAAAAATTTCTTACCGTCTGAATCAGGCGAAGATTTCACACAAAACCGTAAGCTATCATATGATTTCCGAAAAGCTTTATCAGTTAAAGGGCTTTCTTTCCAAAAAGCTCTCCGAGGCGCTGTCAGAGGAGGAAGCCGCCCTCATGCAGACCATGCTGCTGGGAGAGAAAAGCAGCATGGACAAGGAATTGAAGGAACTATATCAGCGGAACGGGATTGCGCATATTTTGGCTATTTCCGGGCTTCACATTTCCATGCTGGGAATGGGACTCTACCACCTCTTAAGGAAATGCTGTGTGCCCATGAAGGGAGCCGCCGCTGCCGCTGTGGGACTCATGTTTCTTTATGGCGTGATGACAGGATTTTCTGTCTCTGCCCTGCGGGCCATCCTCATGTTTTCGCTGCAAATGCTCAGCATTGTGCTAGAGCGGACCTACGATATGCTGACCGCAGCCGCGGTGGCGGCAGTGGGGATTCTCCTAGAGCAGCCCCTGTATTTCTATCACAGTGGATTTTGCTTTTCCTTCGGCTGCGTGTTTGGGATTGGATTGCTGCTTCCAGCATTGACAGGAGGAGATGAGAAAAAGCAGGAGTTTGTAAAAAAGGGTAAGATCCATGCGCAGCTTTCCTGGGGGGAAATACTCTGGCAGCAGGTAGTAAAAGGGCTTTTGGGCGCCCTAGCCATGGCGATGATCACCTTTCCCATTTATCTGTGGTACTATTACCAATTTCCCATCTATTCTATCCTGCTGAACCTGCTGGTGATTCCCCTTATGAGCTTTCTGATGGGGGCGGGACTTTTGCTGCTTGTCTGTCAGCTTTTGTGCCCTGTTTTGGGAATACCATTTGTACTGCTCATAGAGGGAATTCTTGCCATTTACCGAACGGCCTGCGAATTTTGTGACAGCCTGCCCGGAAATTCACTTACCTTTGGGCGGCCTGAAATATGGCAGATGACTCTTTACTTATCTCTTTTGCTTATAATTCTGCTATTAAAGAAAAAGATAAAAATCCCTTTCCGATGGGGAATTGCCCTTGCGGCCCTGTTAATTTTGCTTTGGCGTCCGGGGTCAGAGCTTAAAATTACCTTTTTGGATGTGGGGCAGGGAGACTGCATTTATATTGAAAATGACAATGGGGATTGTTACCTGGTAGACGGCGGAAGCTCATCCGTGAGTCATGTGGGGAAATACCGTCTCCTTCCCTTTCTAAAATTTCAGGGAGCAGGCACATTGGAGGCTGTTTTTGTAACCCATCCGGATGAGGATCACTATAGTGGTATTATGGAGCTCTTAGAACAGGGGGAGGTGCAGGGAATACGAGTAAAAAATCTAGTGCTGCCGGATGTCTCAGAGAGCGCAAAAAATGAAGGCTATCAGACATTGGTGCAGACCGCCAGAAATGCCAAAATTCCGATTTTTTATCTCAGCAGAGGTCAGAGGCTGGAAAATGGCAAGCTCATCCTTACATGCCTACATCCGGAAAAAGGAGATAGGAATACAGAGCCCAATGAATATTCTATTGTGCTTAAGGCTTCTTATGGAAAGTTCAGTACCCTCCTGACCGGAGACCTAGAGGGAAACGGTGAGAGAGAGTTGATGGAGTTTCTTGCAGAGGAGCCTGCTGACGGGAGGATTACCGTCCTGAAAGCTGCCCACCATGGATCAAAAAAATCTACGCCGGAGACTTTTCTGGAAAGTGAGAGGCCAGTATATGCAGTGATTTCCTGCGGAAAAAAGAATTCCTACGGACATCCCCACAGAGAGCTTCTTGAGAGGCTTGAAAACTGTGGCGCGGAAATATTGATTACATGGGAGAGCGGCGCGGTAAGCTTTTGTACGGATGGAAAGAAGGTGAGGGTGGAGAGATTTTTGGAGAGTAAGTAGTCAGGGAATAAAACGAATACAATAAAAAGAATACAATGAAACGAATGTAATAAAACGAAAAGAGTTGGACGCTGGGCCGACTCTTTTTTTCGTGGAATTCCCTATTTTACGAAATGCTTTTGAGG
>ERZ808044.218-NODE-218-length-78693-cov-13.251259_pt1 | contig 78693 bp, 75 predicted proteins | sample MGYA00380195_ERZ808044 | MGnify/ENA primary metagenome ERZ808044 (study PRJEB31490, sample SAMN06133423) | mouse gut metagenome | isolation source: Z7_2 | host: mice | place: China: Chengdu | collected 2015-05 ...
TGACCCGGAAACCTTAAAACTCATACAGCAGCAATGTGCTGCACAAACCGGATAAGTTTTTAAAAAGGACTTTTTCCGCCAAGGGGGAAGTGCGCCCAAAATTCAGGCTATGGATTCACACTTCCATCCTACTTTTTCATCAGTTGTCCTGAATCCATGTCCCATGTTTAGGCGTATATAAAAATTTACGGCTTTCTGTAAACCGTCCTCTGACAACGATGTATATGCATTTTCATAAACCTGTCTGGCATATGGTGTATAATAAATCTCATGTGCAAGTTTCTCAGGATCTTTTTTTATCCATTCAAAAAGATTTACCACATTCCCATCCAGGTCATTGACAGTTTCAATATCAGACCGTGGCTTATTAAAAAATACAGCGCCAGAGCCAAAAAATGCTTCAAGATAACTGTGGTGTTCTGGAAAAAAGCTGATTATCCAGTTTGCAATGCTCCATTTACTCCCTGGATATTTTGCAATTGCTTTCACATTCTACCTCCATCAAAGGTCAGTTTAGCCTGTCAAGCGGGCATTCTCCGCCATCTCTGATTACATCACATAAGCACTCTTCATCCGCAGTGTCTCGATACTTGCAATAATTATCACATATGTCTTCTGCGATCTCCTGCAACATCTGTCTCACTGATTTAATGACATTTCCAGTCATACGCCACCTCCGCTAAAATTTAATCATGGCTTGTACCATACTCTCATTTGCTTATATCCCAGCTTTTCCAGATATTCAGGTTCAATCAAAATATCATCACAGCCGCGAAATTCCTCCCAGGTCATTCCCTCGTGATATCTGGGAAAATGATAACCTTTCTCTTTGATCTCTCTGTCAGAATAAAGCTCACATCCATCTATATCGCTTGTATATCCGCCAAAAGACCTTGACTCATGATCCAGCGTACGGTGTCCCCAAAACAACAGCGTTCCTGACCACATCCCTGAATGCTCATTACACACGATTACATATTTTCTTTCCCCATCCCCCACCTCCATTTTTCTGTTCTCAAACTCTGCAATTTTAGCTCCAAGCAGATCCCGGATAACCCAGTCCTGCGTGACATGCCCCACAAAAAATCCCATTGTGTGTGCAGTTTTTTCCTGCATCTCTTTTAACATCTCAATCGCTTCTTTATCTGTCATCTTGCACCTCTGCTAAAGTTTAATCTGGTCTGCAATAATCACAGTACAACCCGTACATTTCTTCTGGAAAATTTGCTTCTGCTTCCTCTCCATCTTCTGCAATCATGGTAGTTTCCTCGTTTATACTTGTTCCCTCACAGTCCATATCAAAAATACAGCCGCACTCTCGGCAACGCTCATAATTATCCGGAAGCACCTCTAAATACTCTTGCAGAAAGTAAATTACAGAAAACGCCTGATTTTCTGTCAGATTCAGCTTTTCTTCAAAATGTAATTGCCCTGGACAACTCTTTCCTTGCAACCATTCGTAAAATTCAATGATTTTTTCCATTTCTATATTTTCAAGCTTGACTTCTCCGCTGCTTCTTCCCATTTGCCACCTCCACTAAAGTTTAATTTAAGCAATCCAAGCTTCCGGTGGAAGCGCATCTGTATACCGCTTCCATTCTACGGATGCCTTACTATATTCGCGTCTACTCCACTCATCTTCGCTGACTTTTTCATACAGCTTATCAATCTCCTTCACTGTTTGCAGGTAACCTGTATTTTGATCGTGCAAAATGTCGATAGCCGCTTTCAGGCTATCATATCTGTTCCGCAGCCCAATATATGCATGATATATTTTGACGCATTGCCTGACAGCGGCTATCAAATCAGCCTTTGTCATCTGTTTCAGCTTTTTCTTTGCCTCATCTTCAGCAAAACTATCTGTGCAACTAATTCCAAAGTAATCCTGCTCATAAGAGTCCCAGCCCAAAAGTCCACCATTAGCATTACCAGCCCCTATAGCAACAAAAAAAATATCAAAACATTCCGGCACCCATTCATCTCTCATATCCTCAAGCATCCTTTCACATTCTGCACACAAGTCTGCAAAAGACATTTTAAACTCATATGCCTCGTCTTCGTCTCCGTCCAGAGCATTGATAAGAGAATCCTCTCCGTCTTCTGAATCTGTGTACCACCTGACGTTTTCGCACTCTTCCTGAATATCCCATAAGTCCTGAGTTATAGCGTCCAGATTCAAATTTTTCACTATTGGCTTCTTATATCGCAGCTGTTTCGCCTTAAATCTTTTAGTTTCTTCTGCGTCCATTTCTCACCTCCGGCTAATCTATGAATTATAATTCTTTATATTTATCATCGCAATCAAACATCTTTCTGTTAATTTCCATTTATGTGTACATTGCTAAATAGCACATAACACCACAATCTGGTATAACTTCGTCTTCAATTCTGCCTCTGTCTGGTGCTAATTGATCAAGAAATACTCCGTTAATGCAGGAATGGCCGATTTCGCGCTCCAGCCTGGCCATGCAGTCAAATACCTCAGGGAAATCAACTCTGATTTTATTCCAGTATCCCATGCCCCCTTTCACACAGCCAATACAATTATTATTTTTGTATCCCATGTCATACATTTGGGGCCTGGAAAAATCAAATAAACATTCAAACAATCCATGAACATCCGCCTTAGACAAATTTTTCTCAATCAAGGGGAATTCATGCTGAAAATTCGGCATAGACTCTATTAACCTGTCAGCTCTATGCTTTTCCTCTATATCAATCCCCCAAACATAAGTAATATCAAAGTCCTTATGCACATCCTCCCACTCTTTCCGCGGACGCTTTTTAAGTATTTCTGTACACTTTGCTCCTGCAGGCCCATTTATATACCGAAACGATCGAATCACATTCTCTTTGTTCCTGTATGAGGATTGCAAAACCTGAATCGGTTTTCCCAATGCTTTTTCGCAGTCTTTTATAAACCTCATACTGTCAGAATGTTGGTTCTCAATGTCAATATAAATAAACTCATCAACATTTTTTGCAAGATATCCTGCCATAAAAGATGATATTCCTGCACTTATCCAACATACCTTTAGTTTTTTCTTTTTCACAACACCACGCTACAAATCTCTTTGTATTCGTGGATATATATTCGTTTGCTTTTATACAGCGGTAAGAGTTTCCGCTTATCGCCTTATAGCCACTGTGTTATATTTTCCTGTACCACACACCTGCTCACTTGGCACAAACCAGGTTTACCTGGATTCGTTATTCCTTTCTTTTTGCCATTTGTTTTTTCACCCTGTTTAAAGACCGATTTATTCTGTTAATATCTCACTTTCCCAACCACATCTGCGACATTTATATTGCCAACACCCTACGCCTTCGCCACTTTCTACTGCCGCGTTCTGGACACAAATATACTCCATCTTTCACAATAATATCCTTATGCATTTTCCTATTCATCTCTATCAAAGACTAGTTTAATTGACTTATATTTCGTAATATACACTCACGGCATCCTGTTTCTCCAAAGCCAACGCACTCTTTTTCAAAATCAATGTTTGCTTCGTCCTTAAAGGGACACCAGTGCATACTATTCATGATATAATCCAACAGTTTATTTATAATTTCTTCACTTCCCATGTCTACCTCTGCTAAAATTTAATCACACCATTCCTGCAACACCGGATATAAATAAAATTCTTCTCCGCCTACGCTGTAAATTATTTTTTCGTCCGCAACTTCTTTTCCGTCTAATGCCTGCCTGTGTAATTCAGGTAAAGCTTTTTTACATACATTGTCTGCATTAGTCCTAAATTTTTCCGCATTAAATTTCATTTCATACCTCCGATAAAACTTAATTCCCAATACTATTCGACCCCATATGGATCATCCAGTTCCCAATCTACCCGTACCTGACAATCTTCACATTGGGGTAGTCCCCGCCCAATGCATAACGGATATGGGTTATTTTCTTCTGGAATGAAACAATCACCTTTAAAATTACATTCTTTCTGTTTCATTATCTTATCTCCGCTAAAGTTTATTTTTCAGGCAATCCATGCTTCCGGCGGAAGTTCATCCGTATGTGTCCACTATCCCAACAAAGATTTTGTACTACGATTACATATTTAATAAAATCTGATCAGGGAGCCGCCTTGGCATTTACTTCATCACTTGCCACAAGCATATCTTCCATATGTATCCCCAGTATCCTGTGCATCATATAGAGATTATCTATTGATGGCAGCGTTTGCCCCTTCATCCATCTATAAATAGGCTGAGGACAGGACAGCCTTAGCATGGTCTGAAAATCTTTTACGCTGTATTTGCTTTCGCTAATTACATGTTGTATTCTTTTCCCGGTCATAGTAGCATCTAGTGATGCATATGTACTTTTTTCCATACTGTTAATCCTTTCTGAACCTAATCATTCATACTTTTGCTGCCAATACCATCGCATCTTCACCTGTATCATCTCTCTGCCTGTTTTTACATTTTTTATACATTTTCTCCTTATCCAACTCTATTTGTTCTGCCAGTTCATGAGATATTCTTTCAAATTGGCTGATCATGTACTCTGTGTAATGAACACTTTTTCCTATGGAATTTTTTAGTATTTCTACATAGTCATCCAGCATATTGACGATCAAAAAAATGTCTCTGTATGTGGATCGAACAACAAAATCAGAAAGTGTTTTTACATTTATCACTCCCTCTATTTTCACGGTTTTTTCCTGCATACCATTATAATTTTCTTCTAAAAACTCAAATAACCCTATTTGTCCTGGAATCTGGATATCTTCTTTATTATTTTTCATTTCCATTTACCTGTCTCCTAAGGTACACCTATAGTTCCATTTTGCTTCCGGCTACTTTAAAACGGCTTTCACTTTTACCTCCTCTTCATTTTTCTGTAAAATGTATTTTCTTCCTTAAGATAAAACAACGGATGTCAGGCTCCGCCAGACATCCGCATATTGACAAAAACAGCCAGGAAAAACCTGACTGCTAAATATATAATACTAAAATATAAAATTGAATATCTATATTATACTACGTTTTTGATATGTTGCAATAAAATTACTTCAATCCGCATATTGTAAAAAGACCAGCTATAACTTACCTTTAGTATATTCAACTGTTAAACGCCCGAGTAGCTGACAATGACCGCTAACATTTTTACTTTTTTCAAAAAATGCTGCAAAAAGCTTGAAATATATAGCTGCAGATGTATACTGGATTTATAATAATTTATCATTTTCTTGATTGACGATTTAAGCCAAGCCTGATTAAAGGTTTTGGCTTTTTTATTATAAAAAAACAGATTGGAAAGGCAGAAAGCTATTTTACTGTTATTCATAATTTAAAATAGTTCCTGCTCCCTTGATGCCGTATTTCTTACCTGCATGAAAATTATTTATAATATTCAGCCGGGTCAGGATTCTACATCATTCAATTTCAGTCTGATCATATAGATAAACATATAGGCATGCAATGCATGAAAGTAATCTGGTCAGTCTAAACCAGGTCTGAAAAGGCAAAAGACAGAAATCATAGCTGCTCCCCACCATATACAGGGTAGTTATGTCACCTGCTGGTGTTAATCAACATTACGCCAGTGGGGGCGTAATGGAATATATGGAAGTCCACACTGAGTGGCCGCTGGAGAGTAATCAAGAGGCGTGGAGCAGTATGAACAGCTTATTTAATCTGGACCACATCGCAACAGACCTTCTCTTAAAAGCGCTGAAAGCGGCAAACCGCTACCAGGCACAATACGTCCTGTGTTATGAGATGGCATCTGGAACATGTACAAGGTTCCATTCCACAAAGGAAGAGGAACTAATGATTCTGAAGAAAAGAAAGAAATGGGCTATGCACCAGATTCTTGCTTTTCATAAAGAGGTAAACATCCTCTCCAGGTTTTATGACCTGAAACGAACGGCGGAAGTTAAAGAAATGATATTTGACTTTCTTGAGATAGTAGACAAGTTCTGCTACGAGACAGAGCTCGCCGAAGTTGCATAAAGAAAAGACCGGCACCCTTTATGTGGCCGGTCTTTTCTTTATCCGGATTTTTTATTGATTTTTTCACCATCTTACGGTCATTTACACAATATTGATTAAGGGGGTATCCCAAAATGGGGGAAAGTATTTTAGAGTTATTTGAGCCTTGCGTAATAGAGCGTCTGGGAGATGCATACAACCGTAATGACAGATACAAAAAAGCAATTGAAGACGAAACCATATTATTTACTCAACTGCAAAAAAGCCTGACAGAGGAGCAGTTAAAAATGGTTATGAAATATAACAATGCTGTCAGCAAAACGTTGGGAATCTGTGAAAAGCTGGCCTACCGACAGGGGATGCGGGATTTTGCCGCCATCCTGTATCTGGATAATTAATCTCCGCATAAATCGATAACGGGGCTGTCACACTAAAATTATGTGACAGCCTCTTTCTTTTATTAAATTTTTCATATCGAGTGGGAAGATAATCATTAGTTGACTAGTCGGCCTCTCACGCCATATTGCGTGTCCAGATTGATACAATTCTTGAATGGGTGCTATCGTTTTTACATTTATCTCAAATGCCCTGAAATCAACACTTTTCAAAATGGCTAATGCACCCATGCATGGGCAGCAATCGTTTTTTGAATTGAAATTGCCGCACTTTCGATATTCTAAAGTGTAAAATTTAACGATAGCCTGTTTTTCAGAGAGACTATCGTTATTTTTTGCACCCAAGGGAGCAACACATATAATCACAATATACAGAAATATAAAACATCACACAAATTTCATGAAGTAGCTGTTTTCTTACATAATACTTCCAGTGGCAAGGAAGGATCAGCCGCTTTCTTTTCGCAAAAGATGACACAGGTTTTGCATCCAAGAAAACGATAAATTTCCTTCGCCTGCGCTGACAACGCGCAATCACAAGTGACCAAATAATCACATTTCGATGCGTAGCATATGTGATCAACATCATAAAAGCCGCTTCTGATAGTTCTGTAGAACTCACGATCATAAGTGGGATAAAAAGCCTTATGTGTAAATTTTGTTCGCTTCTCAATTTTATTTCTGTGGTAGCCTAATGCATTCATCAATATATAAAAAAGCCGAACCACTTCTCTAATTTCGGAAAAAGTACTTTCCTTTTTACAGTAATCCTTAAAATTCTCTATTGGAACTTGGGAACCACAAATCAATTTGAATACTCTATTGAGACTCTCGTTATCAATCGTTTCATTATTCGAACCAAATAACTGTGTTGATGTTAATGCAGAAATTTCCTTTCTGCGTTTTTCCGCCTCTTTTTCGTCCCACTTGAGTAATTCACACGTCTTTTCCTCCAAAACCTCAAACGTAGCACATTCTGATTCTTCAGCATACTGGTTCAAATCCTGAAGTTTTTTCGCACGAGTAAAGCATACACCTACGGGTTCTGTGAGAATTCTGAGCCGCCCATCCTGAACCGGAAGAACTTCACAGTTACTACAAATTTTTGATACGTTCTCTCGCCGTTTGTTCTCAAATGTAGAATTGCCTATCCTACATACCTCTTCCATATGAGTAGGGCTATATACAAATTAAATTTCGTTCATTTTAACATAATTATCCAGTTGTGTATGGAAAACTTCATTACTCTCATATAGTTGATAAACGCCAAAATCCATATATACAAGAGTTTTCTTTTCCAACACACACAACGGAATGTCCTTTGTATGAAAATCTCTAGAAGTTGTTTTTACTCCAGTGTTCAAAATATTGTCGCATGCCCGTGCTCTGTTCCAATTATTCAAGAACCAACTGCCTCTAAATAATAGTCTGTAATCACTGCGTCTAACTCTAGCTTTTGTGCTTTCTCCATTTCATCACTATGCATATTTTTCGCAACCAAATCTAAATCACAAAAAATAGCATACGGCAAAACGGCACAAATATCACATTTTAGATTAATTTGATTAAGTCCCTTTTCGGACATCAAAATGTTCGCATAAATATTATATATGTTTCGATATTGGTCAAAATGCTCTGGCATTTTCTCAATTCCGCCTTGTATCAATTTCGGTGTTGCGATGTTCATCATAACAACGAAATTGATACAACTCAACGATGCACCCCAACCTTATAAAGATGCACCTCTTTACAAACAGCTTGAAATCGGTATTTCTTCATAAGCAAATGCATACTCTTTCCGGGCAATAAAAAATCCAGACCAAAGTCTGGATTTCCTATCATATCTTTCGTTCCTCCTCACCTTCACGAATAAATCTGTAAGCCTCACTTGGCCGCAAATCCCAATATCTGCACAGAAGCCTTTCGATGGTTTCTTCCTTAACGTCCGCATCAAGCAAAGCTGCTGCTGCCCTTGTTATATCCATTTGTTGGATCCGAAATACTTCATCATTTATCCGATTCTGTACCGTCTCCTGAACACCACCCTGTATTCCATCCAATAATTCTCTCCCCATACCAGATGACATATATATATTCCCTCCGTTTTATCATTTCTGCTTAAATTCAGAATAACTCCATTAAAAGTGCCTTCGTACAACATTTGTATTTTGAATCGTGCAATTATGATTGTATAATTCATTCTCAATAAAAGAAAAAATATCATTTCTATACTGCTTGTATTCTACATCAACTAAATCATATAGCTTTCGACCATTAAGTGTAAACATTACATTCCCAACATAAATCAGATCTCTATCTTCGGGATTCCCTGTTACATTCACAACAATATTTCCTGTCCTAAATCGTCTAGGTCCTTTTAATGCATAACCAGGGTCTGAATCGCAGTTAATAAGGCCTAAATACTCAAGATCCTTTAGCCGATCCCAAGTTATTTTAGAATCATGATATGCTGTATATGCTTCAGATATATATATGAAAGGGTGAACCTTATCATAATCTAAATCAAACCAACAAAATCTGCAAAGATTACAAAACGATTCTGCCTGTTTTTTATCTATTATTGATAATGCGTGAATTAATGACCTGCTAATAGAATTGGGGGCATTAATTTCTTCCTCTAATATAGAAGCCCATATTTTCTGCATTGATTTATCGGACACTAATTTTGCTTTTTCAAAATAAAATGAGAACCAATCAGGGTCTACATCTCCAATTTGCTTCTCTGGTAAAATATTCAACGATGCAATTTCAGCTATACTTTTGCAGTTCTTATATTCCTTTATGTGTTTTTTATAGTTAACTAGGAAAAATTCCTTCTCAGATAGGGAATATTTATCTGAAGCCATTACCTCTTCAATTATCTTTTTATGTCCTTCTTCAATTACCGCATCGATTCCTCTGGGCTGTAAAATCATTTGAACAATATCTGCTATGTTTTTTGTAGCCTCTGTTGTATTTTTTACAACCTCAGATACGTCTTTTGCATTTGTATACATAACCATCCCCCTTTATCAACACTAGCATATTTAAGATTATTAACACCATATTTATCGTCAAATTTCCACAAGAAAACAAGCTGAAGAACCCTAAAGTTGTTGGCTTAACAAAAATTTTTCTTCAGATAGCATAATTTGCACATTTTTACCTATCCAGTAACTTTCACTTCATTTCCGGCTTTGAACGTAAAGCGGATGTCATCTCTGGTATAAACCGTGGCATAGTCAAGGAGCGCCGTCCAAAGTTCCTCATAAAACTTTCCGCAGAAGCCGTCCAGCTATTCCCCCTGATCCATGACCGCGGCTTTGTTTTCCGCCACAATCCTTTCCACCATGGCGGTCACCGTCTTCATCTCGGTCAGTAGGCGGCTCTGCTCCACCTCCAGCTCCGTGGTGTCGCACAATGTCCGCATCATCACCTTGGTGTTCGCTATCAGCTCATCCTTTTCCGGGATGACCGCATTGACGGCTTTCACGAAAGCATCCTTGATCTCGTCCTCGGTAAGGTGCGATGTCCGGCATTTCTTATCGTTTTTGAACTTGCGGTTGCACTGGAAGATTACCCTGCGGTATTTGTCCTGCGAGTGCCATACCTTGGATCCGTACCAGTTCCCGCATTCGGAACACTTGATCTTCGAGGAAAATATGCTCGCGCTGCTGTACCTCGTGTCCATACTTTTCCGCCGCTCCATTTCCTCCTGTACCAGCTCCCATGTTTCGGGAGGGATGATTGCCTCACGGTTCCCCTCTACATGATACTGCGGGATCTCCCCCTGATTCTTCTTCCGCTTCTTTGTAAGGAAGTCCGCCGTGTACTGCTTCTGCAGGAGTGCGTCCCCCCTTGTACTTCTCGTTGGTGAGGATGCTCTTGACGGAACTCTGGTACCAGGTGTCCCTCCCTGCAGGGCTTTTGATTCTCATCCCCGTCAGCTTCTTGCCGATGGCATAAGGACTCAATCCCTGCAGGAACAACTGATATATCAGCTTTACCGTTTCCGCCTGCTCCGTATTCACTCTCAGGCCGCCGTCCTCGCCATTCTCGTATCCGAGGAAAGTGCTGTAGGCAAGGCTGCCTTTGCCGTCCGCAAACTGCTTTCGTTTGCCCCATGTAATGTTCTCCGATATGCTCCTTGATTCCTCCTGCGCAAGGGAACTCATGATGGTGATGAGCAGTTCCCCCTTGGAATCCAGCGTGTAGATGTTCTCCTTCTCAAAATAGACCTCGATGCCCTTCTCCTTCAGCTTCCTCACTGTCGTTAGGGAATCCACTGTGTTCCTTGCGAACCGGCTGACCGATTTCGTGACGATAAGATCAATCTTCCCTGCCAGGGCATCCTCGACCATCTGGTTAAAACCGTCGCGCTTTTTGTGTCCGTTGCGGAGATGCTTTCGTCTATGTAAACGCTGCCTTTGATACAATTTGATTTTGCCTTTGAATATTTTGATTTTTTATACTTTTTGGTTTTGCCTTGTTGGGGAGGGTTCAAATTGGCATTGGTTAAAAGGTGTAGATATTCTTCCTTGGATTTTGGATTAAAAAAGTAGAGTACAGATATAAACCGTACTCCACATTATTTTTGTAATAACTCCCGTATACATTTTACAGCATCTTCTTCCGCAGGTCACTTCGAAATTCTCCAAACAACCTTCAAGCCTCAAACAAACTATTATCATCCAGAACTAACGCCATATATCCCTCTCCTCCATTCAGATAATTACTTGCATTTTTTGAAAGAAATACAGTAAATGTAAGAAAATTTGTATCCAGAATCCTGATACAACAAATCAGATTATCGCCACCGTCCCGACTGATATAAACCATGTATTTAATTTTTCGACCACCCGTCAAATTTCGATATAACTCCGCAGTCTTCTCTGTAATCTCAGTAAAAGAATCTCCGCAGTAGCAACGTTCTGAAATAATTTTATATTCATCCTCAGTAAATTCCTTTTTTCCTTCCCGACCTGCTTTTAGATATGCCCTAAGTATCGCGGCACTCTCGTCCGTTGTATATCTTTCTCCCAACTTTTCTACTGCATATTCATAAGCAATTTTAATAGCCGCCAACTTAAAACGGGCTAAATCCAACTTGGCATCCTGCGTAAATACACCAGCTTTTGCATATTGGGTTTCACCCTTGATAAATCTTAATGGATCAGACAAAATTTCTTCTATCTCGTCAGCATTCTTTTTAAACTTATTTTTCAAAATACCCTTAGCAACCTTCTTGCTTTCCTCAAGGGATGCCACTTCCATATGCACGTGCTGTTTTTCTTTATCTATATTGACATTCGGAAATATCTCCGGTCCTTGATCAGTAATCCTATATTTATTGCCCTTGTCATCGGTCATTGCTGAATCAAAAATCTGTAAATCCTTATCTTTTTCAAGATTACCTTTCCTGATCATTTTAACAAGAACGTAATCTGTTAAATAAGAATCAACATTACTACCCAAATCATTGTTACATTTCTCACAAACACAGTAAGTAACCAACTTTTCATTTCCAAGTGCTTCTGGAATAATATGCTCTTTCGATGGTTTGACCATATTGCTAAAATTCTCACCACAGATAATGCAAAATGGTGTATGGTTATCTTTGTTCATTGCTTTAAACCCTCCTTAAAATTTGATGTGACTCGAAATTTTCTTTAAATTTTTCAACTTAAACTGAATATGCAAATTTTGTTTTAGTCAAAACACCTATTTGACATTTAAATATTTCATAGTAAAATGACTAATAGGTCGTTTTCTTGCTCTTAAGATATCACGACTTTTTAGTCGTGTCAATAAGAAGGTACAAAAAATGCAATTACATGAAAAACTTAAATATCTTAGAACAAACAAAAATCTAACACAAAAAAATGTTGCGATCAAAGTAGGTTTAAATGTTCGACAATACCAACGCTATGAAAACGGAGAGCAAATCCCAACCGCTACCGTTTTATCAAGATTATGTCATTTTTTCAAAGTTCCTTCTGGTTACTTTTTAGATGATGATATACAAGAAGAAAAGAAAACTTTTGACAATTTATTTACGCCTTCTGGTTATTTTGATTTATTAAAGGAAACATATATCATGGAACAAAAAATTCTTGAAATAATGGAATGTGATAAAATATTTGAATGTGATGATGATTTTACACAGAAAATGAATGTGATAGAAAAAAAAATTCACAAATTGCAAAAACAGATAGAATCTCTAAACAAGTTCAATTAGAATACCCAAAATATTAATTCTCTATGATTGAAAAGCAACTTTATTGTGATAACCTTGCATAACTCAAATAATTTGTAGGCAAAGAATAATAAATACAGCTTGAAACGACCTTTAACTCCAGACTGTATTTTTATAATTGATATAATATGGTCTAAATTTACACTTTTATCTCCACCCCATCCTTAAAGGTAAAACGGATATCTTCTTTATTAAAAACTGTGACATAGTCAACCAAGCTGTACCATTGCTCTTCATTAAACTCCGTGGCCACGTCATCCTGCCGCTCCAGTTCTGCAAGGAATCTTTTTATCTGTTCCCTTTTCGCCTGTTTCTCCGTGATGGCATTGCTGACCTCATCTAGCCGTGCCTTCGTCCGGTCGAACCGCTCCGCCAGCCCATCATACCTTGCCTGGTATTCCGCCTGGTTGAGGGCGACATGGGCGTTTTTCATCCCTGCACTGCTGTATCAGCTCCGCCACCACATTCCATGCCGATAAATCCGGTGTCCATTGCGGACACCTTCATACTTTTAATTGATCCTGTTAAATCCTACATAATATCTATCAGTAACCGATTTTTCAAGATCTACAATTGCTACATCTCCGGATTTTACCTCCACCTCAATCTCCTCTCCAATGTCCTTATCACCCACAGTTACCTTATCAGGCGCCCCCTCAATCTGCCACTGATCCGCATTACTGCCAAAATACAGGAGATGGTCTGTATTATTATTTACTGTCATAATCTGAAAATTGATAACAAGGTATCCGTCCTTTTTGATAAATTCTTCGTCCCCCTCAATATACCCTTTTACATTTGTATAATCCCAGATATTATCATATCCCTCTTCTGCCCCATCCCCGTCGGCATCCGCCGTAAATCTGTCATCCGTAACATAGAGCTGGTTAGGAATATAATAGGCCCCATACCATGTCTGCATTGACTTTCTATGCAGCTCCCATAATTCCGGATTTGCAGGTTCCGTAACATCGTAGGAACCGGATGCTGATTTGTCCTTCAGGTAAAGAAGACCATTACCTTCGTTACTTAGATTGCGCTCCAACTGCTCCAGGTTACCGGTAAGCAGGCGCAGCTGGCTGCTTAAAATGATCTTTGAGAGACAGAAGCACTTGTCTTCCCTTTTTAAATATGCATTACTATTTATATATGCTTCGACAGGCCAGGAAGATGTTGTGATTACATTCTTCCCGTACAGCCACGCATTGGTTTTTTCCCTTGAAAAGGCTACATCGTCCTGCCTGAGCACCCTTGGAATATTCCTGTCTTCCATATAATAGGAACCGTCAAATCTCAGGTCGCTGATGCTGACTTTACCATAATTATCCGTATCCTGCTGGCTGCCATACCCAACCATGGAAAGGATCTCAGCCCCATCAGATGATTCTACATCCGCGTACACATCTATTTCATCATTTACGGTTCCGTTTTTACTGATATAACGGAAGGTCGGCTTAATGACCAGATAGTCCCCCTCCTCATCCCATAAATTTGCCATGGTTTTTACGGTAAATGCAAATGTGTTTCCTTTCCGCAGTGTCCCTTCCGATTTATTGCTGTTTGATCTCCCAACAGAAAAAGGCAGGGTATTGTCCGGATCCCAACTTCGGGTAAGAGAACCGTCAACAGAGTATCGTACACTTGTGCCCCCCAGCCTGTTCAGGGTTCCCGTCCGCTTTTCTTCCTTTGATGGACAGAACGGGAAGTTCTGCACCAGGTAACCATGTCCATTAGAAACACCCTCCTGGGCAAGTCCGCCGAACATATCTTTATCATTAATTCCCACCGCCTGAAAGTCATAGATCCGCCCCGACACTTGGGCCGTTATATCATAGGTAGAAACATAGTTATATAATGGGTCACCATTTAAGGTTACATTCCGCAGATATTCCACATCATCAATATGGTTTACTCCGTATTGATCCACCACGTTTTCAGGAGCCACCCGGAACTTTACCGTATAATCCGGCCCTTCCATGGCCCATGATGGAATATAAAAATCATCTATTTCAAAGTCCGGCAGATCGATCCATTCCGTATAACCTGGCAGCTTGGCTTCTCCGTCTGAATTATTTTCTGTTTCGTCCGGTTCATAAATTTTCCCATCCAGCTGTATCGTAAATGGAAAGGCGCATTGCTTGAATTTACAGTACTTATTATATAAGGAAGGAGCCATTTCAGGATAACCGATATGTTCAAAATGCTCTTCCGGTACAAATTTGATGGTGTAAGTGCCATCCAGCAATAACTGGTATTCCGCATCTGTATTCACTGCGGAGGCCACCAGCTGATAATCTGTATCTGCAAGCTCCAGCTTTTCATGAGTATCCGGATCCGCAATTATTACAGGTGAAATCGTAGGCGTATGTACCCTTATCTTTTCGTTTTGCGTATATCCGGCAAGTATCCTCTCATCAATTCCGGAATTGTAGGGAGTCTTTGACCATACCCTGATTGCCCCGGTGCCAAGAACCATCTGCCTGTAATTAGCCGTAATGGACGTACCATAAACATTATTGGCTGTTTCTTTTGGAATGGTTCCCCTCTCTTCTGCCTGCTCCAGCCCATAGTCATCATCCCCTATCCCATTATAGGTATTAGGCTCCCCTTTATTTGTATGGAAATCCCTGTACAGGTACTGGGCTCCTGACATATAAGTATTTCCATTAATTATAAGCTCATCATTCCTGACATAGATTTCTTCCTCGGGTTTAACCCTGCTCTCTGCCGTATTTATAAAAGCGGCAATTGCTGCTGATTTAGAATTTCCTCCATCTACATTAATCTTCATTTGCTCAGCTGTAAGCTGCGGCCAGTCCACATGGTAATCATCGTCAGGCGTATAGCTGATTTGGGTTACTGCTGTCAAATCCTGGCCATTAACTGTACACCTGATCTGGGTTTCGACATAACTGGCAAATGAATGCCTGCCTCCGGGAAAAACCTCGTTTTCATCTACAACATCATGCAAATCATAAAAGGCAGCCGTATCCAGATACCAGTATCTCACTGTCCTCTCAACAACATAAGAATATGGTTCCGTCCTGCTGACAGACACATATCTGTTTTCCCAACTCTGTGTATCCTCATCGAAATACTTTCCCACATATACCGATTCACTCCAGGAAATATTCCCTGAGAAATTCCATGTATGGCTTGCACCGTTCCTTCTGGAAATACCGGTCCATCCATACCATTCGTCTGCATGATAGCCATTTGTCACATCCTCCGATGTCGGGATACCGCCTCCTGCTTCCCCGATATAAAACTGATCAGTTGGATCATAATTATAGGTAAAGTAATCCGGTTTCCTTTTTCCGATAATATCTACCATTTCACCGCCGCCTGTAGGGTATCTGTCAGGATCGACCGGATCCGTATGATCACCCTCCGCCGGGTTATTATCATCCTCAATCAGTCCCATTGCTATAAGCAATGCCTTATCGAAATGATTATCAAAAAAGCTGGGATCCCAGCCGTATAATGTCTTTAATTCATCATAGGTATACTTATCCCATATATCAAACAGCGAGGCATCCCATGTGCCGTCTTCCCTGAGCGCTCCTGACCATCCTTCCAACAGCCCTTCTCCATATTTGCCGGCATCATAAACCGCAAGGATCGCATCCATTTTCAGGTAGACTTCTCCGCTGGGATTTGCTATCTTATTATACCAGTCAGCGGAAACTGCCGCTATCTTTTCCATTACAACACTCTGGGGGATAATCCATGTCGTTGCGATAATGCCATTTCCAAGCTCTATGGAAGTGCTGGAAGCATTTGGATCGGATAAAGCAAAATTAAATTCCAGTTCCTGACTCGTCTCAACTATTTTCCCATTTTCATCTTTATAGGCATCAGCTATGGTAAATCCCTGGGTTCTGTAGTAAATATTTGAAGTTCTTTCCTTATCAATGGTTGTATATACAAAATCTCCTGTCACAGGATCCTGATAGAGACCTTCTGTAATAGCTTCCCATGTCTGTGCCAGTACGGATATCCCCACGCCAAGGGCTAAAACAAGCGCCGTCAGAACCATACATACTATTTTTCTATTTTTCATATGGTATACTCCTTTTTAATTTATATGTATAGTATACCGTTATTAGCGTATATGTCAAAATAATTTTAAAGGGATCTGTCATATAAACAGATCCCCTTCTTCCACAAATTTTATAGTTTCATTTTTCTCTTTTTCACAATCATGATAAGTGCTATGTACAATATAATCACAGAGCCTGCCGCTCCTATAAGATACCATGTATTGAAATGGTCATACGGTTCATTTTCCGTAAGCGGAACCGGTTCCGGCAAAATGGCTTCTTCTGGTTCTGCGCGTTGTTCTTCCGGCTTTACTGTTGCTTCTGGCTTTGCCGGAGACATGGCAGTAATCTGCTCAACAGCTCTATCTACTATTTCCGGATCTTCATCTTCTACCGTGATCGTCTCCACTACCTGGTCTTCTTCATTATATCGGAAAACCGTCTGGCTCGTAGGCTCCTCTTCTGTCAAATATCTGTCAGAAACATAAGCGGCAACACCATCTGACAGTAAAATCTGATACCACCCAGTAGATGCCTTTCCAGTTACCCTCACAGCTTCATGCTTTTGGAGGCTTCCCAGTTTGTTATAAGCGGTACTGGCTCCCTCCCGGTAATTTACCTCCTGAGAAGCCCACATAGTTTTTTCAGAATCAAAAGTCTCTACAGTAAATGGTTCCGGTTCTTTATTTTCCTTGATAGTTTCCTTTCCAGCCGGAGCTGTACTGCTATCCGCATTTAATGCATATCCGGAAGATATGTAACCCGATTGCCTGAGCTCGTCCACATAGTCTGTTAAATAACCTTTATCCAGGTAGTGCTCAATAGCTTCCTGACTTATTGACCCTGGCTGGGCCTGGTTACATCTTCTGATATAATCCATCGCCACATCCTCACCGTCAGTCGCAAGATACCCCGCCGCCGTCAATTCCTTTTGGTTATAATCCCCTGCGGAAAATGCCCAGAATTCCTGTTTTGTTAATGTAAAGACTAATAGAACTGACATTACTATATAAACTGGCAAATATATTTTTATCCTCATTATCGTGTCCTCCTGTCGTTTATACTTTGTTTGGTATATTATACACCCATTTATATATACGTCAAGAGTAAGCAGGAATTTTGGTACTGATTAATAAAATCCCCTCTGCAACGCGAAAAATCCCCGCAACTTTTGACATGTGCGGGGAAATCTGTTACAAAAAATACAATAAAGTCACTGACGATAGACGGCTGTGAGCAGGGAGTACTTTTCACTCTTTACCTGTAAAGGTCGCTTAATGTTATCAGCCGAACCTCACCCCGCTCCTGTGCCTTAAGGAGTCCATCTGTAAAACCGCCTTTAGAAAAGATATAGTAGTGGTAGTTGCTTCCTTTTCCGAATACTGATGCGTAATCTCTGAGCAAATCAAGCTCATCCACACCAGTCTTCTCATTTCGGTATTTACATGAGCCGATAATAAAGTCTTTTCCTTCTGCGGGAGTTCCAACAATATCAATCTGTACCTGCTTCTTCTTTTTTGGATCAGTGCCCCACCACTGGCCAATCTCACTCAGTTCAATAGGAAGGTCATCCGAATAATAAAGCAGATAATCCCGGCACATTTTCTCGAATACCAGCCCCATGTAATCAGGAAAATGCTGTCTTACAGCACGGGGATAGATCTTTGTGATTCTGCCGGAATCAATTGCACTCATATTAACTGGCACAAAACGATACCAAAATCGGAAGAAATTATCTGCCAGCAGATAAATGGTTTTCTTACCGGACTTCTCCGCAATCGGTGTTTCCTTTTTGACAATGCCCAAATCGATCAGAGTTTTTAGATATTTCGCTACAACCGAGTTTTCCTCTCCGACCTTCATTTTAATGTCGTTCATGCGGGAAGCGCCCTCTGCGATCGCTTTAATAATAGCATTGTAGATAGCCGGTTCCCTTAGCTCTTGTTTAAGCAGGTTTCCTGGCTCCTCGTATAAATAACCGGAACGGTCAAAGAAATTATCCAGCAGTGCTTCATCCACGCTGTCTTTTACGCCCAGCTTGTTAATATAATGTGGAAATCCTCCCGTAATGCCATAGATCAAAGAATTATCTTCCTCTGACAGATTCGGGTGGAACACAGCAGTTTCCTTATAGTCCAGCGGCCCAATTTTGAACTGTCCTGTTCTTCTCCCATACAGCGGGCTCCCCCTGCCAAGCACCTGGCTTTCCATAAAGCTCATGGAAGAGCCGCAAAGAATCAGATACATCTTTGATTCTGCCCACTTATGGTCAATGATGTGCTGCAGCATGGCTGAAATGGCCGGCTTTGCTTTTGCAAGATAGGGATATTCGTCAATGACAAAGACAATTCGTTTATCTTGTGAGAGCGCTGTCAATTCATTCAATGCGGAATCGTAAGACCTGAACCCCGGTGCAGATTCCATATCCGGACGTTCAAAGCTCATAATTGATTTTGAGAGCGCCTCCAGATTTTCCTTTCCTGTTGTGTTCAACGCAGAAAAGAAAATAGTGAGCTTATCCCTGCAAAACTCGTTGATCAGAGCCGTTTTTCCAACACGTCTTCTTCCATAGATAATGATACACTCAAACCTGTCGCCAATATACCGCTTATTGAGTTTTCTAAGCTCATCCTCACGGCAATAAAACTGACCCATCCGCTCACCTCCCATAATGATACTCATAAGTTAGTAACTCGTAAGTCATATGTAACAAGTATATTATCTCAGGAGAGTCACAAAGTCAAGCAGAAAGAGTCGGTCACTCAGAAAGGCGCATATCAAAAGAGAGGTTAAACTCTCTTCCCGAATAAAGCTCTTCGCTGCATCATATTGCCTCTCTTGAAACGCTTCCCAATCTTCCGGTTCATGGAATGGTTTTTCCTTCACGGGGTTTGTTACTGGCAGACTGTGGATCTGGTTTTCTTCCCTCCAGGATGAATAAGTCACATCGCCATCCAGAAAATAATGGGCAAATCCATCCGGCTGTTCAATCTGGAAACTCCCCTCGGAGCGCAGGCCGCCTCTGGAATTCGGGTCTTTGCAGATATAAAAATCTCCGGCATAAATACCGTCTCACCTGCTGGAAGATCATCCGGATTCTTCGGAGTATCCCCGGCCCGCACGATTGTCCTCCACTCATATGGACCGGAGCACCCACCCGCATATCTGCGTAACTGGCACCGTTATTGCTGTATTACCTATTATAAATTGGCAATCATCTATCAAAAGAACATCTTCTGTTCTATATTTTTCTCATAATAAGCCGAATACCATTCATCAAAACAAGTTAAGGGTATAAAAAAATCTTCATGATTATTTTGGCAAAGTAAAAAAGCCGCTAGCTCCAACTTTCGTTGAGGTAGTGGCTTTCAGTCTTTTTCTGTCCCTTTCCTGTGGCATCTCTTCGCGCACCTTACTGTTTGCCTCCGTATTTTTAACCTTTATGTGAAAATGTAGAGTTGTGTCAAAATCCGTGGTACAATATTTTTGTTACCGCCCCTAGACTGGTGCAGAAAGGCTATACTATGACCAAGACTTTTACAATTAAGGATGGCCAGGCTCTTACACAGGAGCAGCTGGAGGAGGTCAGAGTGGGAAACTCAATTTGATGAAGATTCTCCTGAACTGTCCCCAGCATTGATTAAGGCGTTCAGGTGTTCCGTAGCACAGCGCAACAGAAAAAAGAAGAACGCATAAAAATTTTATTACGGGTCAAGGACACACCACCTTGCAGATACCAGCTTACGCATTGAAAACTGAATTAGAGTAACCCAAATGCCGCTGCATGGACGAAACCCAAGCAGCGGCATTTCCTTATATCCGCTTTATCCTGCTCAATGGAGAGCCTTATGTACGGGAGTTTTTTCAGGCAGAGCTTCCGGGCTGTCATTATTGACTGCCCCCGCTGTCTCTCCAAACAGGCCAATAGGAGACACCGCCTTACTGTCTGACGGCTTATTTATGTAGTATAACGATTTTGCTTTGCCAGAACCACTTTTTCCACCCTTTTCGTATGCTTTAACCAGGTTACATATCTGTCAACGGTTGCATCCTCAATCCGGCTGCCTAAACGAATCGTCAGTCCTTCTAATTCCCGGTCTATGTCAACATATACGCTCGGTACTTCCGATTCCGTATTGTTTTTGGCAACAGGACGTTCTGCGGAATCCGTGTAAATGACTCTGACTTCCCCTTCGTATTCATAGTCTGCATCCTTGAAAAGAAAACGTATTTCATTGATCCTGTCAGCCGCGAACGCCCGGATGACATCTTTGCTCTCACCGACGGCATTTTTGAACTGATCATCTTTCAGATATTCGTCCAGAGCCTTCCACCGAAAATATATTTGCCGCAGTATCCGGAACAGATCATTATATCGGATTGCCTCCGTCCCGCAGCTTTGCAGGTGTCCGTGGGGATAAACAGTCTCAAAATCATTTTCCTTCTCTTTTTCGTCTTCTTTTTCATCTTCTTTCTCAAATTTTTCGTAAAAAGTTTCAAACTGTGAGCCAATATACTGGACAATATATAAGGGATAATCCTGATCCGTATATTTGGAAAGCATATAGTCGCGCAGTGCCCTGGGCAGATATGGCGCATCGTAAATATCAAAGAACTCTCTCCCGAACTCAATATTGCACCCTGACTCCTTTTCCGAATATCCGTACCACATGGGGAAGCTGTCTGCCTTTACAGATAAAGAACCAATATAGACATTGCTTCCGCTGGGGAGCAGATCCTGATGCGACCGGTTGATCTGTGGGAAATATCTCTCCACAAGATCCGACTGCATCGAATCCTGCATCGCTTTAATTTCACCCGAAATCAAAGCGATACCCTTTAAAAAGGTTTTTCCCTCGAACACATCGTTCATATATCCGCAATTGTTAATCCTAAAACGCGGCCCTGTCTTTTTTGTATCTCCCTTTTCCTGTCCATTTTGCAGCGAATCCTTTATTCCCGTATGCTTCTCTTCATCCGCATTCTGTCCTTCCCTGCGGGGTTCCTCGGCCAAAATTTTTTTCAGCGTATCCATGCTCGTATAATGAACCAGGTTTGGGGTACGTTCTTTGTCCTTTGCGCTAAAGCAGCAGTCTTCCTTGAGGGCTTTGATCGGCTTATACATGGCAAGGAGAAGCGCGCAGAACCTTCCCCTCTGCGCAGCGGTAAAAAAACGGAATTTACTGTTATCCCTCAGGGTATTGAACGCCCCTGCACCACGCTCTTCATAAATAGTGATATAGCTGAACGAACGGAACAGTTGATCCTGCAGGCGTGTTGCCCTGGCATGCTCTTCTTTTCCCTTCTCATCCCGCCCTCCAGCTTTATCAAAATCAAGCAGCCACTCCGCCAGCGCAATCGCAGCCTTTAATGAAATTTTATAATTTGCAGGAAAGTTGAGCAGGAACCGCTCCAGGTCACGCCGGCTCTTCATTAAATACTCTAACTGCTGCTTTGTTACCTCAAAGCCATCCTCAAACAGTCCGCCGGCTTTTTCCTGTTTTCCTGCGTCCTCCAGCTTTTTATTCAGTTCTTTGATACGGTTTTCTTTAGACCGATACAGACTTTGCAGCTTTGTCAGGCTGATAATATAGACAGAAATACGCTCCACTTCATTTCTATACTTGGCCTTATTCCCCATTCCCTGCTCATCCAGCAAATCGTACCGTGACGGGAAAGCCTCCGCCAGCCTGCAGGCCTTTTGGAAATAAGGGAAAGCCTTTAAAAGCGCCTGGCTTTGCTTATCTTTGGATATATTCAGGCACAGATCAGCCTCCTTGTCCGTAACAGCCTCCGCTCCAGGTTCTATTCCAGTACAAAGAGTATAATATCCCTTCAAAAGGTTCGTTTCGGGATTCCATTCATACCGGGCAGCTTCTTTTGGGTTATCCTGTACAGAAAAGCAGGCGTTCATATAACAGAAAAGCCGCCTGGCTGTTTCAATTTTCTCTTTCCGCCTGTCCCTTTCAATTTTTTCCTTCCTCTCTCTTTCAATTTTATCTTTTATATCAGAACTTTCTTCGCTTTCCCCGTCATTAATAGAGAAAATACAGCATGCTGCATAATTATTAAGTCCCATGATACGGCGCTGCTGTTTTACCTTCTCCAGGCCAAAACCGGGGTTCTTGGAAGAGCCTCCATCACCATACAGATTTTTGTAGGTATGAAACGTCTCTTCGTAGGCTCCCCTCTGCATATAGCAGTAACCCAGGTCAATCTCAACCCGGGCGTCTGTTTCCGCGTCCGTTCCTCCTTCTACCCCCTGGCTTTTTCTGCTCTTCTGGGCAACTGCCAGTTCAGTATGAAGCTGCCTTAATATTTTCTCCGCTTTAGAAAATTCCGCCCGCGACATATAACAGTTAGCAAGCAGGTATCGGGCCTTTAACCCAAGCGTCCCCAGACGGATATATCTCATCTCCTTCTTATTCTCTTCCAGCAGCTTCGTTAAAATCCCGATTGCCTCCTCATATTTCCCGCAGCGCAGGGCTTCAAGCCCACTCAGGAATTTGAGCTGACAGTTTGCTTCTGCTTCCTCTGTCTTTATAGAGTAATCACCGGCCTTGCCTTCAATAATACGCAGCAATTCAGGCTCCTGTTGATACAGGCAGCGCCATTTAACCATTTCCGCTTTGGATTTCAGATGCCCTTCCTCGGCAAATTCCTTTAACTTAACTATAAAATCCGGAAGTGTGAATGGTTTGCGTGTCGGCGATGCGGCTCTGTGTTGATCAAGCCAATATTCATTTCCGTCTATATTAATTACAATTTCTTTAATCGGCGGTTCTTCACTGCTGACGGCATTTTGGAACTTAATATATTTCCTGAGGCTGCTGGAAATTGTGATCAGAGCATCAATATTATACCCCAGCCTGTCCAGTTCCCACGACCATTGGTCAGCAATGGAAGCTATCGCTATCGCCCCTTTATAATTTTCTACTGAATGCATATCCCGCCATATCCTGGCAAGCTCCAGCAAAACCAAAAGGAAGTATCTCCTTCTGTCATATTCATTCAGCTCATCATATTTTTCAAAGGATTCCCTCTTTAATCCCAGCAGATCGGGATCCTTCTCCAGAAACTGCCCATCCGCTATATCAAAGCGCCTTTCCCTGCCGGAAATTATCTTATCTACCTTTTTAAGCAATGCCGCAATTGTGCCTGTCCCCGGCTCCTGGTTCTTCCCATTATGGAATGCCGAATCCTTTTCCTGCAGCCTGCTTTTCAGGCAACTATATAAAAATAATACCTCCTTTTCGGAAGTTTCCACCTGATATTTCCTCCTATGGATTTTCGCAATATCAATGATTGCGTCCATCCAGATCAGGGCATATTGTCTTTTCTGCTTTGGATCTTCCGTATGCACATACTCTTCTTCTACACGGTATCTGACCTGCTTTAATTCATCAAGCGCGGCATCAAAATCACTTCTGCGGTTTTTGCGTGCATAGTCGCGGTAATACTTCGACAGATTCAGCTTGGTCAGGCGCAGATACAGATCTGCCTGTATCCTCTTTTCTGAGGCCACCAAATCCCGCAGCGCTACGACCAGGTTCTTCCCGTGCCAGAGGATTTCAATCCCTTTATTCCCCCACTCGTCCGAGGCATCCAGCTCAAATTTTTCATAATAGCATTGCGATATCCTCAGGCAGAGATTTCCCCGCACCAGATGATACAGCGCCAGCTTGATCGAAAGGGAATACTGCTGATCTGCTTTTTCCGTATCTATCAGTGTTTTGCAGAATATCTCACTTCTGTCTGCGGTTAATGATTTATATTTCTCCTCAATATCATACCACAGCAGCTTCAGCCCCTGGAGTCGTAAAGGCTCTTCCTCAAAACCAGGTTCATTTTTATTGAGGGCAACAACAATTTTTTCTTTCTTTTTTTTATAATCAGTCCGCAATTTTTTTAACTGGTTATCACTTTGATCCAGCCGTTTGTCAAAAATAATATCCGTGATATCATAGTAGGCTTTTAAGGTTTCATCATCCTTCGTATCCTTCGTACCATACACGTATTTTTCCAGCAGGTCGCTCAGGGAACTTTCATTATAAGGAAAGAAAAAATGTTTCATGAATTCCATCTCCTTTTTAATCATTTGGTTTTTCGAAATGTATCTTATAAAAGATATTATATCACCGGTTTTTCAAAAAGACTGTCCAAAAATGGCTGCGATATTTTAACAGTTTTGAATAATGCCAAATATGGCAACTACTGCCCTAATGCGTTTGTCCCTAAAAAAATTTATTCCCTATTGGCTCATGAACTGGCTTTCCCGATATTTAGATGGGCGGATCAATAAATTAAAACAGCAATCCATCAAAATGACTTGGCAAAATATGTATCTGCAAAAAGCTGTTGACGATATTCAATCCCGGCAGCGGGGCAAATAAAAAGCACCTCCAGATGATTAAAATTCATCCGTTGGTGCTTTTTATTTTCCTTAAGGCAACAATCACAATTATTCCTTATCCATATTTAATAAATCCTTTTGAATCTCCTCATAAAATTCCATTGCCCTACTATATTGCTCCTCGGCATCCTGTTTAGAAGCTATGAAAAAATCATCATAATCACAGCTATTTCTTATCTGAAAAGCTGTTTGTAAATACCTTGAATATTTTACATCAAACTTTCCTGTCTTAATATATTCTTTCTGGAAGTATGCAATCACACCAGAATGCTTGGAAAAATCCACCTTATCATTTGCCAGCACAGCCCTCACTGCCGTAAATATAGCATAATAGGAGCGTCCTATTGAATCGCGGTATTTTCCAGCATCAAGTAGCAGTTTAGCCGATTCCAGCTTCTCCCTGGCATTATCAAGCCTATATTTCATCAAATTATCCAATCTGCTTTCCTTCTTTCCATATATTAATATAATAAGGAAGTGTCTGCTTATACATCTCATATTCATCAAATGGTATTACTGTAGGGGAAACAACAATATCATTTTCCAATCCAATATCAGCAGACATATTCCATACCTGCTTTAGCTTATTCTGCAAGTCCTTTCTATTTCCTTTAACGATAGCCGTTATATCTATGTCAGATTCGTGGTCATAATCTTCCCTGGCATAAGAACCATATAAATAAATCGCAACAATATCATTTCCATATACAGAACGGTATGTTTGCGCTATCTGCTGGGATATATTATCTAGCTGTACTTTTGTACACATAACAGACTCCTTTTGGCGATTTTATTGACAGATCAATATTTACTGGCTACATTAATTATAATGTATTCTTTCCATATTTTCAATGTATACACAAATGGGGCAGAAATTTTCCGCCCCAGGTATCAGGTATGGCAAATGCAAAAGCAATTATTTTAACTGATGAAGATTATGAATATCTTCAATCCCTTACCCGCCAAAGGACGTCCTGTGGAGATTACGGATGACTCCGTTTCATGGATTATCAATATCGCCTGTCAGCGTCCTGCAGATTTGGGATATTCCCAGGAACTCTGGACACTGAAAAACCTGACATACAGGCTATAGCCACTACGGGTGCTGGCCTTCGTCCGACAACCGAAACCGGCTGCGTATACTATGATGCAGAGTACAGGCGGCTTGGAACGCTTTCCCTGTTGGCGGGAATTGACCTTCTAACCGGGATTGCTATCCCGGTTGTAAGCGAATCCCATAAAAGTTCCGATTTTATATTACTATTTAAAAGGCTTGACGAAATGTATCCAAAAGATGACATAATACGCATAGTGTGCGATAACCATTCCGCACATGAATCAAAGGAAACACGCAACTATTTAAAGGGATGGATATCATACATAACCTAAAGTCCTCCTGGCATTAACACCCTATATATGAGATTATACAAGAGAAATGGTTTAGAATCACACAGGCAGATTGAAAGGCATATGCACGGAGCACATGCCTTTTATTTTGGGTCAGATTTTCAGCAGTTCGGCAATATCAGAGAAATTGATATATAGATCATCATATATACCGACCTTTACAGAATCCGAAAAAGTATAGTCCCTGACATCCTCGGATTCAAAATCGTACACAGTGATGCGCTTCCGGTCAGGATCAACAATCCAATATTCACGAACACCAGCGGTGCGATATTTAAAGAGCTTTGTGAAATAGTCCATACGCCTGCTGCCTGGCGATACGATTTCGATTATCCAGTCCGGAGCACCGGAACATCCTCTGTCGGTAAGCTTATCAGGGTCGCATATAACAGAGATATCCGGCTCAACATAGTTTATATCGTCTTCATTCAGAAATACCGCAAAGGGAGCAAAAAAAGGCTCACAGGCCCCACCTTTTGACTTGATGTAAGAACTTATGGATGAAAAAAGCTCTCGCGCTATTGTCTGATGCTTTCTGGATGGGGGCGCCATGTAATAGATCTGCCCGTCTATCAATTCCGCCCTGCTGCTTTCTGGCAGGTTGTAGATATCATTGACAGTATAAAGTTTCTCTTGTGCTAATGCTGGTGCCATGGCAACACTTCCTTTCGCAAATTTATGCATTAAATTGTTCCTTTAAAAATATAATACCTTCCTTGTCGTATTGCGTTACGATAACAACATCATAATTGCCATCACATCATTACCAGGCTGGTTCATTTGTATACATTTTGATTGTACGGTCTTGAATAAATATGAGACAAATAAACCTCCAGCTGAGTGGCAATATCAGGTGATTTTACATGCATTCCAAGATACGATTTATTTGTGGCGGTTAAATGTATACCGTAGAATATATCAGCTTTTGCAATATAGTCACATATGCTCCGTTCGGTTAATGGCACGGTAGGCACTTCCTTTTATGATTATTGTATACAGCTACATGTCTTGTATTCATGCGTTGGCACTTGCTGTTAATTGGCAACGGACTGCGGATAGATGTCAGCATCCCGATCCATACAATCATCAATAGCTTTTTTGATGTATCCATTAATCGGCTCGCCTGTTGCTTTGATTTCCTCATATTTTCCTTTTGAAGAAGTATAACACAATCCAATCACTTCGTACACAGTAAAGCCAAACAAATTCATCCGGATCCTTCGGAGCATCCCCGTCCCGCACGATTGTCCTCCACTCATACCCGCTTCCGTAAAAACGTTCATTGATACGCCAGAGGCAGTCTCCTTCCTGCACCTCGTACTCCAACATCCCGTCACCTGTGAGCCTGCTATAGTCCTCCGGGTCAGCTCCCTCCGGCAACTCCTTAACCGGTGCAAAAGGATCTCTCCTTTCCCGCCTGGTCTTTTCCTCCTGCTCTTCCTCTGTTAAGCCGTTGGCCACTGCCTGTCTACTGTTTGCCACCTCTTTTTCCGTCTTACGCACAAACTGCTCCGTCTGCGGATCCCACAGTAGATAAGAGGGCGGCGTATAATATTCCTCCGCCGCTTTTGCCCCGTTCATATGAACCGGAGCGCCCACCCACATATCTGCGTACCCGTCACCGTTTAAGTCCGGACAGGTAATCGTGTCCGGCAGCTCAATACTCAGGGATACCCTGCTCTCCTACAGCACTTTCCCGGTCTCCATATCCGTCACTGTCATATCGTAGGGCTCATCCATACAAAAGCCATTCAGGAGATAGTAGCAAGGCTCCCTATCCTCCCTTGGAGACGTTTCTTTTTCATCCACGGAAGTCTCACCTTCGCTTTCCGTCAGAGAACCGGCGGCGAAAATAATGGCATCCTTTCTGAAATTATAGATATAATCGGAATAAGAAGCTTCTTCTTCCCCCTCTTCCTCCGCAGGTGAAAAGTGCAGGGAAAGCATCCTACCTTCAGTGTTTCCTGTAAAAAGAAAAACAACTTCCCGTTGTCTGCGCTCCACGCCGACAGAGGATACTCATCCGTATCAAATTTTCTTTTCAGCATATGGTATAGATCAAGGGCATAGTCGTTCTCTGTCATGGGAAAGGTATAATACAGAAAATGCAGCGAATTGTCATCTGTTTCCCGCATAGCCGCCTCGTTTAACGCCGTTTCCATTTCTGCAGGAGAATGATAAAACTGCCATGTCACATCCGTCTCTCCCGCGAACCGGAAAATCGACGGCTCATTCCACCCGCTTTCCAGCCTTTCTCCCTCATAATCCTTTATCGTAATCTCCGCACCGGCATAAGGCTTGGGCAGGTATGTTCATACAAATATCCGCCAAGCTCCTGCACCTCACTGCCTCCATGCTCCTTTGGCCATTCTTTCGGTTCCAATTTTTTGCCATATATCTTGTCCTTCCAGCTATCTATTTGTTAAAATGCCTTGCCTACGCTTGAACACCCTTCTAAATTTCTTCCATAGGAATATCGTACTTATAATATCCAATTATGTTTAGGAATTATGGAAAAGCAGAAAGCCCAAAATATGGATCCCTTCATTAGAAAGATAGAAGAAAATGACTGTCATCGGAAAAGTGATTGAGGTATAATACGATTATTAGCAAATGAGAATTTTTACATACGTTTTATATAGCAGAAACAGACCGTTATGAAACAGACAAAGAAGTACAAAATCTGATTGACTGGGTGTGCCTGTCGGAGCAGATAAAGGAAAACAATAATACAATCCGTAATCTGACTGGGGAATATAAAAAGATAGAGCCGGATTGCCGGGAGGGAGTAAGGGCGCAGTTGGAACATATGAAAGAGCTGTGCAAAGAGCGTAATAATTTATATGAAAAGCAGAATGATTTGCTGAAAAATTTTAGCAGTGATTTATCGGAGGGTATGTTTATGAACAGATGTAAAAAGATAGCAATATTGGTATGTGCTTTTCTGACAGCATTAAATGTTATTGCTTGCGGACAAGTAGGAGATAAAGTTGTCAATACGGATGAATCTCCTGCAGGACAGCAAGAAAGCGGTATGCAGATAGATGAAAGTTCAAATTTAGAAACGGAAGAAAATAAAACCATTGGTGTAGAAGAATCCAATACACAAACGGATGAGAATATAGATACAGAAATGACAGCAGAAGAATTATTGGATTTGTTTGTCAACGGTTCAATAAGTGCAATCAGTTCTGAGGATTCGATATCGGCATTCTATATTACCGATTTAGATATGGATTCTGGTGAATGGGATTCTTATTCCATTGGTGAAAGAGTCGATCTTGACAATGATGGAGAAAATGAACTGATTATTTGCGGATCTTATGGTGGCATATATCTTGATGCGCGTGATAATAAGGTCTATGAATTTGCTGTGGGAGAGGGTGATGCGCTTGTGCTTTCTTATGTTGTTTATAATGGCTCCACATGGATTATGCACAGCAACAGAATGAATACAGGATATGAAGCATACCATATGGAAAAATTTGAAGGAGCAGATAATTTAGCTGCAGAAATGAATTTTTATGAAGAACTTGTTGATGAAGATGATGTGGAGGGCAAAGAAAAATATACATTGAATGGAACGGAAATATCTTATGATGAATATTCTGATTTATGCAGCAAGATTTTTGCAACTGAAGTAACTACAACTAAATGACAACAATTTACTGTTTGTTGTGTTTACCGAGCATAGGGAAAATATCCGGTGAATTAACTTTATGCGTTTTCTATAGATAATAGGAGTCTGGTGAATAAAAAAGCAGCCATAGATCACCTGGATCCATAACTGCTTTTATTATACACATCTATTTTATTCACCTTGTACTATACCTTAATATATCGTGTTGCCCTCGATTCGCCGATTCGTTTTAACGCACCGCTTTTCACCATAGCGCCAAGAACAGCTTCAACGGTAGTTGGACTTACATCAGGAAGAATCTTGCATATTTCTGCTTTGGAAAGCGGCGTTAGACTATCTAATATCGTAGCCTCAATACGGGCTTTCTTTGTAAGTTTTTTTCCGTGAACAACAGCGAAACGTTTATCAAGTTCCTTATAACACATATAAAGCATAGATAAAAAGTTTTCGATAAAAGGGAAATAACTGTTTTCACCAGATTCCCACCCATCCGAAGATTGACGGAGAGATTCATAATAATATGCTTTGTATTTATTGATCTGTTCTTCAAAGGACACATATTTTCCTGCATCAAACCCATTTTTATATAAAAGCAACAGAGAAAGCAGGCGTGACATTCTGCCATTACCGTCTCGGAATGGGTGTACGCAAAGAAAGTCCAAAATAACACAGGGAATCAATAAAAGCTGATTCACATTTGCATCGCTGCGAGCCTCCATATATGCAAGTTCTAGTTGCTCCATCGCTTTCGGTGTTTCGGCTGCGGGAGTAGGGCGGAAACGAACTCGTCTATTGCCGTCAGAGTCTATCTCTAAAATTACATTGTCATCAGTTTTGTACTGACCGCCATATTCATATCCAGCAAAAGACATCATCATTTCGTGTAAACGCAAAATATCACGATTTCTGAAATCGATATGTTCAAAGCCTAAATGAATTTCATTTAATGCGTCCCTATAACCTGCGATTTCTGCTTCGTTATGATTAAGAGGGGCGCTATTTTGATTTACAATGGCAACAATACGTTCGTCGCTTGTAACAATTCCTTCAATAGCATTAGAACTTTTAATAGATTGTACCTTTGCAACGGCTTCAAGTTCAGTAAAAATCTGCTTGTATTCGTCTTTTCGTACACCTGCCATGGTCTTCAGAGAAGATATGTTTGCAGTTAAGTTTACAAGATTCGCAGGCAACAAGCCGTTATACAAAAAAGAATAATCAAATTTTCTCATATAGCCCCATCCTTTCTGCATATAAGCGTACCATATTATATGCAGAAAAGCAAGGCACTGGACATATTTTCTACATATAAATCATCTCAAAAATATGCAGGTAGCTTACAGACTTCACCTTCCCCAGTTCTTCATATAATCATTTTTCACCTGTATCTTCTCCTGTCTAAATGATTTTTCATACATTTATAATATCAATATCTTTAATGCCTTTTTACCTAAAGGCATTTTCCACCACAGAATCTATCATAAAAAAATCTGTTTTTATATATAGCATTTCTGACAATCCTGATAAAATAAAAAATAATATAAATTCACAACGATACCTGACAAAAGGAGGCACAAATTATATGAAAATCCTGAAAAACTTTCCCTGCATTGTACGGGATCAGGTCAAACTTGCCACAGATCTATATATGCCCGACCAGGACGGCGCATATCCCGTTATCCTTATGCGTACTCCCTATGACAAAGAAGGAATCGTGCAGGAGCCGCTCTATAAACATTACCCTGAATTCGTTGAGGCAGGCTATATCGTGGCTGTTCAGGACTGCCGCGGCACATGTTCTTCGGAAGGAAAAATGAATTTAAACGGTGCAAACGAACATAATGACGGCTATGACGCAGTAGAATTTCTTGCTGCCCAGCCCTTTTGCGACGGGAATGTCGGGATGTTCGGCCTCTCGTACTTCGGCTTCACCCAGATCGCAGCGGCGGCGGGCGCGCCTGCACATTTAAAAGCAATCTGCCCTTTTATGTGCTGTTCTCTTTCCTCCTTCGGCACAAGCGCAATGCAGACAGTTGCCTGTTTTCATTTAAGCTGGGCATATAGCCAACTGCTGGAGCATCCCGAACAATATATGCCAGATGAAGCTTTCCGGAATAAAATGCTTCCAATATTAAAGGAAAATCGGGACAAGCTGGGGGATTTTGCCAAAACCCTACCGATGAATGAAAATCCTGCTGCCCTTCTGGAAGGCGTTCCCATGGTCAAAGACTATCTGGATTTGGTGGAAGGGGTAGAGAAAAAAGAATTTTGGGACAGCATCCACAGTCCGATTTGCTATGATAATATTCATACAGCCATGCTCTGTGGCACCGGATGGATGGATGGCGCCTGCAACAGCACCATCGACAATTTCATGGCAGCACGCCGCTCAAAAGATTCCTTTACCCGCGATAACGCGTTTCTTTTAATCGGTCCCTGGACACATGGGGGCATTCTCCCCCACAAAATTGAAGATGTGGATTTTGGTGCCGAAAATTCAGGCGAGGCGCAAGGTGTTTCCACTATTATGCTGCATTGGTTTAATCGCTACTTAAAGCAAAAGGACGAAACATTCCTCCCTGATCGCGTGTACTATTTCATGCAGGGTAGCAACGACTGGCATACCGCCTCAGACTGGCCGCCCCCGCAAAGTAAACAGGTGAAGTTTTATCTTGCTCCCGATGCTGGTTTGAAAACAGAGATTCCCGATGCCGGTGAGACCTCTCTGGTCTATGACCCCATGGATCCTGCTCCTTCTGAAATTGTGGATCAGAAAAACCGTAGGGCAATGGCGGACTGGTCGGAAATTTCCGGCAGAAAGGATATTTTGGAATTTCATTCGGATTCGCTTGATAATGATTTATTTCTTGCAGGCAGTATCTATATGGATCTCCATGCGGCAACAGATGTGCCCGACACCGATTTCGTCTGCCGTTTAACCGACATTGCGCCGGATGGCTATCAACGTCAGATTGCGGTCGGCTATGTACGCGCACGCCACAGAAACGGATTGTTTACCAATGATTTTCTCACTCCGGGTGAGACTGTTCCATATCAGTTCGGAGTTGGCCATACCGCCTATTGCATCCCTGCAGGGCACGCAGTTGGCATCCAACTGACCGGCAGTATGTTCCCCGGAATCAACCGGAATTTAAATACGATTGAACCACCCTCTCTCGGCAAAGATTACGCCATTGCACATGACCGGATCTTTTTCGGAGAAGGCCATGCATCCTGTCTGGCGCTTCCCGTCCTGCAAAAAGAATCACGGTAAGTCCCATTATTAAACCCGCCTGTATGATACTTCAGGCGGGTTTTAATTCTTTTATTAATTGGATCCGTATGTTTCTTTCCCAAATTCCAGACGGAAATCCAGAACCGGACATTCCTCTAATACGTCCGGCGTAGGATGCTCCAGAAACTTCATCACATTCTTTTCTTTATTCTGGTATGCCTTCCACTCCGGCAAAGGATTCCCATTATAATCACAGCCGTTAGGATCGCCCCCTTTTACGAAATTTGTCCAGTAGGAGCACACCTGCCGTGCCAGATCATAATGTTTCCCCTCAAAGGGTCTCCAACTGTTGCCCAGGGAATCAAACATGAACCAGAGATCAGAACCATGAAAAGATCCCGCGCCATCCCCTGGAATATCATGGTCAAAAATATAATAGTAAACCTTCTTCCCCATTCCGGAGCGCAATTCACAAAAACCTCTGCTCTCACTCAGGAACCTGTTGAATGCGTCTCCCCGCGCCAACGCCGCTGCATCCTCATCTGTTTTGACGTCGGCCAGCTTCAAAAATTCTTCCTTCCGGTCTCCATAGGCTTTTGCGATCTCTTCAATGTCTTTCTTCTTCAGCCCTGTGCCTGCAAACATTCCCTGTGTTTCCCCCATGCATACGCCAACCATCATCGGAACATCAGGAAGTCTGTCATTGTAATAAGAGGATACCGTGGTTTCCGTCACAAATTTCCCGTCAATGCAGGTTCCGAATGCAAGTCCAAACATAGCGTCTTTGGGGGAAACATCATCCAGTCTCCTCATCAGCTCACCGGCATCCATGTCCCTGGCCTCTTTCAGGTCTTTGATCCCAACCGAAGAGAAGAAATCCGCTCCAAACTGCTCCGCATCTTTCAATGACATCGCGCGTCCTATCCCGGATTCCACATCTCCAAACCCGAAGGATACTGCTGACTGACAGATTGCCCCGGCAATAATTCCCTCATTCATGGGACTGCACAGCTGTGTCTGCACACTGCCTGCCCCTGCGCTCTGTCCGCAGATTACGATACGCTGCGGGTCTCCCCCGAAATTCTCAATGTTCCTGGCTACCCAGTGAAGCGCTGCCGACTGATCCTGCATACCAAAATTAGAAACCACTTCTCCCTCCGGTGTTTCCGCCGTGATTTCAGGATGCGCCAGAAAACCGAACAGGCCAAGACGGTAGCTGATCATGACTACGATCACACCGCGCCGCGCCACGCGTTCCCCGTCAAACTCCACCTCATAGTTATAACCGTCCTGCAATCCGCCACCGTGAATATAGCAAAACACAGGCAGCTTGTCGCAAGTGGTTTCGGCGGGAGAAAAAATATTCAGATACAGGCAATCTTCACTCATACCATACTCAGCCGCAACCGGATGAAGCTCTCTCTTATAAAAACTCTCATCTGTACCGGGATGAATTCTCATCATTGGCATATCGCCGTATTCATAGCATTTCCGCACCCCTTCCCAATCCTCTGCCGGCTGGGGAGCTTTCCATCTCAGCTCCCCCACCGGCGGTTTTGCATAAGGAACTCCCCGGAATACTGTTACTCTTGGGTCCTTTCCTACCAATCCCTGTATCATCCCGTTTTCTGTCTGAACTTTTCTAAGCATATCTACTCCTTCCCGTTCTCACAGTATCTTTCTTTTCCGTTTCCTGTAAGCCATCTTCTGTTATATGCTCGCCTTCCACCGAAGCTCCATTGCCGGATCCAGCGCGCATTCTTTTTCCATAGAACCTTCCTCAAAGCACATGATTTTTCTGGAACCAGCGCTGTAAGACGTCCAGTTGGGAAGAGGATTGCCAAAGCTGTCTTTCCCATTGGGATTACCTGTCCTGATAAAATTAGCCCAGTAGGAACTGATCTGTCTTGCAAGATCATAATGCTTGCCGGTAAAAGGCCGCCAGGAACGGGCCAGTGAATCGTATGCAAACCAGAGCTCGGAGCCATGGAAAGAACCCGGATTGTCTTCCCCGGGGATATCCGCATCAAACTGATACAGATAAACTTTTCTGTTCATCCCGGAAAGAATCTCTGAGCCGATCCTGGCAGAGACCTTCATATTATTCCACGCATCCCCCTGCATAAACTCCTGCAGCTCTTCATCCGTCTTTGCCCTGCACAGAGAAAGGAATTTTTCTTTATCATCTCCATACTTTTCTGAAAATTCGGTGAGCTCTGACACTGCCGTCGGAAGCCCCGTCACATAGTGCCGGAACATTTCCAGCTCGCCCACATTATATCCTGTCATAATCGGTATATCCGGCCAGTTTCCATGCTTCATGGCTTCAAAGAAGGTCTCCTTCAGAAAGACGCCATCCACCACAGGCTGGAACCGTATGAACCGGCCAAAAACCTTTTCACTGGTAGCAACCAATTCTTTAGCCGGAATTTTCCTTGCTTCTTCCAGGCTTTTTATTCCCGCTCTGTTGAAGAATTCTGTGCCGTTATTCAGCGCTTTCTCCGTTGATATGGGAGAAAGGGGATCTTCCACATCGCAGAATGGAATCGTCATACCGCTTTCGATGATTGCACCCGCAAAAACTCCCTTCGACATAGGGCTGGTCAATTGGCACTGTACACTCCCGGAACCCGCTGACTGGCCTGCTATTGTGATCTGATCCGGATTTCCTCCAAATGCCGCGATGTTTCTCTTCACCCACTTAAGCGCACATAGCTGATCCAGCACCCCATAATTACCCACAGGAGCGCCCGGCTGCTCAGCCACCAGCTCCGGATGTGCCAGAAAGCCCATAAGTCCCAGGCGATAAGTGATAGCGACACATACCATTCCTTTTCTGGCCATATGTTCCCAGTCAAACTCTACCTCGTAAGGATAGCCTCCCTTATATCCGCCGCCATGAAAATAACAAAATACCGGCAGTTTCTCTTCCCCGGTCCGTGCCGGAGTAAAGATATTCAGATATAAGCAATCCTCACTCATCTCAAATTCCGTTGCAGTGGGATGAAGCTCCCTGGTCCAAAAATCGTCCGGATCTTCACCGGGCTGAGGCTGAACAGCCATGGGACCATACTGATCCGCCCTGCGTACTCCTTCCCATTTTTCCACTGGCTGAGGCTCCCTCCATCTCAAGTCGCCTACGGGAGGCGCTGCATAGGGCACTCCCTTAAATACCAGAATTCTGGGATCCCATCCAAATATTCCCTGCAATTTCCCTGATTCCGTTGTAACGGTACGATTTGTCATTTTGCAATCCTCTCTTTCTTCTATTCTGCTGCCACAGCAGCGCTCCGGCCAAAGGCCGAACTGTTATCGTCCCAATCCCTTACTTACCTGCTTTCCGATACACATCCTGCATGAAGGCATCCCCCAGGGGCAGCCACAAATGGAAATTATCATATCCCTCTTCTCCCACCAGCTTTATCCCGGCTTTTCCATGAGGCACGCCGGCAAATGTATGGACTTCCAGTTCTACACCATGCGCCGCCAGGTCAGGGTAAGTATGGTTTAAATTTATCATCGCGCTGTCATCCCTTCCCACCGCGAAAAATGTGGGAGGATATTCCACGCCTGTATAGTCAAAATCTTCCGTGGCCCATCTTGGTCCGTAAATACATAAGAAAGAATCGGGCGCTCCTTTATAATCATCCAGTTCATCCGGCTCATAATCCGGAAAATGATCCTTCACAGTCTGTTTCCCCGAATAATAACGGATGCAGGCTTCTCCCGTCACCCCGCCATTGGAAAATCCGGCAAAGGACACTCTGTCAGGGGAAATTCTGTACTTCTGCGCATTTTTGCGGATCATTCTGATTGCCCTGGCCACATCTGCGCCGCATTCCTGCTTACTCCAGGGGCAGTTATGGGTACGGTTCAAAAGCAGAAAGCACTGATATCCCAGCTCATTCAAGTCATGGCCGGACTGAAATGCCTCATGAAAAAAGGCATCCCCATGATCCCCGCCTGCACATAACACTACGGCTCCCTTTGGCTCAACTGAATCCGGCACCAGCATTTCATAAAGATAGGGACGAAATTCCGGATCGTGGTTATATTTATAATCTGAATTATCCGTGTAATCCGTATTCTTCGGCATTTTCCTTTCAGGCCAGAGATAAATTCTTTCCGGCGCATCCGGGATTGGACGAACCGTCTCCAAAATAGACTGATATTCCTCCAGCATCTCTTTCATTACCGTCTCGTCTGTCTGACTTCCAAAATCCCTTCCCAGATGAAACAACCGCGCCAACGGCTCCGACGGGTAACAGGGCGCATCCTCAAACAGGACAACTCCCTGATGGCATGCCTCTTTCATTTTTAAAATGATCTCTGATTGATTCATTATGACTTGTCTTCTCCTTTTTTACGTTTTACTCTCTATTGCTGTCCCGGTAATCCCTTTCATCCACTTACCGCTCTTTAGTCTGGTGACACACCAAAAGGCTTTTACTATTTGGTCTATTTTCAGGAAAAAGTAAATCCAGAATGCCGAAAGGTTCCAGTACAGGCCGGCCATGGCGCCAAGCGGCACCGACATTACCCACAAAAACAGAATGTCCGCCACCATCAGGAATCTGGTATCGCCTCCGCCCCGCAAAACGCCCTTCATCATAATACTGTTCGTGGCCTGAAATACAACAATGAGTGAAATAGCATTCATCAGCTGACGGGCAATTTCCCTGGTCTGTTCTGTAATGTTGTAAAATCCGATCACCGTCTCGCTGATCAGCAGGATAAGCCCTCCTGCGGCTGCACCAATCAAAACTCCCATAGCCAGAAACGTCCATGCCTGCTCCTTAGCCTTCTCCTTCTCGCCTCTGCCAAGCGTATGGCCTGTCACAATACAGCCTGCATGGCAGATTCCCTGGATCAGCACAGTACTGAGCTGCTGGGTCACAAAGGTAATGGAATTGGCGGATACAAACTCTTTTCCAATCCTTCCCATAATCATGGCTACCGCCGAACTGCCCAGAGCCATCAGTGCGTCCGATACAAAAACAGGAACGGCCACTCTGATGTATTCTCCAAGCAACGACCTGCACTCCATAAACAAGTGATTGACACGGTATCTGATCTTTTGGTCTTTCAGGAAAAAATATCCGCAAATCACCGCAAACTCAAACGCCCTGGCAATCAGCGTTCCGATTGCCGCCCCCTGGATTTCCATCCGGGGAAAACCAAATTTTCCAAAAATAAACGCATAATTAAAAAACACATTGACGAAAAATGCTCCGATAGAACTGTAGAGCGGAAGCCTCACCTCTCCTACGCTTCGCAGGACGATGGTGCAGGTCAACGACAGCCCCTGCAAGGCAAAACAGGGCCATATCCAACGATAATACAATATCCCCTGACGGATTACATCCACATCCGGTGTGTACAGGCGCATCAGCACTGTCGGTATCATGATAGACGGTACTGTAAACAGAACTGCCATTCCCAGGCAAAACCGCAGCATCAGCGTGATGGTCTTTTTGAGCGCATCCATATCCTGCATCCCCCAGAAACGCGCCGTCATCACGCTTGCCCCCATAGCGATTCCCATACAGCATATATGGAACAAACCGATAAACTGGTTTGCCAGGGAGGTTCCGGACAAAACCACCTCCCCCAGCGAACCCACCATGATATTATCCATCAGATTCACGCCGATGGTGATCATGCTCTGCAATGAAATTGGAACCGCAATAGCCACTGCCTGACGATAAAATTCTTTATCTCTCACAAATATTTTCAATTCCGGCCTCCTCCAGTCAACAGCCCGATTTCACGATTCTTCCATTCATTTATCGGTAAAGACCTTTTTCCCAAAAGCAAGCCGGAAATCCAGAACCGGACATTCTCCCAAAACTTCCGGCACCGCAACATCCTTAAACCTGATCACTGCCCTGTCCTCTTTCCTGTAAGGCCTCCACTCCGGCATGGGATTTCCATTATAATCTGTCCCATTCGGATCTCCGCATTTTACAAAATTGGTCCAGTAAGAAGTGACCTGACGGGCCAGATCATAGTGTTTCCCCTCAAACGGCCGCCAACTGTTTCCCAGGGAATCAAACATAAACCAGAGATCCGAACCATGGAAGGACCCTGCGTCATCTCCTGGGATATCGTGGTCAAAAATACAATAGTAAACTTTTTTCCCCATGGAGGAGCGCAGCTCGCAAAAACCTCTGCTGCCGCCCAGGAAATTGTTGAAGGAATCTCCTGCTGTGAGCGCGTCCGCCTCTTCATCATTGGCAGCCTTTGCCAGATTTAAAAACTCCTCCTTGCCGTCTCCATATTTCTCGGCTTTCCTGAGATAATCCGCATAGCTGAGGCTTCCTTTTATAAATCCGCTTTGGGTCTCACCCTGGCACACGGAAATGAGTATCGGAATATCCGCCATCCTGTTGTTATAATAGGCAGAAGGCGCCGACTCCCGGACGAATTTTCCATCCACACACATGCCGAAAACATATCTTGTTTTCTCAAAGGCCTCGGCCAGTCTCCTCATCAGCTCATGGGCATCTGTCTTTTTGGCCTCCTCCAGGCTCTCGATCCCAATGGCATGAAGGAAATCCACGCCGTATTTTTCTGCCTCCTCCAGAGAGGGAATCCCTGCTATTGGATTGTCCTCATCCCCGAACATCATGGAAACTCCCGACTGGATAATGGCGCCTTTCACAATGCTGCCATTCCTGGTGGTACAGATCTGCGCCTGGACACTGCGGGCTCCGGCACTCTGTCCACAGATCACAATTCTATCCGGGTCGCCTCCAAAGGCTTTGATATTCTCATATACCCAGTGAATCGCCATGGACTGATCCTGCAGCCCGAAATTAGAAACCACTTCCCCATCAGGCGTCTCTTTCGTAATCTGAGGATGTGCAAGGAATCCAAACAACCCAAGACGATACCCTACCATCACTACAATCACGCCACGGCGCGCCACGCGCTCCGGGTCAAACTCCACCTCATAGCTGTACCCATCCTGCAATCCGCCTCCATGGATATAGAAAAATACCGGGAGCTTCTCATCCTCCGAGGCAGCCGGTGAAAAGATGTTCAGATACAGACAATCCTCGCTCATCTTATATTCCGCAGCCGTAGGGTGCAGTTCCTTTGTATAAAAATCATCATCCAGTCCGGGATGTACACGCATCATTGCCATATCCGGATATTCGTAGCATTTCTTCACGCCTTCCCAATTCTCTGCAGGCTGAGGCGCCTTCCAGCGCAGCTCTCCCACCGGCGGCTTTGCATAGGGCACTCCCCGGAACACAGTGACGCGGGGATCTTTCCCCACAAGCCCCTTTAGCACACCGTTTTTTACTTTGACTTCTCTCAGCATAGTTGAATCCCACCCTTCTTATTTTTTCTTGCTCATAACAAGCACATTGACTGAATGCGCCGGTATTTGACAGGTAAATTCCGAGCCTCCCAAAATCTCTTTGCAGACAGCCGAGACATTTTCTTTCTTCTCAAAAGAGTTTACCTCCCCCGGGGCAGCGGCCAATATTTCTGTCAATACCTTTTCCTCCACCGGGCAGTCAACGGTGATCTGTACCTCTTTCTCCTCATTGTCCACATTCACTATTTTCAGATAAATTTTATCCTCATCCTGAGTTGCCACCGCATTGACCAGAGAGTGAAGCGTATGTTCTTTTTTATGCACCAGCCGGTCATTCAAATAGCATTCATAACCATAGGGATTACATATTATTTTATAATGATTGTATTCTCCATAGGCGATAGATACCGGCACTTTCTCCTCCTCGGAAAGCGGTTTGTCAAAGAACCGCGGGACTCTCACAGCGCTTATCCCGTTTTGTATATTCCAGACCTGATTTCTAACCGATCTTGTCGTCCACTCTACGTCCCTGGGTTCATTACATCCGGCATCCGTCTGGGGGTGATGATTCCAGATCGAAAGGGTCAGTGGATTGTCCTCTGTCATTTTAATGTCAACCTCAAAGGTATATTCCTCCAGTTCTTCCTCTCCAAATACTGCCCAGATAACCGGATTTGCCCGAAAGGCGCCTCCTGTGACAAATTCCTCGAAAGCCTCGTTCCATTCCTTACTCTTTCCCGTATAATGATGCTTTCGCGTTCCGAATGCCATGCGGTAAGCGTCCCCCTCTTCTGTCACTTCTCCGTATACGCAATTGGACACTTCCACGGGCTGTCCGTTCACCTTTGCATTCTTAAACAGAAGCCCTTCTTTCTCACACATGATACCGGATATTCCCCGGTATACCGGAGGCTTAACTGTGCTTTGATTCTCTATCTCAACTACTTCTCTGCCTCTGTACTTTCCGAGAAGGGCAACCATATGATAAGTCGGTATCCCGTACACCTGATGGTTGTCAAAGACAATCATGTTCGGTTTCCATGCTGTGTAATCCGAATTCTGGAACAGCGGGGCATAGGCCGTCAGCCTGACAATATCCTGATTTCTCTCCACTCCTGTAAGAAAAGCTGCCTCTGCCAGGGCACACTCCATAGAGGCAATGGTATTTCCTCCATTTACCGCATATTCTCCAAGAAAGATCTTCGGCCCCTCTCTGTCATAATCGTCAAACAGATCCACATTTTCCAGGAAAAATTCCGGCGCGTCATAATAATGCTCATCTGCAAAATCGGTGGGGAGATTTTCTCTCTCTGTGTGTCCGTTAGAAATATAGATAACCTGAGGATAGGCTTCCTTCAGCGTCTTATAGAATCTCTCATAGCGGACACTGTATTCCGGTCCCCAGTTTTCGTTGCCAATTTCCACATATTTCAGCTTGAAAGGTTCCTTTCTCCCATTCTGAGCTCGGAGCCTTCCATAGGGAGTGTCCTCTGAGCCCAGGGCATACTCCAGAGCATGCAGAGCTTCCTCAAGATATTCTTCCGTCACTTCCTGTGAAAAACCGCCTCCATGGCGCGCCTGGCAGCTCATTCCGCAGTTGCACACATACATAGCTTCCATGTCCAGATCCTCACAGAGCTGCAGATACTCATGAAAGCCAAGACCGTTTGTGGTTCGGTAATGCCACATCAGTTGGGCGCTTGGCCGCTCCCAGACAGGACCGATGGTGCGGGAAAAGCGGAGCGCATTCTGTTCATTGATCCCTTCCACAACGCAGCCTCCGGGGAACCTGATAAACTTAGAGTGGGTATTTTTAAGAGCTATCGCCAGATCCTCCCTCAGTCCATGACCCTTAAAGGTTTTGTGTGGCATCAGGGAAGTGAACCCAAAAACGATCCTTCCTTCCACATCGCTGGAAATACTGACCCTTCCCTTATAGTCCGTACCACTGGCTGTCAGATCACAGCAATAACGCAGATAGTCTTCACTTTTTTGAACCGCAATCTTACTGCTTCCCAATGAGGAACCTTCCTCCGATTCCAGAGAGATCGTGAGTTCTGCAGGAACATCCGCCTTTGCCATGAAATAAAAATGATACCCTTCCCCTTCTCTGACCGGTACGCCAAAATATCCGATATTGTATATTTTCCCTCCGGACTTATAGTCTACCTGCAGAGCAACTTTTCTGTTGGGATTAAGAGTACCCTCCTTAAGGAGCTGAAAAGAAGCATCCTGTGCATACCATCCCGGAATTTCCGTGGGTTCCACCAGGCTCGCCCACTCATCCATGCCCTCACCGTGGTTAAAGGCGCCGGGCCATCCGTACTCCGTAACAAAAATTCTTTCATTCGGGTCCGTCGTACAGCCCTCCGGAAGCAGGGAATCCTCAAATGCCCGGTTTCGGATCATTTCCGGATAGAGTCCTCCGTCAGCGGCATGGTTGATATCCTCAAAAAACAGGCCGTATAATTCCGGGGCCGTAGGAAATTTGACCTTTTTTGTATGGATCCTTATTGTATTTTGCATCGTTTTCTCCTGTTCTTATTTTGCCGTTTACTATAAGATGCTGCCGGCTTTTATATCCGGCAGCATCTATTCACTCTGTCATATTCCGCCGCTTACTGCGCTGCATACCATGCATCGAACTGTTTCTGCTCTTCCGCAATAATCTCATCGATTCCGGCAGCCTTAAGTTCCGCATTGAATTCCTCCAGATAAGAATCCACATCAACCAGGCCATATAAGAGGGCGTCTCTGTACTCTGCAACTACTGACGTACATGCCGCCATCTGGTCATAAACCGGGGCGCTGTCAAAGATAAAGCCCATAGCCTCTGAGAACTTTGCGTGGTTAGGCGCATCCAGCATATCGGTATAATAGGTCGTCATATCTGTCTGTAAAGGAAGGCTCAGGCACTGATTCGGATAAAACCAGGGCGCATCACACTGCCATGTCTGGTTTGTGTTATTGATCCCTTCCGGATAACGGGCAGTTCCGTCTTCCGCAACAGTATAGTTATGTCCCTCTACACCAAGGATGAAATACCGTGCCACCGTTTCGTCTGTGGCCATCAGATACAAAAGCTTCATAGCCGCATCAGGGTTCTTGCACACACTGGAAATCATCCAGCCGCCCAGTACGGAGGCGCTCACGCCGGAGAGATCCGTCAGCGGGAAATAAACTCTGTCGTAAGGGCTGCTTGCATTCAGGGCTCTTATATAATCTACACTATAACCGCCCATATAACAGCCTGCTGCAACACCGTTATTATACTGGGTAAATGTCAGCTCATTGTTCAGGGGGTCATCCATCATCAGGCCGGCGTCATTCCATTCTTTCATAAGATAGCAGTAATCACGCCACTCATCTGTCTCATAGAGGTTTACGATCTCCGTATTATCCACACCGCGGTTCAATAATACGCCAAGCCAGTTGGCATTACCAAAAGTGTCAATATCAAGAACCAGCTCGTTGTTGGTATTGATCATGTAGGCATATTCCGGATGGATGGCCTTGGCGTCCTTCATGATCTGGGTCATCTCTTCTAAAGTGATACGCTCACCGTCGCGGTCAGCAATCCCAAGATCCTCTGCAACGTCCTTCCTCAGCAGATAGGTTTCAAAGGTAGCATAGCTGTCTACCGCCGGAACCGCATATTGTATCCCATTCATCTGCTGTGTCTTTAACACCTCTTCCGGATAGGACTCCCACATATCCGCATACTCTTCCAGATACGGGTCAAGCGGGATACACTGCTCGTTCTTCACGCAGCCGTCTACGGAAGAATAAACTCTCCAGCAGAACAGATCCAGAGGATTCTGATTGTCGGATAACATCAGGGTGAGCTGTGTGGCGAGTTCCCCGAAAACAGTCTGCACGATATCCGCTTTTACGCCTGCATTGATGGAAACCAGATATTCATTCAGTTTTTCCTCGATCAATGCTTCATCCGGCATATTGGTTAAAACAGCAGCCTGTACCGTGACAACCGGCCAGTCGTCAGGATTCTCCGCCGCTACGAATCCTCCCGCACTTTCTGCTTCCTGCGGCGCGGCCTCTTCGCCGTCCGTATCCTCTGTCTCGGAGGATTCCGAGGAACCGGCGGATTCTGAAGATTCTGCGGATTGCGTATCATTGCCGGCTGTTGATGATTCATCAGCTCCGCCGGATCCGCATCCCACCAGAGACCCTACCATTGCCATGGCAAGGATAAGCGATAACAATTTCTTTTTCATATTTTTCACTCCTTTGCTTTATTTGTTTCTATTCTACAATCCCGGCCCGCGTCAAAATATTCATTTTCTGACAAGTTTATCGGATTTTCTGATGGTGCCTGCTATGAGCGGACATACACATCTGCAACGGCAGCTTCGATCAGAGCCTGTCTGTTTGAGATCTGGCAGGGACTTAAATTCAGGATCCGGCTTCCCCCCTTAAGCGGGAGAATGCACTGGCTGTAACCGGTATAATCGTAGTTATTGTCAATCGGAATCAAGCTCTCCATCTTTTCCCAGAATCCCATTCCCATCTCGGAGTTTGCAAAAATATGGGAAAATCCCCTTCCTGTCACCAGAATGGTTCCATTCTCCCCGCCTTTGTCAATCCATGTCACATAGGGCGTACCGGTAAGAAAGCTTCCATCTACGGCCACCACAGGGCTGCCCATGAAATCCGCATCTCCCCAATCATCCATGGAATCCGAAATCCTGAAGTACACGGGGATCCTGTCCTGATTCACCATCTCGTAAACCATGATAAACTTCCCGTTTGGCAGATAGGCGACGATCGGCATACCAGGGCGCAGATTTCCGTCCGGAAACGCCACATCAATTTTTTCCTCGCTCCAGGTATAACCGCCATCCTCCGATACCTTGTGTGCCAGAAGCTGGTTATAATTTCCATGGTCCTTGTATCTTTCGTCTGAATAATAGCAAAACAGCCTCCCGTCAGGGGATTGCAGCAGGAAAGGCTCCCACACAGGAAGACCCATCCTGTGCTTCTCATCCTTTTCCCCCCTTACAATCTCACTGACAAATTCCCAGGTCTTTCCCGCATCCTCGCTCTTATACATATGAAGCACTGTAAGGCTCATATCTTTGGGAATGATATTTCCCGCACAGAGAATCGTCCCTTCCTTCAGGGTTCCCATATCGCAGGGCAGCTCAAACAGATGAGGCTGGAAACGGCATCCCCAGGCAAGCTGAGTATCTTCCACACAGCTTAAATAATGCCAGCTATGCGCATCATCCGTGCTCTCATACACAGGAAAAACCGGGGTTTTTTCTGTATTATAATATTCCATGGTTGCCAGCAGAGTCCCGTTTTTCTCCCCGTTGTGCTCCAGAACGATACATCTGGGGTACATAGACCCGGGACCCCTTTGTCCCTCAACGGGTTCTCCGGGACAATAGACTACGCTGCTGTATCTCTTCTTCAGCAGGATAGAACAGCTCCCGCCTTCTTTGGGTATATGCCCGCCATTGGGCGCATAAAGAGAATCATGTATCTGTTTACTGTCATTGATCATTGTTTTTTCTTCCTTTCTTTTATCCTTTCACGCCGCCAATCACAATTCCCTTGATAAATGCTTTCTGGAAGAAAGGATAAATAATCATAATGGGAATCACTGCGATCACTGCGATCGCCATCCTCACTCCGGAAGTAGGGATTTGGGTCGCAATCTGGGAGCTGCTGGCGCTCATATTGCTTTCCTTTAAAAACTGCACGTTATTCATCATGGAATTAAGCACATTCTGGATAGAGTACAGATCGCCCCTTCTGGTCAGATAATATAAACCGTTGATCCAATCGTTCCAGTATGCCAGTGCGGAGAATAACGCTACCGTGGAAAGCATGGGTTTGGAGAGCGGTATCGCTATCCTGAAAAGCATTCCCAGCTCGCTGCAGGAATCCATTTCTGCGGCTTCCAGAATGTCCTTTGGCACATTTGTAGTAAAATAAGTTCTCATCAGAATCACGTTATATGCCCCCAGGGCCAGATTCGGCAGGATCAGCCCAAACAGGCTGTCGCCCACATGCATATACTGACTCCATACAATGTAGGAGGGCACCATGCCGCCTGAAAAGAGCATGGTGAAAAAAATGAAAAAGGAAAGAAAATTTCTTCCCGGCAGATCCTGCTTTGAGAGCAGATATGCCATAAACATTGTCATTGTCACGTTTAATGTGGTCCCTACCACCGTTACCAAAATTGTTATGCCATAGGCTCTGGTAATCTTGGAGGCATACTGGAACAGATATTCATAGGCGCGGAAGTTAATCTTACTTGGGAAAAAAGAATATCCATAAAGCGTCAGCGTCGCTTCATCCGTAATGGATGCCATAATCAAAAGGATAAATGGCAGCAGGCAGCATAACATCAAAATAATCATTATTACATTCGCAAAAATCCGAAAAACTCTGTTGGTCCCAGCCATAATTTACTCCTCCTTAGAACAATGCGCTGTCAGGCTCTGTTTTACGCACAATGGCATTCGTCAGCATAACCACCCCAAAGCCCAGTATTGATTGAAGAAATCCTGCGGCAAGAGACCTTCCCACATCATGATCCTGCATCAAAGTGCGGTATACAAAAGTGTCAATGGTGGTCGTCGTGGAATAGAGCATGCCGCTGTCCTGAGGCACCTGATAAAACAGGCCGAAATCAGTGGCAAACATCCTGCCCAGCGCCATGATCGTAAGAATAATAACCGTAGGCTTCAGAAGCGGAAGCGTAATCCTTGTGATCTGCTGCCAGACGGTAGCCCCGTCCACCACAGCCGCCTCGTAGTAAGTTCTGTCAAATCCGATAATCGTCGCAAAGTATACGATGCTCTGGAAGCCGAAGCTTCTCCAGATCTGTACGAAGGTCAAAATAAAAGGCCAATACTTTGCCTCAGTATACCACTGGATGCCCTCCATTCCCAAAGGCTCTAAAATCCTCTTGTTTACAAATCCATTGGTGCTGGACAGAAAAGCAAACACCAGATACCCAATCAGAACCGTACTTACCAGATGTGGGATCAGAATCGTAGTCTGGTAAACCTGCTGCGCCGCCTTTTTTCGCACTTCATTTAAAATAATCGCTACAAAAATGGCAACAACAGTGCCAAGGAAAATAAATGCGATATTATATCCGATCGTGTTCCGGAACATAATCTTTGCCCATTTGGATCCGAATAAGTATGTAAAGTTCGAGATCCCGTTCCATGGGCTTTTCAGGATCCCCTTGGCAAAACTGTACTTCTTGAACGCCAGGACCAATCCACCCATAGGCAAATAGTTATTGATAATCAAATAAATAAATCCTGGCAACGCGCAAAGATATAAAGGCGCATATCTCCGCAGTTTTCTTTTCGTCCTTCTTTTTTTTGCAGCCTTTTCTTCAGCCGTTCTTATACTTTTCTGTGTCATCTTTTCATCCCTTTCCTGACAAATTCCAACTGATAAACCTATTTTATTCAATGCGGGACTGTAAAAATATGCAAAATCAGAGATGGTTTATTGCATTTTCTGATTCAGGGCGCCTTTCCGGTATTCCATAGGTGTACAGCCCACCAGCTGCTTAAAGCTCCTGGTGAAGTTGGAATAGTTTCCGTATCCTACATGGCTGGAAATCAGCGTCACAGGCAAGTTTGTAGTGGACAGCAGTATTTTGGCGGACTCCATCTTTTCATTAACAATATATTCCTTTAAAGTATATCCTGTATTCTTTTTGAACAGCTTCGTCAGATATTCCGGATTCATTCCCACATATTCCGCAATTTCCGCCACCGACAAGTCACAGTCCAAATGCTGCCTGATATACTTGCAGGCTTCCTGGACCACATTTCTGGAATCTTTCCTGCCCATGAACTCCTGCAGCTTGTGGACCATATGCGTCAATGCCCTTTCAAACTGCCCCAGATCCTGCCAGGCATTCATATAAGTCAGATAAGACAGGTTTTCATCAAAAACTCTGTCACTTCCGATCTGATGATCCACCAGATACACCAGAATCAACTGCGTAATGCTCTGATGCAGGTTTATCATATCGGAAGCATTCATATGGCCGCGAAAATCCTTACGGATATATAAAAGGATGCTGTCCCTGAAACTGATAAACTGGTTTTGATCCAACAGTCTTTTCCAGGTGCCAAGCTGTAGTTTATAAGACTGGCTGTCACTATCCTTTTCATTCTTCCGAAACAGAAATATACGGCTCTCCTGGCGCACATTATCCTTCCTGATCTGGCATAACGGCTGTGTGCATCCGAAAAGCCCATCCCACTCGCAGACTTCCCCACAGTATATGGCTATTTCGGTCATGAGAACACGGAACGCCAGTATTCGAAAGGTTTCAAGCTTACCGGACAATAGCTCCCGGTCATAGGACAACTCCCGGTTCCAATAGAAGAGTATCGTAAAATTCACTCCCCGCTCTTCAAGAAGAATAACACCCGACACTTTAAGAGCCTGAAATACCTCGTCCACAATATTCTGGTAAATCACCCGCAGGATGGGTTTTTCTATGATATCCAGTTGTTTTTCTGTCTTAAGTATCTGGACATACACGGGCAGATACTTAATTATGCCGTCCGCATCCCCGCTATGGGAGGAAAGGAGCCTGCGAATATAAGAATCATCCTCATTCTTCCCCTCAAGATACTGCAACGTGCCCACTTCCAGTATTGCCTCCTCCCGGGTCTGAAAGAAAGCCCCCCGGTTCATCATCTCCTGATTCCGTTTTTCAATCTTAATCTGGGAAATAGCCCGCTCCACCACACTTTTCAGCTCCTGCGCGCTTGCAGGCTGAAGCACATACTCAAAGCTCTGCATGGAAATTGCTTCTTTCATATATTTGACATCCGCATAGGCTGTGAGAAAAATGATCTTTGCCTCCGGATATCTTTCCAACACCCATTTGGCAAAAGAGAGTCCATCCTCCCCCGGCATCACGATATCGCAGAGAAAAATGTCATAACAGTACTTCCCCATCCACTCCCTTGCTTCTTCCGCACTGTTTGCAATGTCAATCCTCTCCATCCCCAGCCCCATTTTCATAAGCTGGGAATATACTGTTTTTAAGATTGTTCTTTCGTCATCAATGATCAGCAGATTCATGTTCTTCCTGTGGCAATAATATTTCCGTGACAGCTCCTCCTGCAGGGCTGTTATAAAAATATAGCCTTGCCCTTTCTCCATATAATAAAAAAATCCGGTATTTAATATTGTCAACTCCCACATGGCTGGAGTGATACTGGAATTCCCGTACCGGGCGGTTTAGTTGCTCTAACTCCTCCGAAAGATATCCTGCGCCATTATCTGATATATTTATCCTGATATACACTTCCCCGGCATCCTCTATCCTGTCTGCCTTGATCGCAATGGAAAGCACCTGATCCTTACGCTTTGCATACTTAATAGAATTTTCCACAAATGTCTGGATGCATAGAATAGGAACCTTATAGCCTTTCGCCTCATCAGAGACCTGCACCTGCAAAAGAAGCGGAAGCGCATTTTTGATCACATAAATATTACAGTATGCGTTAACTTCCTCTATCTCCTCTTCCAGCGCCACCTGACTGTTATAATCCTGAAAAACATACCGAAAATGGCTGGACACCGAATAGATCATCGTTTTTACCGTTCCGACATCCTGCTCATCCAGAAGCGATGCCATAATATTCAGGCAATTCAGGAAAAAGTGCGGACTTACCTGAATCTGATAATACTGGAGCAGGGCTGCATTGGCTTCCTTCTCTCTCTTATAATTATCCTGCTCCAATTGCCGCATCTCTGCAATCAACTCGTCCAATTTTTCGTTGATCAGACAAATTTCCTCTAACCGCTCCTTCTCTCTCTCCACCCCAAAATCTTTTGGCAGCTCCCCCTTTTTCATCTCGGTCAGACGATGTACAAAATGATCAATGGGCTGATAGATAATCTTTTTCATAAATCTGTATATCTTCCCCAACACAGCAAAGGAAATGAAGGGAATCAATATAAACAGCAGCCAGAACTCAATCCTGTTCCAGAAAGCCATTTTCTCATCCCTATATACCAGAATAACCTGGAGTTCCTGATTCTCCACATTCTTCCGTGAAAGCATATAGGTAAAACCGGATTTGTTTGTGTCTTTTCCAATCTCCGAGGCAACAGAACCATCATCCAGAATCCTGTCCCCCTGATTAACCAGAATATTTCCCGCCAAGTCAGCAATCACAAACTGCATATTTTCCCGGGGAACAAAATAGCGGGACAGATTAATCAGATATCCAAGCAGTTTACCATGATCTCCCAGTAAATATAACAGATAAGTTTCCTTCTCATAGGTCACAATAATTTTACAGGGCATTTTGTCATTGACATGGGCGCGCATTTCCTGCCTGATTACCTGATTCAACCGATAAGCATCTCCTTCATAAGGATATCCGCTGAACTCACTGCGCAGAGAATCCCATTTTTCGTCATAATAAAATACTCCCCCAAAATAATCCAGGGTATCGGCTTTCGCACGGAAATTATTGTTCAGATAATAGGCTGCCTGCATCCACTGGCTTTCTGTAATCTGGGGGCGCTTAAGCATCTGGTAATGCACATTATTCCCATAGATACTATCAACGTAAGATTCCAGCATATCCATATCGTGGCTGAGTTCATGGGCATAATCTGCAGTCATGATCTCGTGCTCTCTCTCATAGGCATTACCGTACTGCCCTATAATATATCCCCCAAATACCAGAAAAAGCGCCAACAACAGAGAAGAACTTCCGATACCGCCTACCAGCAGATATCCTTTGATGGAACGCCTTTTTTCTTTATCCTTCATAAAACCCTCTATTTTACAACACTTAGAATAAACTGATCCGCAAGAATCTCCCAGGTCTCAAAATTCGGATATTTCACATACCCGTCCAACAGCTTCTGCCCCGCCTGGCCATGAGGCACGCCGGCAAATGTATGAATTTCAACTGTTATCCCACGGCTTACCAATTCCGGATATAACTTATTAATGTTATCCATATTAAAATCTTCCAGCCCCACCGCATGGAATACGGGAGGATACACAGCTCTGTCATAATCGAAGGACTCATGGTTCATTCTGGGCCCGTAAATACACAGAAATGCATTCATGGAACCACTGACCTGATCCAGCTCATCCTCCTCATAATCCGGAAATACATCTTTTACGCTCTGCTGACCTGAATAATATTGGATGCAGGCTTCTCCAGTAAGTCCTCCATTGGAAAACCCTGCAAAGACAACCTTGTTCTCGTGAATCCGGTATTTTGCGGCGTTTGCCCTTACCATACGGATGGCTCTGGCCGCGTCCACTCCCGCTTCTTTTCCACTCCAGGGATTTAAATTGGTACGGTTGAGCAGAACAAAGCACTGATATCCCATTGCATTCAGATCCGCCGCCACCTGATATCCTTCGCATAAAACGGTAAATCCGTGATCTCCTCCTGCACACAAAATAACTGCCCCCTTGGGAGTTACACTTTCCGGAACAAGCATTTCATACATATAGGGCTCAAAGTCGGGGTTATGATTATACTGACAGCCGCTATTATCCTTATATTCCGTCAACGCGGGTACCTTTCCTTCCGGCCACAGGAAAATCTTTGGCCGCTCTGTTTTACGCGCCTGAATTTGGAGCCGTAGCTTTCGGAAATCCTCCATCCTTTCCTTAATTTCCTCAGCAGTATTAAGCTGTTCAATCCCAGCAGTCATTTTGGCAAGCTTCACCAGTTCTTCCATTGGATAGCAGGGAAAATCCTCAAAAAGCGGAACTGCCGCCAGGTTTTCTTCCCCGAAAACGCTTCTCACCATCTCCATTTTCTTCCTCATCTTTTGAAATAAAACCTTCATATCCTCCATTTTTTCCCTCCTTCTCTTTTCACAATCGCTCTCTTATTCCGGAATTCTGACTTCCATGGCTTCCAAAATAACCGCAGCCGCATCCTCCGGCAAAAGAAAACCTCTTTCAACCATCTTCATCGTTGCCAGCACCACTTTACGCACATAGTTTTTATGCGTGGCATAAAGCTCCTTTAACTTCCCCTCTGAAAAAGGAGTGATAATATTCCGCACCGCTCCCGGGTCATCCCGCCAGATATATGTACAGACAGGGACATCCACATAAGGCGAACGGACGCCGCCCCTAGGGTTTCCATGCTCGTCCAGCACAAAGTCCGCATCCGGATACTCTCCTTCCATTTCCAGATAAGCCGACTTAGGAGCAGGGATACCGTCTCTGATCCATTTTTTCAGATGATCCAGCACTGCACGGATCACATAATGAAAGGGAACCTCCCCCTCCTGACGGTCAAGGGGATAGGTTTTCCCTTCTCCATCATACTTCTCAAGATCTTCCGCACAGGGACAGACCTCCATATCCCAATCCATCCCCAGCGCTGCTCCCGCTATTTCATACTGCCTGTGCTGCCGCCCCGGAAGATCACTGTCGGGCCAGCGGTACATGTAAGAATAACTGGGATGTACACCGCCGCCCCTCATATCCCCCATCGTCTGTGTCCACACGAGCGGAACATTCGTCATGATCTTACATCTGTCATCATCCGCCTCAAAACGAGTCTCCCCATTACTGATAAAGCCTGGATAACCCGTCATATGAATATGGAAACCGTCAAAGCAGGGACGCTTTCCATCCATTGTGGCAAATGGCTGAAGGGCCGCCGCATAAAGAGACAAATCACAGCCCGATGCCCCCATTCCAATCACATATCTGGCTGCCTTTCCGGACATCCCATCTCTATATAAGGGATTCTGAGGCACCTTAGACTTTAAGAGCGCCGCCACCTGGCTCATAGCATCATAGGCCAGGCCGTTTTCAAATTCCTCCGCATTTTCCGTATTAACGGCACCCATCATAGTGTTTCCATGCCGCCGCTTCTCCTTAGGCACAGGATTGGGAAAGCCAAGGGCTTCATAACGTTTTGCATCGAAACTCTTCAGCTTATCTATCGCGCTCTGCTTAATCGTGATGCCCACCCATACATCTCCTCTGGCACACATATATTCTCCACAGTATCCCCACCCTGCAAAGGCTCTCTCTGCACCTGCGTAGTTAAAAATTTCCAACACCGCAAAATCACTTTGCCTGCACGGATCACAGGGACGCCGGATCAGAATCCGGGTACAGTATCTCCCGTCACTGCATCGGATCTTTGGATATAGTCCTACATCATGATATTCATACACATTCGCGTATCCGCTGACAATATACTCCTCTTCCACATAGCCGCGCTGCGCCAGATTGACCGGCCTCTGCTGCCGATCCGCCGCATTGAAAGAGTAAGATATTTCAGAATTCTGCAAAGGTTCCGTCACTTCCGGCAGGGACACAGGAACGATCTCTATTTCTTTCAGTTCTTCGTAATAAACAGGATTTCTCACAGGCCTTTCCTTTCTCTGTCTTTTCATAAGTATTTTTTATGAAGTAAGCTTCTTTTGGAAAAAGTTAAGGACAATATCATAATACCCCTCCCCTTTAAAGAACCCATGCCCCTGACGGGGAATCAATACAAAGGTAGCATCATGCCCATATTTAAGCAGCGCATCATAATAATGATAGGAAAACAGCGGCGTCACCGCCTGGTCACAATCCCCATGCATCAAAAGATAGGCAGGCTGCTTTTGATCTACATAAAAAATCGGACTGATATCCATAGACAGCTCGGGTGCCTCTTTTCCCGGTTTTCCAAACATCTGGACAAAAATGCGATTCTGTACCTCATCTATCTGATTTTTATCATTCTCTAACTGTCCCGGCATTAAAGTCAGTTCGATACCAAGCTTCCGGGCACGAGCCTGCACCTCCGGACACTCATACGCCCCCATATGGGTCATGTCACCGCCGCAGTACCAGTCGCAGACTGCTTTTACCTCGCTGCTGTATTCACTCCAGCCCCCATTTCCTTCCAGCTTGGGATTCATATAGGAAGCGCCAACCAGGGCTGCCAACTGCCCGCCAGCGGATTCTCCCCAAATGCCAATGGCATCCGGGTCAATTCCAAGCTCCTCGGCATGGGCTTTCAAAAACCGGACCGCACACTTACAATCTTCGATAGGAGCGGGAAAGGGCTTCTCTGTCACCAGCCGATACTCAATACTTGCGCAGACAAATCCCATCTCACAGGCTCTTGCCAGAGCATTGGAAGGGCGATACTTTTTGGTCAGCTCCGCAATACTCCACCCGCCGCCGTGTACCCAGACAATCACGGGACGCCTTTTGTCCGTCTTTTTCTGTGGAATCATAAGATCCAGGTACATGGGATGACCGCCGCCTCTACCATAGACTACGTCCTCATAAAAGTCAATTTTTTTCTCCTCCCAGTCCATCCTAAACTCATCTTTCACACCGGTTTCTTCGCCGGTCAGTTTCTTCAAATCAAGCATTTTAAGCTCCTTCCATAAACTCAAATTTACTTCATTGTACACTTTATCCTGAATTATTCACGGAACGACAGCATCAACTATTGAAGTTCGCATAGCTAGTGGCTGTAAACGGTAACTACGGCAGGTTGTATGCGTGCTTATATTGCCATAAATAATTCATGTTAATTATTTTATTTTAATTATAAAGGAACAAAAGAAATATACAAAAACAGATATTTTATATTATACTTTCTGATATAAATCCCAAGTTCGACACCTAAACCTTCAATATATCCCCGGCTCATCCAGAAACACCTGAACGGACAGATTCCTTTCGGTTGCAAAATCTATTTCATCAGGATGTCTCTCCCCCATACTCAAACCTGACTTCATAATAGGAACTCACAATACCGTCCTCTTTTCCAACTCCCTCCCCAATCTCAAGCACATACTCCCTGCAGCCATTTGGTACCGCATAAAAGCTGTAAAATTCTGTATCGGAAACAGGAATGTCATAAGTCCTTTGCGTATACTCAATCCCACGGAATTTCAGGTTCTCTCCATCCATCCCTCTTAGTTTCACATTGACATAGCCATGTTCACCTCTTCCAAAATCATCTGTCACATAATGCACCGCATGCCAGGAGCAGCCCTCTCCCACTGTAAAGAACTTACCCGCACTCTTTATAATATTCTCAGCTTCCTCTCCCCGATATACTTTATCCGCCCTGACTGCAACATTCTGATACTGCCCGTCAGCATATACGCCGGCATATCCCATTTTTCCCAAAGGAAGCAGGTCATAAATGTCTGAATAATATGCCTTTTGGCCTTCCCGGACAGTATTCTTCTGGTTATTCAGCACCACAGTATTATTCCTTCCCTTTTCTTCCTCTTCCCCTCCCAGTACAACAGGCGGCGCCTCCTGCCCCTCTGTTTCAGGCTTCTCATACGGAGTAAAGGCAGCAGCCATATAATCAAGGGTTTCTCTTAAATCCTTATCCAGGTCATGATAATCCTCCCCGATAGAACCAACAAAAAAAGACCATTCTGTCTCGCCGTTATCAATTACCGCCAGCCTTCCCGCAAAGTCATTGTAAAGCTCCGGTGTAATGGATACCTGCGCAGTAGCAGTTGCAATTATCTTATAAATATCCTTCTGCATAGATTCCTCATAATCCAGCTTCTTTTCAGGGCTTGTAAAGAATACTCCAAGAGCGTTGCCATCTTTAAGCGCTGCCATCTTATCCTCTTTTTCCGAAAAGCCAAAATTTGTCCCTCTTTGAACAATACATACGATGGAACTGATATTAAACAGAAAGTACTCTGAATCCCCGTCCTTATATAGATAGGTCTGGGCAGTCTCAAAGGCCATTTTCTCGGAGATATTGGTAATTGCAGTTGCATTACGTACCACCTGGGAAACCAGTTCGAACGAAACTCCCTCCACTGCATGGATTGCTGTATAGCCATCTTTTCCTGAACGGTACATGGCTTTTCTTCCACATGCTGTCAACTGCATTGCAGCCACAGTCAGCAGCAATAACAGAACTGTTTTTTTTCCCACCGATTTATTCCTCCACTGTAATAACCGTTATCTCCTTTAAATCTTCACTCAGATGATAGTCAACTGAATGGATCTTCGTATCAGGGTAATGATGTACATTCACTTTATATTCTCCTGCAGGAAGGTAGGCAAAAGTATATTTCAGGAAATGCGTATCACTCCCATAAATATCCTCTTCTTTTATCATTGTGTAGCTTTGATGGCCGGGACCTGCCACCTGTGCATTGACAATCCCTTCTCCTTCATACTCCACAGTAATGACAATACCCGTTTTATCTTCCTCAAATGGTATCGTAAAAACATCTGTTGTTGCTTCTGCCATCGGTTCATTCGCCTCTACGCTCACATCTAAAACTTTCATGCTCTGCGGCGATAAATTAACGATCCATTTTCCAGGGCAAAACTCCTGTATATTGCAAAGTACCTCGCCTTCTTCCTTTGCAGCGTCAACTCTCATCTGCTTCCCGTCCGGAGACGTCACCAGCATTTTGACACTCCCTGCGGGGGCAGTGACTGTTTTGGGGTCAAATACTGCGTGTATGGATGCGTCTTTTGTTGCTGCTTCCAGATAAAATACATATTGCTGTGAATATGCAGCTATCTGCTCCTCCTCCGACTCATAATAAGGGATATTGTAGTCAACTTCCGAGAGCACGGCATCACCTTTCCTGAAATCCAGATATCGGAAAAAGCCCTTCCCATCAATCCTGTAATATCCGCTTTTTAAATCTCCGGGGAGCCGGAGGGAAAGATACCCGTTTTTTGTCATCGCAAGGTCACTTATGCTGTATATCTCGTATGACTGGAAAAAATGGGTATCTGCCTTGATCTTACAGCTTCCATAATAAGTACCGGCATAAAAAGAAACGTCATAATAAGCATCCTTTTCCATGCCTGTTATGACCCCTGCCTCATTGACCATCTCTTCGGAAACCATTTGCCCATTAATGCTCTCAATCTTGATATGGTCGCTGTATTTATTATAAAGCTCCTCATAAGCACTGGTTTTGGGCACAATGTTACCAGAAACCTGCAGCTCTATATATCCATTTTCATAGGATGCCCCATAAATTCCAGGGCAGTAGCCGCAATCCCTGTATCTTTCCAGCAGGACTGCATCCATATCTACTTCCGGTTCTGACCTGGCCAGAAGCTCGTTGCAATAATAATTGGGGATCAATGTATCATCCAGCGTAGTCCAGGCAGATTTGGAAGCGTCAAGCTCCTGCCCCTCACTGGACATCCCGGCCTTATGTACCAGATAGAATTTCGTGCCATCCTTCACATAATATTTATCATCAAGAAGGCTTCCCCTTTCCACCGCCTTAGGCTGATACCTGGCATTCTTGTCCTCAAAAAGCTCAACATCGCATCCTGACAAAAACAGGGCATCTATAGCCGCAAGAAAAATGACTGCGGCTTTCACCCTAATCCCTGACTTCATTCTTCCTTTCCCTCCGCCTGGCTCCTTTTTATAAATTCTTCCCATTTTCTCAATTGGAGTACCCTTTTCATCGCCCAATACAAATATACCGTCTGATAAAGGATATTGACTGCCAGAAGCATGATAATCATGACCCAGATCGTTATCTGCCCCGATGTCGTATCTCTGATAGTAAAAAGCCCGCTGACCTCATGCCCCTTAATCTGCATACAATTCTCCTTTTTATGACAATTCTCCCTGAATGAACCTGTAAAACAGTTCTTCCTTCAGGTCATTTTCCTCTGATCCATTTTTTGCTTTTTTACCCCTGTTTATCAGCACCTTCGCTGCCACAGCCAGAAGATTCTCATAGGACATATAGTGAATTTTTTCCTGTGTTTTCCCCAATACCCTTTTACTCTCGCAAAGGTGCTCCTTCAGTACAAGATAAATCAGATCCGGTGGGAAATTCGCGGCGCAGCATTCATTTACCCGGTTTATCAGCTTATGGAAATCCGCAGAATACCTCTCCCCACATTTCTCGTTAAGGACGGCATTGATCAAAGCCCTAACTTCCAGTTCCTCATCAAGCATCTCCATGGCATGCATAATGGAAATCACATATTCTGATATTCTGTCATTATGTACCACAAGCCTTCCATCATAAGAGATTACCAGCTTAGGCTCATATCCAACTGTAATCTTTGTCCTGTAAGAATTTCCTCTTATGAATAATGCTCTGAGAATATCCAAAAACACATATTCATACAGATATTCTTCTTTGATGAGAGCCTGCGTTTCCTCCTCCAGGATTTGCTTTCTTCCAATCTCTATGCACAAAAGCTTTCTGCCATCAACATCCTTTTGCCTGTCTGTTACGCTGTTCCATGTGTCCCGCCTTTTTTTGTATGGCTTATATACCGCATATTCCATGAGAATACCTCCGCTTCCAGGATTAAAGCCTGTTTTCTTCCAGTTTGATCCTGCGCTCACATGAGCCCATTTTCCTCCGTGCTTCCCACATAGCCGCCATAGGAACCAGAAATCGTCTTTATATCCTTACGTGTAACAAACCAAAGCATCCTGCCGCCCAGCGTAGGTTCTTTCAGGGAAAAATTAACCTTAAGATAATCACCTTTTTTTAGGGGATAGTTTCCATACCCGGCATTTCCATCAGGAAACAGGACGCCCAGTATTTCATTTCTGTAATAGGCATTATAGGATTCCGCATATCTTCCCTGCACCTCATTCCCTGATGCATCTATATAAGGAACCGACGTTTTTGACTGGTGTGTGATCTCTACCTCGTATAAGTTTCCTGTACTGTTGATCTTCCGCATCATCTCGAGATAAGACTCTGCTGAAATATACCCGCTGGCCCTTGACCTGTCAACAAACTCCTCAATTACATCATTACAATAGGTCTGTGCATTACTGTCCATTTTGGCAGAATAGATTCCCACTACAGCCAGGAATAGCACTACGATGCCGACCAGATAGGTGATTGGCGTCATCAGCTCATCAAACATAACAATCTCCCTTTTCCAATTGCTTCTTATATTAATGTGTACTGGATTCCTGTCACATTCCCCTTATCATCCATAAGGCATTCTTTTTTATACCGGCCTGTAATTGATACCATGCCCATCACACTGTCTTTTCCATATTTCTTAATATATTCAAAGAAAGGCTCGCCGGTCGGAGTCTGTATGTCGTTTAGCACTACGGAATTGACTTTCACCCACAATGTTCCATCATATCCATAAATTTCTGATATGACCGAAGCTCCCTGGATATAGGTTCGGCTTTCCACTCCCAGCTCTTCTGCGGATGTCCCGACATCTATTTTCCTGTTTACTTCTGTATTTACTGCATTTTCATAATCTGAATATCTGGTAATGAATAAAAACAGCACGGAAACCGCAATACAGAAGACAAACACTTCCATGCCGATCAGGAATGGCTCAAATGCTGATTTCACAAGACACCTCCTTCCAGGGGAAGCTGTTTTTTGCTCCGGCTCCCCCTGTCGTCTGTCCTTAAGGCGTTGTTATGCCCTGAACCGTAAATTTGACTGCAACGATCAGGTTATTAGCCGTATCCCTTACACATTCGCCAAGGTATTTGGCGTTGGGGTTGATGTACTTATTAAGGTCATTTTTGTTCTGGGCATCAGATATTTTTGCTGTTGACGGAGCTGCAAGTGTTTCATCTGCACAAACATAATTTGTTGTGGTATACCCATTATTGACTTCAATACAGATTGCCCCATCCTGCTGGAAATATTTGATTGCAGCAATTACTTCCGTACCTGATATGAGGGCGCCGTCATACCTTGTATAATCGGATTCCTCAACGCTCTGGCTCATACTGTCAATTTTTGAGTAGGCTTTATTGGTAAAGCCGGTGGCCTTTTGCAGCCCGAGAAAAAGAATTGACAAAAGCGCCAAAGTTACAATAACAACACCTGCAATTTTCAAAAAATCTCTTAATGATCCTGACATAAATTTTCTCCTGTTCTTAATTAATATGCTGTTATGGGCTTTAAAGCCGCCCAATGTTAAATGGTAAAGTCCATGGCAAAGATCATCCGGATGGCCATGACCAGCATTGGCCCCAACAGATAGCCTGCCAGAAGGACTGTAAATGGGACAAATGCTATTGTCCGCGCCGCCATGGATTTCTGCTCCGTATTCTGGTCATTTTTGCGTTCCCGCTCCTTTAACGAATATTCCCTGTCAGTTGCCAGCTCTGCAAAAGCTGTTTTGATATCTGTTTCATCAATTGCAAAAAGACAGTCTACGAAACGCTGGAAGGATTTGTTTTCTTCTGACATCTGCATCTGCTCAAGCGCTGCCCTCTCCCCGCCCTCAAGGTTAATAATGCATTCCTCTATGGTGGCCTTGAAAGAATACGAAAACCTGTCCATCCATTCCAGGATGGCGTCCAGCCTGATGCCGTCTGCATGCATAAGGATCAGTATCAGTGTCTGGAACTGGTTTACCTCCTCCTCTTTATTCATAGATGAAACCCTGCACTTGAAAATCAGATACCATTTCGGCACCTGAAAGGCGGCCACAGACAGCGCCAGGGCAATCAATACCATATACCATTTGAAATAAGTATTTTTATATTCTGTCAGTTCCCTGATGACCTCCTCCGCTACTATTTCAGAGTAAAGCTGGTTTTGAATTGTTCCGGACTCTCTTAATTCAGCGGCCAGCGTATCTTTATCAAGCTCTTTTACCGGCAAATGCCTGTAGCGCATTGCATAATCTTTAGATGCCTCCTGCATGATCTGCATGTACCTTTCATTCGGTACCACTGCGTCATCGAATTCTGCCACATAATCCCCAAGCATCGTCAGCTTTTCCTGAATGGTGGAGAGCAGTACCGTGGAATTAACGAACAGGAAGGCAGCCAGCGCAAAAACACATTGTTTGGCAAGAAATGCTTTTGGGCCTGTCTGATCCCCCACCTCCTTCATGTCTTCATTCAAACGCCTTGCCTTAAGGTAATTCTTATTGACCACCCTGTTCAGTACCGGCGAGATTACCGGCCATGCCGCTGCTTTTGACCAGATATTCTGCTTCACGATTTCCCCACGCCTGCTCTCCTTAAGGACATCCACAAGATAATAAGAGCCGAAGCATAAAAGAAAGATTGAAACCATAAGGGCTTTACCGGCCATACCGCTGTAAAAGGAACGGAGCTCCGGCATATTGGATATGGCCCAGATTTCCACCGGTTTTAAAAAGAAAACAACGCACAGGCATATCCCTGTTAATGTAGAGAAAGCATATCTGATCCTGTCCTGTTTCAGCTTCTCCGTATTGATTTCTTCCTTTAAATAGCTGAGGGAGTTAAGAAAATTACCGTCACAGTCCCCATACTCTTTTGAAGATGTACAAATGGAAAGGAGCAGGAGCAGAAACCGGTTAGGTGAGGTTGATGTATATTCTTCTGTCTTCTCCTCTACAATAGGGGACACAAGTATCTCATGTATTCTTGCTATATGCAGGCTTATTTCATATGGGATCTCATCCAGGGTATCTTCAACCGCGTCCTCAACAATTGCCCTGTTCATGTAATGATGCCGCACACAGGAAAGAAAATCTTTTAACTGCTCTAACAGCTCGTACTCCTTTTTCTGGAAAGTACTGCTTATGCTATGGTGGAAAATAACCAGCGAGGTCAGGGCTCCCATAAGAAGGTACCAAAGATCCCCCTTGGACAGGGCGGTAGAAGCAGCCATGATAGCTCCCGCAAATCCAACTGATTTCAGCATGATCTTTGTCGCCTCTTTATTAATGGACATCTGGTCTGATGGATATATGGACTCTGTATTGGCAATCACCTTAGAAAATGTTTTCCTGATTCCTGGCGTGCTTCGGAACAGACGGTAAAAAAAATAAAGCTTATTTCTCCCGCGCCTGTTGATATGGCTGCTTTTATTGACCGCAGCCGCCCTTCTTCTTTGGAGCGTCTCATAGAGGAAGTAAACCGCAAAAATAACTGCCAGATAAATGAGGGCCATAATTATGTATTTTTTATAATCTTCCATTTTTGTGTCATCTCCTTATTACATCTCTACAGCACCCCTCTCATACAGATCCGGATCAATAACTCTGGGTTTCCTGCCAAAAACATCATTCTTAACGGGCATGCGCCTTATTGACCTTAACATCCTCATATCCCTTTCAAACTCGGCTTCTTCATCGAGCGTAAGCTTTTTCCTGATCTCATTTATCATCACGTCAGAAGGAAGATTCCTTAAAACAAACTCCCCATTCACGTAGGAAACTAAATCCCGCGTCTCAAACAGATCCCGGTCTGTGATCCTTTTAAAGAATTCCTTTTCGTCCTCCTCATGAGTAGCGTCTTTGTCCGCATCAGAAGGGTATTTCATCTCCGACACCGGAATGATTTCCGTGATCCGCTCCAGGTATCTATGCCCCTTCCTGTTTTCAAGGTGTACATCAATATGCAGGATCTTGGCTGCCATCTCCACAGCTTCCTTCTTCTCCCTGTATATCCCCACTTCCGGGTCAAGCAGGTTGTTGGCAATTGCAAGCACGAAATCAACTGCCGTTTTCGCATGATGGGTGAACATCGCAAAAAGGGAGGCCACCATGGCCGTCTGTATTACAAAGTTTGCCTGAGCTGCCTCTGCAACCTCACCGATGATATTTACGTCCCCGGACGTCTTTTTCTGGAAATTAAGGCCTTCCTGGGATTTAATACTTTCGGTCTCCTGAAGGGCGATAATGTTTCGGTTAGGATATGCATAATTCAGGTTCAGCTCTGCCGATATCTCCTGTACCCGCAGTGAAAGCGCCGGGTCAATGAAACGGATCAGGGATTTTAGCATGGTAGATTTCCCGGTACCCTGCGCCCCGGTAATCCCTATATTCCTTTGTCCTTTAATCAGCCACTTCAATAAGGTAAGGGGAATGACTGCATTATTTCCCACAATCAGATCCTGAGGGGCTATGCTCGGTGTCGAATCAAATTTCCTGGCTAAAAAAGCATAGGTATTGGCAAACGGCGGCCTCATGACCACGATACGTGAACCATTTTTCATGGTGGAAACGACATAGCCGGATTTCTTGCTCAGCACCTTGTTCGCGCCGTATTTATAGATATTGTTTACCACTCTCACGAGCTCCTCCTGGGAACCAAAAGACAGGCAGGACATCCGCAGCTTCACCCCTCCGACCATCAGCCAGATAGATTGATAGGTATACGTAAGGTTTTTGGCACTGTTAGAGATATCATAACCATCCTTCGGTATTCCCGACAGGCCTGCATCTATCTCGTCAATGCCTGTGTCGAACAGGGCGTCCACAGCGCCAAAACCCTTATAGATTTCAAATATCCGCTGGGAAAGTATTTCAAGCTTATCATTGAATGTCAGTTCATAGTCATGCATGACGCCCCTGTAAACAGCATCCAGCTTTTCTCTGGTAAAATCATACATCCACTCTCCATTTACCATGACGGGGTCAAGGACTCCGTTGTCTTTTATGACCTTTATAAAACCATCCTGCCTGTAAGGCCTGCCTTTCTCATCCCGCATAAGGTTGTAAGCCACATACAGCAGTATTTCAAATTTGTCCTGATTTTTGAGATCTTCTGCTTTCCCAAAAGGAATAACCTCATCAATGGTAGATTCATTGATTCCCAGATTCATATCCGGATCCAGGAGCATGTTCTTGATATACAATTTAATATTCTTCTTTGCCTTTAAGTTCCCAAATGCTGCCTCCTTCAGAGACTTACGGAGTATCGCTTTGGATCTCTGCTTTTGTTCATATTCCTCCCGGCTCATATTCTTCTCACGGAAGTTTTCCTTAAGCATCCCTGCAAATTCCCTGCTTATCTTATTCTTAATGGTCATAATGTCCGTATAATCATCCGAAAAGAAATCGTCATCCCTTACGTCGGAAAGTGACCTTATATACCTGCAGCCGATAAAAGTGATCACACCGAATATCACTGCAATCAATATTATATTTAAAAGCATCATTTTCCCTCCGCTTACAGGTCGATCATGATCCTGTTTTCCCTGCGAAACAGACCCTTTTTCACAGTCACTTCCTGGACAGCCCCTTCCGGCAGGGCAGTAGCTTCTTCTTTCAGAAGGCCGCCTGCCTGCGGCTTATCCGGCAGTATAAATTCCGGTTCATCAGCGCTTTTGTCCGAGACATAGCGGGATACCATGGAAAGAATGGAACTGGTGAAAACATAATTTTCATCTCCCTTCATATTCTTTTTGTTTGTAAGCAGAAAGTCCAGCAATGTCTGGTTAATGATATTATCCCGGTATTCCACGTTATGGGGTACTGTGTATATCTTCCTCTTTCCATACTTTTTCCTCATACTTGGGATATCATATCTTGACAGTGGTTCAAAATCCTTGACTACAAGGCACGTTTTTTCACCTAACATATCTTCCTGTATCTCTTTTCCCTGTGGGACTACCAGGATATCCTCCTTGGTATAAGTAGATGTCAGTGTCAACAGCTCCTTATCATCAGGAAGAAGGACGAACACATAATCATATACATCCTCTGCATGGCTGAGCACATTCCTTAAAGTTTCAGAAGAGACAATTCCGCCTATTCTGTGAGATCTGGTGGGCTTTAATACATCAAGCATGTTTTCCTTTTCAAGAAGCGGCGTAACACACTCGTCATAATGCTCTTTTGTCAGATCTGCCGTTTCTGCCCTCAAAAACAAGGCATCCAGCCCATCATCCATATAGGAAAACGCCTCCCTGATCTGGTTCATCCTGATTGCCTTTCCTGACAGGATGTCCAGGACGGAAGCATCCGTCCCTTCTGTAAACTGCAGGGCTAACGTATTTTTACTTTTACTGATTGAAGTGATACCTGCTAACAGCGCTGTTATTGCCGCACCGTCAGCCAGGTTGTTCTCCGCATCCCTTACTGATACGATCATTCTTCCGCCCTCCTTTCTTTCCGCTGCCTGTAGCCAAAGTCCTTACCATATGGATGGCCGCACGCATCCCGGGAGAAAGCCCTTTTAACCTTTGTACACCGTTGTAGCAAAAGCTGATATAGGCATTATAATCCCCTTCGTCATAATCAACAGCCGCTTCATTTTCAATTCCTGTAAGGCCAAACTGGCTCTGAATAAACTGCTCTGCCAGCTTCGGCCCCGGCCTGTCACGGTATAGGAGAATCAGGTTATCTTTCGGAATCCCTTCCATATATTCCATATCAACATATTCCCTGATGTACCTGATACCGGACGGTGTATAATCTGTCATCAGGACAACCTTATCGGACATTTCAAGCAGGTCATAATCTGCATTAAGGCCGTGGAACAGGATGACAGCATCAAACTTCTCAAAGGCTCCCATCCGGTCTGCCTCTACATATTTATTGCGCATATATACACATCTGCCGCGCTCTGCATAATCCGTCTTCTCATCTGCCCTTTTTAAAGAAAGAAACAGGTCATGGCTGCAGCTGTTGTCAATGGTAAGGACCCGGAATCTTTTCTCTTCCAACGCCCTGGAAAGAAAATAGGGAAAATCACCTCTTTCCAATCCGGTAATTGAAATGATCTTAGTATTGTCCATACTTATTCCCCTCCTGGATCGCCCGGTATTTCTGTACCGTACATACTGTCTGCATCCTCTTTTTCAGTCTCTGTGGCAGGTACATCCTGCAGGCTCTCCCCAGGATCTGAAACTGCCTTTTCGTAGTCATAACCGCCAAGCCCTGTCAGGACAGCGTTCTTAGCTGTATCTTCAATCCCATGGCCATCTGAAACTGCTGAAAGTTTTTCCTCAGATAACAGCGCAAGGCGCTCTTCCATGCTCTTTCTTGCCAAAGCATTTAACGTTGTGATCGCCTTTGTCAAAAGATTCTTATCATAAAAGGCAGAAGTGCTGTCCATCATATCCTGCACAGTTGCATTTACAAGATAAGTGGGAACTGCCTCTTTCTGCAGGTTGCTTTCCACATATCTGGCCGCATAAATCTTTGTGCCGGTTATCGTAAAGGCGTCAATAGTGGCTGATGCCATCCTCAGGATCTCCTCTTCATTCAGGTAAGTCCAGAATACACAGTTCTCAAGGTTTAAGTTTTTCACCTGCTTTTTGGGAAGCACCAGATAATCGCTGCCATCCGGAAACATGATACGGATATCTATGTAATCGTTTTCCTTCTGGTCTACCATCAGATTGGCCACCTGGATCTCATATTCCCGGGAATCGGTGGCTATTTCAAGCGGTGTTACCATATTTGCCATGACGGTCATACCCTCATAGATATCCACGATGGCCGTGGAGCCAAGATCCTCCTCTGTAATATAGTTGTATGGCTCTAAACCTGTATAAACTGTCTGTTTCACTACGTTTGTATCTTCCTCCAGTATCTCACCATGGGAGATACCACCCCCGTCATAGGTAGATACCACATAAACAATCTGCCTGTTCTGTGCCATTTCCATAGCTTGCTGCGCATTTATTTCCAATTCGTCATTCAGTGACATTTTCGTCACCACAAAGGCTGCGGTCACCATCGCCAGCATGACAGCCGTAATAATGGTGGCAATTGTCAGGATTTTTAACTTTTTTCTCATAATGTTCCGCAGGGCTTGCCGCTCCACCACTCCTTTCTGCTAATCATTGCCCACAGGGAGGACTTCCTCCCGCTCTCAGGGGGATCTGCTTATTCAAGATAAGTAAACGCACCGCTGAATCTATAGTTATCCTTGTTTTTCCCAACAATGGCCACCATACAGTTTTGTCCCACAAAAGGAGTCCCGCTGAATTCAATTGCAGGCGCCTTACAGATACAGGTCGCGCCGTCCCCGCTGATCCCATCATGTGCCGAGCCCAGATTCACAATATATTCACCGGTCACAAGCTTATAGGCAATTGTTCCTTTATATTTCTGTCCCAGCACATATTTTTCATAAAAAATCTTATTAGGGTTTTGTTTTGCTTCTTTAATAGATCCTGTAGTTTTGATATATGGGTAATTGCGTCCATATACCTGTGCATTTGCCTTTTCAACGCTTTTTACCCGGACCGGCACCGCCGACCCAATCTGGAAATTCTTCCTCTCATCAAGCGCATTTCCGATAAATTTCCAGGAAAGCTCATCATTGGGGATAAAACAGTCGCTGCCTAATATATCCACAACAATCCCTCTGGAGTTAATATAGGCAATATAGCCTTTAGCGATCACTCCCGGTTTTACCTGCGCCTTCTCGCTTAAATAGTTGTCATACCCAAGGATCTGCATTGCCCGGATTCGCGACGCAAGGACATCCTCCTGCGCCATGTTGATGTCATACACTACGAATTCCGCAATGGATCCGATCCTCATATCAAGGTTCTTTTTAAGCTGAGGGTAACCCTCCTGCGTTGCATATTCTTCCCTGTTGTATATAAAGAACATGGGAGCTGGTATTTTTATCTTATAAATGCCGGAACGCATCTCCCTTTCCGTATTTAAGTCAGAGCGGATATCCGTTGCAAGGTGGCAGATTACCATCGCTGAGCGCATGCCATCCGCCTCAATCTCTTCCACTCCATCCACCCGTCCGTAAAGTACCTTGGGTTTGGTAGATTTAGCGGAATCTGCAAGCATCCCATATTCCTTCCTCTTCAGGGAGCTGTAGGTTTCAATCTCGCCATTTTCATCACCGACAATTGCCTCTTCTTCCCGGAAAGTTTCTCTTCTCGCCCTTTTATTGGGCAACGTGATAGAACGCCTGATAAAAGCATCTTCTATAATGGCTTCCTTCTGGAAATTTTCTGCAACCTCCTTTGTAATCTCACTGCTGGCTGCCGGCGTTTCACTTTTCACCGGCTCATCTTCTGTAATTGCATCTTCAGGAGCAGCTTCCATTCCGGATATGCCCTCTGTTTCCACTGTCTCTTCCGTTTCTGCCGTCTCTGCCCCCTCCGTTACGGCTGTTTCTGCCAATCCAGCATCCGGCTGTGTTTCCAATAATTCTTTCTTTTTACCTGCCATATCCTACTCTCCTTTTCCAGGTTCCCTGTTATCCAGATAGAACTGGTGGTTATTGATAGAAATGAAAAAGCTGTAATCTCCCCAATCAGATGTTAAACCTCCTGCATTTCTGAAAAACAATGCATTCCGGTTATTAAGCACCCCAAGATTTCCGCTTAATACCTCCCTTGCAACAAAAACCTGCTCTTTACTGGGACTACGTGTGATGATCCTCTGATTATCTGAAAACTGAACCGGGTTTTTCTGATAAATTACTTCCGGGATTGTATCCGGAAATCTATCTGAAATCACCCTGTTTAGAACAACCTCTGCCACCGCTATCCAGCCATTCATGCCCTCCCCGTCAGCCTCATTATTGATAAGCTGTGCCAGCAAATATATATCCTCCTCTGAATAACTGCAATTGCCGTGATACCCTGCCAGCCCTTCTGTCGTTATTTCAGAACGTTGTTCCCCATGCTCATTCCTGCCAACCTCTTCAGGTATGGCCAGCAGCTCGCCCGCTGCCACAATCCCCTGCCCCTGCGGCATTTCCCTAAATACCCTGAACATATCGGTTTTTTCAATAATAACCGTCTCAGCCTTGCTGGAACAGTGGATCCAGTATCCTTCTCCTAGGTAAATTCCCACATGGTTGAGTGTATCTCCATGATTGATCAGACCCATATCTCCCGGCCTCAACTCCTCTTCACTGACAGGAGACGTATTTTTTAATATCTCTTCCGTAGATATCAGCATTTTGCAAATGCTCTTGTCAAAACCAGCGGTCAAAAAGCACCATTGGACAAAGCCTGAACAGTCAAGCCCTTTCTGTATGCCAATCCCATTAAGGCTCCACCATGCAGTATCATATCCCGCTTTCCGGGCTTTCCCGCCCCATTCATAAGGAACCTTCCCAATGAGCTGTACTGCTGTCTGGATCAGCGCCTTCCTTGCTTCATCCATATTTTCTTTCAGCAACGCATCCACATACTGCACTATTTCCTCTGTGATCATATCCTGCCTGATATTTAGGAAAACACTCTCCTTTAAGCCCTTCCCGTTTACAAGGTGTCCAAGACGGACCCCTTTTTCCTGCGCATCCATACATGCATCTTCGTTCTCTGCCAGTCCATAGTATTTGAGGATATCCTCCGCCTCTAACCTTTCAAGAATTACTTCTCCATATAAGATGGTCTTCTTTTCAGGTATGATTTTCTCTGTACCCGCTTTCACATACTTCCCTTCTTCATCCATCCTGTAGCTATCCATTTCCATGGGCTCTTCTACATAAATCTGTTTATCCCTGGCATATCTCCCGTCTCCGGTTTCCTTATAAGTCCATACAAGGACGGGCTGATATTCTTCCAGTCTTTTCTTTTCGATTTTCACCCGGATAAAAGGAAGGGAATAAAAGTCTGATACCTTTAGGGTGTCACCATAATCCTTTGCCGTCATATATGCCGCAATCAGTCCCAGATAATCTGCATCCTTATAGGGATTTTCCTGCTGGTAAAAGGATTCCATTGTCAGGTAGTAATCGGCCTTTTCACCAACTATAAACTGTTTTATCTCTTCCTCAGCCTGGCCTAAAGAAGTTTCAATGGCATTTTCAAGAAGCCTGACTGCCTGGAGCGTCCCTTGTTTTACATTTTCATCTTTCTCAGATGCCTCTGCATTTACTGGTATAAAAAATGGTAAGATAAGGATTACTACTATTAGTGACAAAATTGCTCTTATAGTTAATTGGTTAATTATGCGCTTCCCGATGAACTCAATTTTCATGTTTGTATACTATATCAATAATAGTATACTTGTCAACAAAATATACATATTGAATTTAAACCTTTTATATAATCATCTTCTGTGATTTTCAGGATATTCTCTTTTTCTCTATCCTACAGTTTCAAATCTCCTTGGATATTCTGAAACTGACCGGAAACAGGGGTTTCGCTCCCGAAATGCGAAAAAAAGGAAGTACCATGGTTTCCCACAATACTTACCCTGAATTCTTTCCGTTATTTTGTTTTATCACGCCCATCCCTACAGTTTCTTCCGTCCATGCCCGGTCAGTTCGCTAATCTGGAGCAGGCTCATGCATACAGAATTGCGGTAATCTCTATCCGTATCAAAAATATCCTTTTCCTTCCCAAAGCGTTCCAGTGATGCCTCTATATCTTCACAGTATGTCCTGATGTGTTCAAGAATGTCAATATTCTTCTTCATAAATCAGTTTTTCATCCTTCCTAATGCTCATACGAAACCTTTCCGTCCTTGCTGCATCCTCCACGTCCCACTTTCCTTTCTTTTTCGTAAAGCTTTCTATCTCCCCCATTCGTTGACATTGCCCAGGAGAGCAAAAAATACAATCATGATGATGTCTCCCAGCAGATGTTTTACATAGGAAAGATGTCGGTAATCCGGAGAACAGCATCCGCATTCTTTTATAATCTCCCTTATCAGGAAAACTCAATGTCTACTACACCAAATTTATCAAAACCCACGTCCTCTGTCTAACTCAGATAAATAATAGAATGTGCCGCAAAGCCCATAAAATGGTCACTTACGGCACATCATGAAACAAGTCGGAACCCACTCCTTACTGTCAAGAGGTGAATGCTAAAATTGTATAAAAATTTAATAAAGAACTGATTTTATGCGGCCTTTTTTTCTCCGGGGATTGTATCTCTTTCAGCACACTACCTTCCACTAGATACCCCAAATAACAGGGGTATATATCGAATGATCCCAATCAATAATTTCCTACTGTAATCCTCTCCTCTTCAAAATTTTCCACGGAAGTCTTTTTCTCATAGAAATGTATGGCATTTTTCAGTATCCCTTCAAATGAGTAATACTCGTCCTCATTGCTGACAGGCAATTTTACAATCTGTCCGCTAAAGCCTGCCTTATAAATGGCTGTGATCACTTCCACTGTTTTTCTCCCGTCTTCTCCGGTGATCAGAGGACGATGCCCCGTTTCCAGAGCGCTTAACACATTTTCAATTTCTCCGGTATGTCCTTCAAAGGCAAGCTCCGGTATATTTTCCCAAAAATCCTGCAGCTTTTCTTTCAGCTTGATATTTCCTTTCGGTTTAGGGAATCCGTTTACCTGGCTTACCTCAGCCTCCACATCCCATGGGGCAGAAATCCTGGCATCCGCGCACTGCAGCACAATTCCCTGTTCTTCTCCGTGATGCACAACAGAACTGGTAATCTGGGCAAGGCTTCCATCTTCATATCGGAGACAGGCAAGGGAAAGATCTTCAACCTCCGCATTGTCATGCATCACATTGGTCAGGACAGCCATAACAGAATCCGGCATTTTTCCTTCCAGCCAGTTTAGCATATCAATATGGTGTACGGCATGATTCAGGGTAGGTCCCCCACCCTCCTTTTCCCATGTTCCCCGCCACCATAAATCATAATAACAATGTCCTCTCCACCATGCAGACTGCACATTGGCCAGACAGATTTTTCCCGCAAGATTACTGTCCAGAGTCTTCTTAAGTTTGTAAATGGAATCTCTGAAACGGTTCTGTGCAATGCATGCCATGGTCACACTGTTACGCTTTTCCGCCTCAAGCATCTCATCGCACTCTGCCAGGCAGGTGGCCATGGGCTTTTCCACTACCACATTACAACCTGCATTCATACAGTTCACTGCAATATTGCAATGAACATAAGGCGGCGTACAGATATGAACAAGATCGATCTCTATATCTGAATCCAGCATCACGCCATGGTCATCAAATACCGCACAATCCAGCCCGTATTTTTCTTTCATGGTCTCCGCCTTCTGAGGATAAATATCACAGAGCGCCACTATTTTGCACCTTTCCGGAAAGGTAAGCAGCCCCTTTATATGTTCATTGGAAATTCCTCCGGTGCCAATGACTGCCACGTTTATCATAAAAAAATTCTCCTTCCATACACTATTTTACTTTCACTGCCTGAAGCTCTGCCTTAACACATAGCTCCGCCGCTTTAAACGCATGTTCCTGTGTCATGGCATTTTCTGTCCGGTTGATACAGTCCAGAATCAGCTTCCCAAAATAGGGATATCCTACCTTTCCTGACACCTCAAAATGCTGCTCCCCTTCCTTATTGACCAGAAAAACATGATCTCCGCTTCCTCCTCCTGTTCCAATATTTACATACTTACGAAGCTCAATATATCCTTCTGTTCCTAAAATGAAGGTTCGTCCGTCTCCCCATGTAGAAAGACCGTCCGGTGTAAACCAGTCTACCCTGAAATGCTGGGTTGCCCCGTTGTCACCCGTCAGGACGGCATCCCCGAAATCCTCCAACTCCGGATAATCCGGATGGTTATAATTTCCAACCTGGCTGTACTTAACCTCGGCCTCCCTTACACCGCAATAAAATAAAAATTGCTCAATCTGATGGCTTCCAATGTCACACAAAATGCCTCCATATTCTTCCTTTTTAAAAAACCATTCCGGCCTGTTTTGCGGATTTCCTATCCGATGGGGGCCAAACCCGTCAATATGGATGGGGGTTCCGATTGCCCCTTGTTTGATAAGCTGCTCTGCAAATACCGCTGCTTCCACATGGATGCGCTCACTATAATATACCATGTATTTCCTTCCGGTACGCTCCACCATCTTTTTTGCCGCATCAAGCTGCTCCAACGTGGTCAGAGGAGCCTTGTCCGTAAAATAATCCTTTCCTGCTGCCATCACACGAAGCCCCAGTTCGCATCGCTTGCTGGTAACTGCTGCACCACACACAAGCTTTACCTCAGGATCGTTTAAGATTTCTTCCTCACTGGCCGCTGTCTTCGCATCCGGGAAAGCTTTCAGAAAGCTCTCCACCTTTTTGGCATCCGGATCATATACCCATTTTACCTTTGCACCCGCTTCTGACAATCCATTACACATACCATAAATGTGTCCATGATCCAGTGCAGTTGCCGCAATACAAAATTCTCCCGGCTCTACTACCGGCGCCGGTTTCCCCTTTGGCGCGTAATTCATCCCATCTCTTTTCTGTTCCATAGTTACCCCGCTTTCTGATACTTGATTTTTATTCTAACAGGAGGATCAGTTGACCCTCCTGCATCAAATTATGGAATGTTAGCTCTTCTAATAAACATCGCTTTATGAAATATTATGTTTGAAACATTGTTTGTAAAACATTGTTTCATGGTATCATTAATTTCCTCGAACCTGGTCGTAGATTGCTGCCTTGTCTTCCAGTACTTGCTCGATTCCTGCTGCTTCCAGCTTCGTTATAAACTCGTCATACAGGGAATCAAAGGAAGCGGTGTCGCATGTAATACATTTAACCATATATTCAGATCTTAACAGATCCAAATCTGTCTGTATCTCCATCTGGCTCTCCGGTGCGGTCATATACTGATATCCGCCGTAATGTTCACCTTCCAGTGACTTCGTGTAATCATCTATAACATACTTTTCATATCCGGGATTATCTGCCGCAATACTGGTGTTAAAATCCTCCACAGTCTGGAAGTATCCCTGGTTTCCTACCAGAAACATATCCGTACGGAGCCAGTCCTTATCTATGGAATTAAATTCTCCGTCCTTAGCCATAGGCACACCATCTTCATTATATTCAAAGTGCTCCCCTTCAAAGCCGTGATAGATCGTAAATCCCCCTTCTTCCGTTGCCATCCAGTCAAGATATGTAATAGCCGCTTCCACTTCCTCCGCAGAAGCTGTCTTCGGACAGAAAATGATCATACCGCCCGCCCCATATACATCTGTATACTGCGTATCAGGATAAACGCTGGAATACATGGGAGAAATGGCTTCCATTTCAGCAGAGGGGTCATTTGCCTGAAGTGCCTGCAGCAGCGAGCCCCTCAGGATATCCACATTATAACCTACGTTCTGCTCAAAGCATGCAATCTGCCCGTTTACAATATAAGACTGCCCCTGTTCCCCTGTCTGCGCAAAATACTCCTGATTGATCAGCCCTTCATTGTACATCTGATTCAGCCATTGAATATAATCCCTGTAACCTTCGTCTGCGTAATATTCAAGGCCGCTCTGGATCGCGCACTGCCTTTCATCATTTATATTCTTCATAAACGATAGTGCAATCGTTCCCACATAAGGATAAATTGTAGCTCCACTCTCCAACCCAAGCGGCCAGATTCCGATAATATCTGATCTGCCGTCAGGATTTTCCTTTGCCATCAGCCTGATGGCCTCTGTCAGTTCCTCCACATTCGTGGGGATATCCAGTCCAAGCTCCTCTAACCAGTCTGTGCGGATAAATAAGTTATGAGATGCCACCGTAGCTCTTCTGGCTACGATTCCGTACAAATCTCCTCCGGGCATTCTTCCTATATCTATACACTCATCTCCAATATATTTCTTAAGATTCACCGCCTGGTCATCGCCATCTACAAACTCTGAAAGATCCCATATTCCTTCTGACTCATAATAATCCCTTGCATAGCTGTACGTGTAGGTGAAAGTCAGCGTTGGAGCTGTGCCTGATGACATCATGGTCTGCATTTTCTCCACCTCGTCCGAACGGGGCACTGCAACAAACTCAACATCTATACCTACCTCCGCCATTGCCTCCTTTGCATAATTGACCCATCTGTTATCCGTAATGGTGCTTCCCTCCGGCGCATTGGAACGGTCAAAAAGCTCCACCTGGATCTTCACGTTATCAAATTGCTTGGCGCCATAGGTTGTCTGATACCCACTGCCGCCACTGTCCTGTGAAGCTTCCGTCTCTGTCTGCTCCTCTTCCAATTCCCCGGCTGATGCCGATGTTCCTGCCGTCTCACCTTCTGTCCCGGAGCTGTCTGCACTGTTCTTTCCATTTGCACCGCATGCCGCAAGCCCCATCACCATAGAAGCCGCCAATATCCATGCCAATAAACGTTTTTTCATCCTTTTTCCTCCTGTTTCATAGATTGCTACACATTCCTTTCGCTATTATCGTTTTAATCAACCCTTAACTGACCCCAGAGTCATTCCCTTTACGAAATATTTCTGAAGCCAGGGATATACCAGTATAATCGGGATCGTTGCCACTGCAACCGATGCCATTTTCAGGGACTGGGTCATTACCTGCGTTCCGATCCCCTCCGAATTCGACGGGTCTGAGTTCAATTCATTGGCGAACAGCAGCGAACGGAGCCGTAGCTGTAACGTATATTTATCCCCATCAGAAATATAGAGCAGAGCCTGAAAATAATCATTCCAATAATTCACAGCATAAAACAGTCCAATGGTTGCAATAATCGGCAGGGACAACTGCAGCACTACCCTGAATAAAACCTGCATTTCTGTGGCCCCATCAATCTGAGCCGCCTCATACAGTTCCCTTGGAATCTCCCTGAAAAAGGTTCTCATAACTACAAAGTTAAATACACTGATCGCATTGGGTATGATAAGCGCTGCCAGACTGTCGTACATCCCAAGATTTTTCACTACCAGAAAGGTAGGGATAATTCCGCCCGAAAAATACATGGTAAACAGTATAAAACCCGACAGTGCCCTTCTTCCCGGAAGATTTTCATAAGAGAGCGCATAAGCTGCCGCTATGGTCAGCACAAGGCTCAGCGCCGTTCCGACCAGGGTAATGATGACCGTTGTCCGCATGGCGTTCCATATGGCCGGTCTTGCGAAGACATTTTGGTACGCCGCCAGCGTGAAATCCTTAGGATAAAAAGTAACGTCATTACTCAGTACTGCATTGGCTCCGCTGAACGAGTACGCAAGTACATTTACAAAAGGGTACAGACAGGCAATTGCCATAATTCCTACCAATCCATACATTAAAACATCAAAAATCGTGAATTTCTGCCTTTTATTCTTTTTCCTCATGCCATCCTCCCCTTCTAAATGATTCCGTCTTCGCCAAGCAGTTTGGCAAATTTATCAAAAAGAATCAAAATAAATATGTTGACCACCGACTGGAACAAGCCAATGGCTGTGGACTGCGCATAGTCAGCCCTCACAATACCAAGCCGGTACACATAACTGGAAATAACCTCTGATACTTTCATCACAGCGTCATTTCCAAGAAGCAGAGGAGCATCAAGTCCTATACTCATCATTTTGGATATGTTAAGGAGAAGCATGGTAACGACTGTGGAACGGATCATTGGCAACGTAATATAGATGATTCGTTTAAACCTGGTCGCGCCATCCAGATAGGCTGCTTCGTACAGGCTTTCATCTACACCTGTCAATGCAGCAAGATAGATAATAGTCCCCCACCCCACTTCTTTCCATACATTACAGATTACATACATACACATCCACCATTTCGTATCGCTCATAAAAGGCTTGGCCCCTATTCCCAGCGATGTCAGGACATTATTGACGGTTCCTCCGTTCTGTGTAAAAAGATTGGTAGCTATTCCTGCAACGACTACCCATGAAATAAAGTGTGGAAGATATAATACTGACTGAGTGATCTTTTTAAATCTCATATGACGGATCTCATTCAGCATCAGTGAAATAATGATTGTCAGCGGAAAGTTAACACACAATGTCAACAGATTAAGCACCAGTGTGTTCTTAACCGACGACCAGAAATTAGTGTTTGAAAATACCTTCCTGAACACATCCAATCCCACAAATTTACTGCCAAATACCCCTTTAAATACATTGTAATCCTGAAAAGATATGATGATCCCATACATCGGCACATATTTAAAAATGATAAAATATGCGATCACCGGCAATAACAGCAGATATAACCATTTATACCTCCATATCGCCCATATGAAGCTTCTTTTTTGTCCCTTTTTTACTTCCATAAGCCTGACCCCTTCTCTGTTTTTTGCGCCACTGTCTTTGTATGCATGGTCTTATTGTACAAATTATCCAAAATCCGAGCCAGACAAATTATGTCGAAAAAAAGCAATATAGTTTACCTATATTGCTCTCAACTCTTTTCTATTCAATTGGAAACTTCAGTCCCCTGCGAAGCGTTCCCCTGTTCTGAGAAGGTGACTTTCCGGTCAGAGACCGGAAAACACGATTGAAATGTGTGACGTTTGAAAAACCTACCAGCGAACTGATCTCCGTGATGCTTTTGTCCGTTTCCTCCAACAGCTTCTGCGCATGGCTGATCCGCAAACTGTTCACATATTGGATGATTGTGCAATTCGTATACCGCTTAAATTCATGGCAAAGATAATACTGGCTGACGAAAAAAACTGAAGAAAGCTCATCCAACGCTATTTTGTCTGCATAGTTTTCATGCAGATACCTGATCACATTTGTTATCCTCATCTCCCCTTCAGACATTTCCGTTTCCACGGCGTTCCTCGCCAGTATTATGAGAATCTGATTTAGCAGAAAATAGCAGTATTTAACGGAGTAGCGATCCGCTTTATCCTGTTCTCTCATCAGCTCATATAGCAGCTTAAGTACCGTTTCCCCTTCATCCTGCCTATATAGCCATGTATGCTTTGACAACAGAGAAAATATTTGGGAGTCGGGAATCATTGCCTTTGTAAAGTAAACCACGATCCTTTTGAAGCCTGTATCACCCTCGCTGTAAGAACGGTGCATCACATAGGGTGGGTATAAAATATAATCTCCCGGGTAAAGGCAGTATACCGTATCCTCCACCACATGATAACGCACGCCATCCTCCAGATAATACAGTTCAAAGTATGTATGATAATGGGATTTTGTCATATTATCATTAGCCATCTGCACCTGCTCTATGGCTATACATTTTCCATTATTGATTGCAATTCCTGCGTTATCCTTCATTTTGCCGCTTCTTTCGTTCGATCGTCAGATCTGTGCCAGCATTTTTCATCATTTTAGTAGCATTTTATAAACCGTTCTTTCGCAACGCAAGACAGATCATGCTTTCATAACCGGGAAAGCTTTACTTATATTGCTGAATTTACAGTGCCTAGAACCATCTGCCAAGTCAGTCTCCATACCTCAATATCCTCGCCTCATATCCTTTAAGTCTTCCCTTCTCCCTCCTCTCCTGGGTATCATATATAACCTTCCACTGTCCTTTCGGAAGAAAGGCCCGGCAGGATTTCCGCCCCAGATTGCAGTCAATCACATAAACGCGCCCTCTAAAGCCCTGGCATACACAAACCGGTCTTTTTTTCTGCAAAGGACACGAAAGGAGCCATAGACAAATGCCTTTTCCTCATG
>ERZ808044.221-NODE-221-length-78287-cov-8.552717_pt1 | contig 78287 bp, 69 predicted proteins | sample MGYA00380195_ERZ808044 | MGnify/ENA primary metagenome ERZ808044 (study PRJEB31490, sample SAMN06133423) | mouse gut metagenome | isolation source: Z7_2 | host: mice | place: China: Chengdu | collected 2015-05 ...
AAAAAGTTTTGCTCCGCTTTTTCAAAAGCGGACAGGAGTTTGAGGACAGAGTCCTCAAGGTTTATTGACAGACTGAAAAGAGAGTTTTTACTCTCTTTTTAAAATATATTATACACTTTATTAGTATTGTTACTATCATGCTTGTTGAATAGATTGTATTAGTTTTTGCACATTTTCCTCTTTTGTTGCCCAACTTGTTACAATTCTAATTGTTGTATGAGTACTATCTACTTTTTCAAAAAATGTAAATAGAAATTCTTTTTCTAAATTTTGCAAAACATCATCAGGAAATATTGGAAAAAGCTGATTACTACAAGGTGTAAATTGAAAATTATATCCCTTTTGTTCTATTGCCTGTTTGATTTTTTCAGCCATAGCATTTGCATGTTCTCCTGTCTTTTGATATAAATCTCCTTCAAAAAGTGCTTCAAATTGTATACCTAAAAGCCAGCCTTTTGCCAACATAGCACCTTTTTGTTTTATAGAAAATCTAAAATCTTCATTTAATTGTTTTTTAAATATGACAAGTGCTTCCCCAAACAATGCGCCACATTTTGTACCACCCAAATACAACAAATCTACTAAATTTGGATAATCGGAAATAGAAATGTCATTATATTTTGAAGCCAAAGCAGATGCCATTCTTGCACCATCTAAATAAAGTATTAAATGATGTTGCTTACAAAAAGCACTTATTTTCTCTAATTCCTCTTTTGTATACAATGTACCTACTTCTGTAGGATTAGAAATATACACCATTTTAGGCTGTACCATATGTTCATCTGTATGAGTATCTAATGCCTTTTGTATACATTCTACTGTTAATTTACCTTCTTTACAAGGCATTGCAAATACTTTATGTCCTGTTGCCTCAATCGCTCCTGTTTCATGTACATTAATGTGACCGCTATCTGCAGTAATCACAGCTTGATATGGCTTTAAACAATGAGAAATTGTAACTAAATTTGTTTGTGTACCTCCTACTAAGAAATGCACATCACAATCAAAACAGTTTAATTGCTTTTTAATACATTTTGCTGCTTTTTGACAATGCTCATCTTCGCTATAGCCTATATTTTGTATATTATTTTCTTTCAATATTCTTTCTAATATTACATCATGTGCGCCTTCACTATAATCATTTTTAAAAGAAATCATATGTACACTCCTCCATATTGATACACTATTTATAGTTATTTACATTATGCTCATTTTATTAAGAATCAGCTTATTTCATACTCATCTTCATCATAATAAAAATGTCCTCTTGTATATTGATTCTCTGTTAATTTAGGTCTGCCACTTTTCTTTTTTTGCATAGTATTTTTTCTTTTTTGAACTTCTGCTTCTCTTTCCATTTTTCTTTTTCTATCATATCGTTCTGTTTCTGATGCTTTTTTAGACACTTCTCTTTCCCTCCGTTATATTTTAAAAATCACATCATAATGTCTTCATTTATATTATGTAAAAGTAGTGCTTTTGTCAACCATATTCATTTAATTTATTACCTAAAATCATCTCCCTAAAAAGAAAAGCAGCAGATAAGAATATCTGCTGCCTCAACATAGTTTGTAATTTGTTACTTGATTCTTCTTTTCCTTTGTAATTTTTGCAAATTTTACTTTTGTAAATATCATGCTTTTTTCTTTTGTATAATATGCATACTCTCTTGTATATTATAATATTTTTTCTTTTGTACCAAAAGGAAACAGAATTTTCCTTTTCTTATTTTTATTTTATACATTCTCTTTTTCTGTGTCAATAATAGAAAAGAAAATTAATTATTTTCTATAAAATGCCTAAAAATCAACATTGTAGTTTATTATTTTTTTCTAAAATCTATTTGTACGCTATTTTTTTATCAATATTATACAAGTATAAAAAAAATTTATATCTTGTATCATACAAATTATACGATAGACTATTATTATACAAAAAAATATAATTATTTGTTCACAATTTCATCTGGTGTTATGATAGTATATTCTGTAAAAACATACTTTTCTCTAACAAACTCTATTTTTGGTGAAATTTCTTTTTTTGTTGCTAAGCAATAGCATAATGTAAAAATAAGTTCTGCTTGTTTTTGTGCATCATTTTTTACTGTTCCTAATAACTTCCCTTCTTTCATAGCTTCTATAGCTAATGCTGTTCCATCTATACCTACAATGGCTGGAAGCACTTTATCAGCATTTTCATAGGCATCTATTGCACCTAATGCCATATCATCATTATTACACAATATCAATTCAATTGTATCACCATACGTTTGTAACCATTGATTTACTTTTGTTTCTGCTTGGCTTCTTAGCCAGTTTGCTGTATCTCCTGCCAATTTATCCATTTGTATACCACATTCTGTAATCGTTTTTACAGCATATTCTGTTCTTAAAAGTGCATCTTGGTGTCCTTGTTCTCCCTCTAAAACAACATATTGTAATTTACCATCACCATTCTTATCCATAGCACCATTATTTTTGTAATAAACATCTGCTACAATTTGTCCTTCTAATTTTCCGCTTTCATCTGCTTTTGCACCTACATAATAAACTTTATTCCATCTTTCCAAATCTTGTTTTACAGGCTCTCTATTAAAAAATATAACAGGTATATCTGCTGTTTTTGCTTTATCAACCACTGTTGATGCAACTGTTCTATCTACTAAATTGACACAAAGCACATCACAACCCTGTTCAATCAATTTGTCAATATGGTCATTTTGTACTGTTTGACTTCCTTTTGCATCCATTATATTCATTGTAATTTTTACATTTTCTTGTTGTTCTCCTTCTTTTATTGCTTCTTCCATATTAGAAACAATCATAGCAATAAATGTATCATCTCTCCTATAAACAGTAAAACCGATTTTGATTTCTTCTATAGACTCCAATTGTTTATTTTGTTCTGCTGTTTTCCTATCACAACCTGATTGAAACAATAATATAATGATATAAAATAGTATGCTACATTTTTTTAAATACATATTTTTCCCCCTTAACGTATAAAAGGAAATAATAATCTTTGATTTTCCTTTGTATACATATTGTGTCCATTTACAAAAGCATAATCAATCATTCCTTCTTCTTTGTCTTCTATTTTATCTAATATTTCCATTGCTTTACGCATACTTAAATATCCCAAATTAAAATCATTCTGTATAACACTTCCTGTAATATCATCTTTTTCAATATAAGATGGTGTTTTTGTCGTCATACCAAAGCCATACACCATAATATTGTTTTTTTGTAAACGTTTTACTGCTTCTGCTGTTACATCTAAAACAGTTGGCTCTAATGCTATAATTACATCTGGTTCTGTATTTTGTATTATTTGTTCTAAGTTTTTTACTGCATCAGAAGAAATTTCAAAATTTTGTTTTATCATACAAGCTGTTCTATTTTCTAATATAGATAACAAAGCATTTTTTCTTTTATTTATAGAATCGCATTGCAAACTACTTTCCAAAAGTAATACTTTTTTATTAAAAACCCCTTTTACAAATATTCTTTTTGCTAATTCTTTCCCCATTTCTTCATCTTGCACTAAAATATTTGCTGAAACCGCATTACTCTGTATACAGCTTCCCATACAAATAATAGGAATTTTTTCTGATGCCTTTTCTATTGTATCTTTCAGTTCCTCATTTTGTACAGGCATAATTATAATCGCTTCTGCACCACTGTTAATTTCTCTTTCTATCAATTTTTGCTGTTCCTGTGCATTATTTTGTTCTGTTAATGTTAATAAGCTCATTTCTATATCCATATCATATGCAGCTTGCTCTAACCCTTGTTGTAAATTAACAATAGCATCACTGCTACTTTCCCTTGTGATAACAGATATTTTGGTATAAATAGATTTTTCTTGTCGTTGTATTACATCAAATGAGATAAAATAAAACATACCAAAAAAAAGCATGATAATTGAAAAAATCAAAAATATATTTTTTAATTTCAATTTATATTTTCCCCCCATTGCTCTGCATTTTCATAAGGAATCAAAGGCAAACGAATCCTTACCGTTGTACCAACATCTGCTTCGCTTAATATTGTTAATCCATAATTTTCACCAAAATAAAGCTGTATTCTTTCATGTACATTTTTTAGTCCTATACCACTTCCTTTTCCTCTATGTGTATTTTCTCTTTTTAAAAGTCCTTCTATATTTTCCTCTGGAATTCCCATACCATTATCTGTTACATCAATATAAAGTGTATCATTTTCTGCATAAGCATTTACTTTGATTTCTCCATCTCCGTCCATACATTCCACACCATGATAAACAGCATTTTCTAAAAGAGGCTGCACAATTAATTTAATTGTTGCCATATTCAATATATCTTTCTCCACATTAATATCAAATGTGAACTTATCTCGAAACCTCATATGTTGTATTGTAATATAATTTCCTGCATGATTTAATTCGTCTTCTAATGTAATAATATTCTTTCCTTTACTTAAACCTACTCTAAAAAAACCTGCAAGAGATGTTACCATTACAATCGCTTCTTGGTATCTTTCATTTTCCACCATCCATACAATAGAATCTAATGTATTGTATAAAAAATGAGGATTAATTTGACTTTGTAGTGCGTCAAATTCACTTTTTCTTTTAGACTCCTGTTCTGTTACAATATCCTGCATTAATTTACGCATTTGTTCTGCCATAGATTTTATAGTTTCTCCCAGATGACGTATTTCATAAGAACCACCTATTGCAATAGGTGCATCTAAATGTCCCTGCTCCAATTCCTTTACAGATTTTTCCAACTCCATAATAGGGTCTGCAATTTTAGATGACACAAATGTATTTGCTACAAGTAAAAGCAATATTGTAAATAAAAACAAAAATAATACAAACATTTTAATTTGAAAATCATTTTGAAAATTTTCCACCATAGAAGAAACCCCTACAATTTTCCAGCCAGTATATCCTACTGTTTTAATTGTTACAAGTCTTTTTTCTCCTCTAAACCGTTCTACATGGCTACCATCTTCATATTTTGTTGCTTTGATATTGTTTTCTTGTTCCAAATTAGAATAAATTAGTTGCTGTCTAGGATGATATATAATTTCTCCTGTATTGCTCATTAAATAAACATAACCTGATTTTCCTAAATCTATATTTTTAAATATCTGTTCTATGCCACTAAAATTAATATCCACTAATAATATACCTGTTTCTGTTTTTCCTCCCATAATTAACTCCACGGAACGACTTAATGAAACAACCCATTTATATTTATAATCTATATCTTCAAATAAATTTTGAACATGAGGAGTTGAAAAATGTATATTTTCTATTTTATATTGTGCTTCATAAAACCACTTTTCCTTTTTAGGTTCTGCTGTCTTTTTTAGTCTAGCAAGAGGTGTCGCATCAATTAACTGCCCATTTTTATCAAAAACGGCAATACTAACAATGCTTTCTCTATTAGATTCATAAAGTAAATTCATGTCACTATTAAAACTTTGTTCTGTTATGTCACAATTTTGAAGTACACGATATCTCATAGTATCAGATGCCTTCATTAAATTTCTAAGATAGCCGTCTAAACTCATATTTACCTGATTGACAATTCTTTTATTATTTTCTTCCAGTGCTGTTTCATTTGCAGCAGAAAAACGTAAATATAATGACGTACCAATAAAAACACTACCACAAACTGCTACAATACTGAAACAAATTGAAATGACAAATCGAATATCCTTTTTACTAAAATATTGTATAATTTTTTGTATGTTTTCTTTCATACTTTTCACCTTGTAAATTTATGGTTTACTTTTCATTCTTTTTATGCAAAATTATCAGTTTTGAAAAAACCGAATGTATCACTATTTATCTATTGTTTCTATATTTAGAAGGAGAAATTCCAAAATGTTTTTTAAAAACATAGCTAAAATAATTTGGTTCTGTATACCCTACTTTTGAAGATATGACATATGTTTTATCATCTGTTGTATTTAACAGTTTTACCGCTTCTTCCATACGCACATCTGTTAAATAACTGATAAAACTGGAACCAGTTTCTCTTTTAAATATTGTAGAAAAATATGCTGGGCTAACATGAAGATGCGCGCAAAGCATTTCTACTGAAACATCACTGTTACCATAATTTTGTTGTACAAATTCCTTTGCTTTTTCTGCTAAAACTTTTGTAGAATCCAATCTTTCTCTTTTTATTTTCACATTGATTTTTACCGAAACCTCTGTTAGCCATTTTTTTAATTCTTCTAATGATTCATAATCTTGCATAGCAAAATATCCTTTAAAATCTTTTCCAAATATTTCATCTAGGTCTAACTGATATGATTTTACAATTTTAAATAATTCTGAAAGAAATTCTGTCATATAAATTTGATATTGGCTAATTGTAGTATTTACTTCTTTAAAATAATCTATCATATGATTTACTGTCTTTTCTATTGCACTAGGTGTATCTAGCTTAATAGCATTTATCAATGCCTTTTGCTCTGATTCATCTAATTGCATACCTCTTGCATTTGGTTCTACATCGTCAATAAATATTGCTTTGTCATCAAGCAATACTCTATAGTCCAAAGCGTTAATCGCGCCTTCAAAGGAATATCTTAAATGGGACAATTTATAACAAACAGAGCCAATACCTGCTGTAACAGAAAGCTCCAAAACATCTCCTGCCATATCACAAATACGATTCATAGCGCCTACATACCCCAGCACTTCTTCTTTTTTCTGAAACAAACATAATATAATTAAGGCATCATTGTATAAAAAATTGATTGTTTTATATAATCTTGCTAAATTTTCACTGACAATCTGCTGTAATGAAAGAGGTACTAATTCCTCTTGTCCAGAAAGAGAACCTTTTCCACCATTTTCTTTAATATCTCCTCTTACCACAGTAACAGCCCAACAATTCGCTTTTAAATTAATTTGATATTGTTTCATCAATGTTTGTATTCTTTTTTCTGAAAAATTCCCCTCCATTAAACTAGAAAAAAACTGCTGACGTAATAAAGGTAAACTTTGTATATAATTTTGTCTTAATATTTCTACATCTCGTCTTTCTTTCATTTCATGGTCTAATTGTTTTTTCAATTTTTGAAGTAATGTTGTTACTTCTTTAGAATCTACTGGTTTTAAAATATACTCTGATGCATTGATTTTGATTGCCTGTTTGGCATATTCAAAGTCATCAAAACCAGAAAAAAGTACCAATTTTGTTAGAGGCATTTCTATAGCCAATATTTCTCCTAATTCCAAACCACTCATAAATGGCATTTTAATATCCGTCATAACAACATCTGGATGGATTTTTTCTGCTAACTCCAGTGCTTCCCTGCCATTAGAGGCATCACCAGCCAACACAAATCCATTTGCTTCCCAATCTATTTTTTGTATAATACCTTGTCTGATTTCCTTTTCGTCATCAGCTAATAATACTTTATAATATGCCATACTATTCCTCCAGCAAAACTTTCATTATTTTACAAATATATTTTATCTTTATTTTATCATTTTTTTATAACAAAGTCATTTTTTTATTAAATGTATAATATGATTATTAGCATACTTTTCATTTTTTTATCATATAGTACAATATCATTATAGTCAAAAGCAAAGGAGGCTTTTAGTATGTCTTGGGATTTAGAAAAAAAGAAAATCACACTCGACCAGCAGGCTGGAAAAGAATCTTCACAGATATTATTAGAAGGCGATGTTATTGTGCCAGACAGCAAACCAGACATTGAACAAATATTGCGCTGTAATGGCATTGTACAGTTGCAGGAAGCAAAAGGAAATGAAGACAGGGTAAATTTTTCAGGTGAATTATTGCTTTCTATATTATATCAAGGCAAAAAAAGTATGAAACCAATCAGTGGTATGGAAGCATCCTTACCCATTGAGGATATTATACATATTGACGGTATAGACCAAAATGCAGATATTACACTTTCTGCTGTTTTAAATCACTTAGATTGCAAATTATTAAATGATAGAAAAATTAATATCAAAGCTGTTATTACTGTTATAGCAGAGGCAACTACTTCTTATACAGGAGAAATGATAGAAGCAATTAATGATATGCCTGCATTACAAACGAAAAAAGGAAGCATGAATATCAATAGTACTATTGAAAACAAAAAAGAACGATTTATTGTAAAGGAAGAATTGGTAATTCCTAATAATAAGCCTAATATAGGAGAAATTTTACAAACTACTGTCACCATTGCGGATAAAGACATTCGCCCTATGGATGGCAGGGTAATGATAAGAGGCAATTTAAAATTATGTACACTTTATGTAGGAGATACAGATGACAGTATATTAGAAGTGGTAGAACATGAAATTCCTTTTAGCGGATATATTGATGGTAATGATATTACAAGCAAAATGCTTGTGCAGGCTGACTTACAAATAGAAAATAAAGAAATACAGCCTGCTTCTGATGAAGATGGTGAAGACCGCATATTAAATACAGAAATTACAATAGGCACTACAATGAAAGTAACAGATAGCCAAGAAATAGAAATGATAGAAGACGCTTATTATCCCGGAAAACCTCTTATAATACAAAGAGAAACCATACGTTATCCTAACGTAATAGGCACAAGTAAAAATCAATTTGCTGTAAAAGAAACATTAGTATTAGAAGATAATGCAACACCTATTATGCAAATAGAAACTGCATGGGCAACTGCAACAATAGATGATGTGATACCTTCTCAAGATAAAATAGAAGTACAAGGTGTTGTTATTTTTGAGGTACTTTATATAGGAGAAAACGATGTTTCACCTATTGCTATGGTAACACAAAGTGTACCTTTTTCACAAGAAATTGAAATAAAAGGAAGTAAACCAGATTCTAATGTTCATGTTAGTTGTTCTGTAGAAAATGTAACATCTAATATGCTTTCAAGTAATGAAATTGAAGTACGTGCTACATTAGTAATAGATGCTATAGTAACGGAAGAAAAGGAAGGAGAAATGATTACAGAAATTGATTTTGACGAGTCAGAAGATATACCAAATCGTTCTTTTGCAAGTGCAGTAATTTATGTTGTACAAAGAGATGATAGCCTTTGGAGTATAGCAAAAGAATATAATACTACTATAGAAGATATTCTTTTATTAAATGACATTGAAAACCCAGAAATGATATATACAGGTCAAAAACTTTTAATACTGAAAAAAATACCTGCCTAAAAATGAAATCTATAAAAAACAATATACATCAATGCAATACGTTGATGTATATTGTTTTTACTATTATAATAATAAAAAAAGAAGTTCAGTAAAACATACTGAACCTCATTACATTGCATATTTTTAAACGGCTACATCTACATGTTGTACTGTACCAGAGCCACCACTTTCTTTTAAATAGAAACCTGTATTTCTTATCTGTCCATTTGTTGCTCCTGTATCTTCCGATTTTAATGTAAAATTGGTAGAAACATTTCCTAAATAAATTGCGCCTACATCAGCATCTGCTAAGCCTATCAATTTTGTATTTCCAGAAGAATCTTGTGTCCAAATTTTTAATTTTTCAAATATAGGGTCATTTTCATCAATCCAACCATTTCCATCAGCATCATATGAGGCTAGCTCTGCAAAACCATTTCCTGTTTTTGCTCCAAATAATTCATTGCCATCATCAATAATACCATTACCATTTTTGTCATATGCTAAATAACCGCTTCCTTTTTGCAAACGGGAAATACTTTCTTTATTGCCATCACCATCAATATCAAACATAAATTTTTGGTCTGACAATTCTGCATTGTTTCCTTCTAAATTAATTACAAGAGGGTCTGTAAAAACAACATCTTCCTGCCATTCTTTATCCACTTGTGCTTCAAATGCTCTTGACATTTCTAAATCAATGTTAAAGTTAATTTCCCTTCCGTCTGCTGTTTTTGCCACACCTACTGTTGAAAATGTAGTATGTTCTGTTTCCGCAAAAAATGATGATGTTTTAACATTTTTAACCCATTTTCCAGGAGCAAGTGTATTGATATTTAATGCTTGTATTTCTTTTTGATTACCATTATCAAACAAATCAAACAAGCTCATAATACTTTTTCCAGACATTCTTTGTGTCATTTTAGATAATGCTGACAACATTTTCTCCATTAATTTTACTTTTAATGATAATTCATCTTCATAAGGTTCACTATTTTGCTGTTTTGCCACACCTGATAATTCCGCCTGCTTTTCTATCATACCTTTTACAGTATCAGCTAGAGAAGATTTTTCTATATTTTCTGTTTCATTACTTTCTTGTGGTTTTGATGTAACATATTGTACACTTTGCTGTCGTATTTCCTGACGAACGGCAGTATATTGTCGTTCCGACTGCATTGCCACTGTACTAGACGTAATTCTCATATCATGCTCCCCTTTCCATACTTTTTTAAAATATTGTTTCAAATAGATTATTTGATAACAACAAATAAACGATAATCCTTAATTATATTATCGTCTTTTTTAAAAAAGAAATAACAAATATTCTATAAAGTATAAAAATATTTTTACAAAAAAATCTATCAGTCTGTCTATAAAGTCAAAACCTTAGACTTTGCCCTTCAACTTTTCTCCTAAAAAATTGACCAAAAAACTTTACTGGAAAAACTAACGTTTTTTATTATAAAATCAATATCTTTTAGGGAAACGCAATTTCCATTTAAAGTTCTTTCGCTTCCTTTCTTTTAAGAAAGGAAGTAGAGTTTGAAACGAAGTCTCAAGGTTTTTTGACAGACTGTTGTATAAAAGTAATTTATTTTATTTCTTTAATATCAAAATTTTCTTATACTACGAAAAGGGTACCACCTTAATATAACCTTTCCTTTCAATTCACTTTCAGACACAATACCTATATTACGACTATCATAACTATGATTGCGATTATCTCCTAAAACAAATATGCCACCCTTTGGCACTGTTAATGAGACCTCTCCTTCTGTAGCATCCTTTATATATTCTTCTGAAATAAGTACACCATTACGATATACTACACCATTTTTAATTTCTATGTTATCCCCTGCCTTTCCAATTACCCTTTTTATGACATCTCTTTCTCCATCTACATCTATCATATGAAATACTACAACATCACCTGTTTCATATTTTCCTGTCATAGTAAAAAAGCGAGAAGTTACCACTTTATCTCCATCTAAAAAAGTTGGCTCCATAGACTCTCCTTCTATTGTAACAGGCCATGCAAAAAAATAAAGTGCTAAAACAATCACAAATGCATATGCTATTGTTTTCAGCCATTCTTTTATTATTTCCACTTTTATCCCCTACTTTTATTTATTTAAAACATACACAATATTATTATGATTACATACCCGCTACTGAAAGTCGTTTTATCATAATCATAGGTGCTCCCATTACACCATTACTTCCTTGTATTATAAATTTTAAATCATTTCCCACTTCTTCAATTAGTTTTAGCATAGTATAAAAATTACCTCCTATTGTAATTTGTTCTACTGGACGTACAATTTGTCCTCTTTCCAACCAAAATCCCTCTGCGGAAAGAGAAAAATCGCCTGATATAGCATTCGTTCCAGAATGTAGTCCTGCTATATCTGTAATTAAAATACCTTCTCCTAACTGTGCCATAAGTGTTCTTGGTGTTTTTCCTCCTGGTTGTATATACAAATTTGTACATTTTGTTTTGACTGTACTTTTATATCCATCTTTAAAACCATTTCCAGTAGAAACAGTATTATACTTTGCTGCTGATTTTAAATTATATAAAAATGTTTCTAGTCTACCGTTTTCAATGATAACTTTATTCTTTACAGCAACACCTTCATTGTCAAAAGGAACAGAACCAGGAGCATTTTTTAAAAGTCCATCATCTCTTATTGTTATTTTAGAAGATGCAATTTTTTCTTTCAATTTTCCACTCAAAAGTGAAACGCCTTTTTGCACATTCTCTGCATAAAATATACCAGCAAATGCAGAAAGCAATTCTGCTGCTACATGGTTTTCCAAAAGTACTCTATATTCTCCAGATTCTAAACTATATGCTCCTAAATGACTAACCGCTTTTTGTCCTGCTTTTCTACCAATTTCTTGAGGATAAAAAGTACTCCAATCATTATTTATCCAGTCTTCTGAAGCTGTCTTAACATCACCGTTTTGCTGTGCAATAGTAGATATATTTGCTACAATACCATTTTTCCTATGACAAAGAGAAAGTCCTTTGCTATTTGATAAAGCAATCGTTTTATCTATTGTCTGTAACACACAATAATCAATAGAAACCTGTTCATATTCCTGCAATGCCCCCTTTTCCATTTCTTTTGCTGCTTCCATTTTTTGTTCTGGAGAAAGCATATTCAAATTTTCATTATAACTGTCAATTTGAGTATAATAATTACTTCCCTCAAATATTACTTCTTTTTCTGTTTCTTCTGTCACTTCCGCATTTTCTTTCGACTGCTGAATAATGTAGTCTATTATTTCCTCATCTATTGTTGTCGCATATGCATAACCCATATTTCCATTATAAATTCCCCTAAAACAAATACCTATTTGACTACTATTTTCATAATGTGAAACTTCTCCTTCTAATACAAGTACTTCAAAATTTTTTGCTGACTCAAAATACACTTCACAATGTTGAAAACCTTGTTCTAATGCCCTTTTCATCAATTTTTGCTGGAATTGTTCTCTTTCCAATTTTTTACCCCCTTCCTCCTACTGTAATTTCACTTACTCTAATCATAGGCTGTCCTACATTAGTAGGAATAGAACCACTAATACTTCCACACATTCCCTGAGCACTTTTTAAATTATTTCCAACTCTATCAATTCTCATAAGTATTTCGTTTCCTTTACCTATTAATGTTGCACCTCTAACAGGCTCTGCTATTTTTCCATTACGTATCATATATCCCTCTAATACAGCAAAATTAAATATACCTGTTGCTGGGTCAACACTGCCACCACCCATACATTTTGCATATAATCCATACTCTGTATCAGCAATAATATCTGCTGGTTTGGTATTTCCAGTTGCAATATAGGTATTTGTCATACGAGAAGTCGGAGCATATTTATAACTTTCTCTCCTTGCTGAACCTGTAGAATCCATACCCATTTTTTGACCATTTAATTTATCTATTAAATAAGATTTTAATATCCCATTTTCAATTAATACATTTTTTCTAGTAGGTGTCCCCTCATCATCTATATTCATACTACCCCAAGCATTTTGTATTGTACCATCATCTACTGCTGTTACAATACTAGATGCAATTTTATGCCCTAATTTTCCAGCAAAAACAGATGCATTCCTTGCTACTGCAGTTGCCTCTAAACCATGTCCACAAGCCTCATGAAATATTACACCTCCAAAACCATTTTCTATTACCACAGGCATTTTTTTACTTGGGCATATATCCGCTTTTAGCATTGTTATAGCAATACGAGAGGCATTTCTTGCTACTTGCTCCATATCAATTTTTTCAAATAACTCAAACCCCATAGAAGCGCCCGGACCAAAATAACCACTTTGCTTTTCTGTTTGAGAAGATGCAATGGATTCTACCGTCATACGAGTACGAACACGCTGGTCTTGTGCAAAAGTGCCTATTGTATTTGCAATCAAAACATTTTGAACAATATCTTGATATTTTAATATAGTTTGAGAAATCATATCACTATATAAAAATGCAGCTGAAGATGCTCCTCTCATAACATTTATTTTTTGCTTTTTCGATATACTATCAGGCATTTTTTGTATGATATTATAATTATTTTCTAGTTGTTTTGTAAAATTAAATATTTTTGCTGTTCTATTTTTTCTTTTCATAGCTAATGCTGCTGTTTTTACCATTTGTATTAAATTATTTTCGCTCAAATCATTTGTATAGGCATATACTGCTTGATTTCCATAAAATAAACGTATTCCTGCTCCTTTATCTATTCCAGAAAGCGCTGTATCTACTATTCCATTTGTCATAGAAATTGTATTTTTTTGTGTTTGCTCCACATATATTTCTCCAAAGTCTGCACACTGTTCCAAGGCTGCCGTTAATACATTTTCAATTACAGATTCTTTTAACATGGTTCTCTCCTTTCTTTATATTATGATTGCTATATTATCCTTCACACAAATATGTTAACATAGGCAAACTATTTATACAACTTATTCTGATGATTGTTTATATAAAAATATTGCATTTTGTTGTTGTTTACTGCTATATCCTGTTATATCCTCTGCTAATATATATTCTTTTCCATATAAATAAACAGTAGGCTCATCATTACAATATCTTCCCATTTCCTGTATAACTGTATTTTTAGCAACATATATTTTATTATCTTGTATATATCCTTTATAAAAACTCTTATACCATACTTTCTCTTTATCAATAAAATTTATATTTTGTATTTGTTCACGATATACATTTAAAACACTTTCATTTTCTACAATACTATAATTTTCTCCCTCTGATTCTTTTCCACACTGCCTCGTTAAATTCACACTATCATAAATAATTGCTTTTATTTCTGGATATGCCTTTATACTTTCATATAGTCTTTTTATTTCATTACTTGCTTCCTTTTCTGTATATTTTGAATTTTTTTCAGAATAATGAGAAATTCCTACATGAGATAACATTAAAGGTTTTTGTTTCTGAAAAATAGCATACCAACGTTCTAGCATTTCCGCAATATCTTTTCCTTGATTTCCTCCATTTTCATATATAGATAATCCTATCCAGTCAACATCTTGAGGATAATAGGCATGCCAATTTTCTATATTTTCTATTGACATCGTCCATATAAAAACAGTATTAGGTGCTTTTTCTCTAAAAATTTCTCTTGCTTTTTGGTAATATTTTTTATAGTCTTCACCTTCACTATAATCTTCACCATTAGGATAAAAATCAATAAGTAATGGAATACGATATTCATTTGCTTTTTCCGCTGCTTTCTCCAAATACTCCTGTTCAAAAGGAAAATTTCTATTTGTCGGCTGTATTACTAATAAAGGTATTTTTTGATTGACATAACATTCCAATATATCCATCATAGGAAATTCTTCTGTTAATGTTGCAGTAAAACCATATATTTCATGACTTTTATCTGTTAATTTTTCAAAATACTCTATATCCTCTATATTTTTATCTTGTTTAATAAAAGCACCTAATAAAACCTCTCCTTGTTCTGGTTCAAACATTGTTTTTTGCCTTTGCTCTCCCTCATAATAAACAGACATTTGTTGTATAGGTGATGTTTGCTGTGTTTGTTGTACTTCTTGTAACACTATTTTGTTTGTACAACTACATAAAAACAATATTATCAATAAAAAAGTCATACATTTCATAAAAATTCCCCCTTTTTTGAAAGCATGACCTTTTTTATTACAGATTATTCCTGATTGATTAAGTAGGTATTAATCACATCTAAATATTGTAATATACCATTTTTATGTTCAATACGATATTGTTGCTCAAAGGCAGAAAAAGGTATTGATTTTCTTCCTCCTTTTTGAGAATCTAACCAATATCGTTCCAATGTTTCAAAAGGTAAAAAATAAAAACAATCTATTACTGAAAAATAAACTAATAAAAAAGAAATTCCTTTCTGCCTTTGAAAATCCTTCATAAATGCAATTTGATGAGGATGTATATTTTGTATAGGCAAACTTTTTAAAGTCGTTTCTTTTGCATCAAAACAAACAGCAATTCCTTGTACAACACCTATATAATCCACTGTACTTTGTTTATCAAAATAAGCTAATGTAATAATTCTTTTTTCATTGCTTACCTCTACTGGCGTAATTGGCGTAGGTATTTTTTGAAATAACGCTAATCCTCTTTGTCTATAATAATCATTTGTAAAATTTATCAAATCTTCTAATACACTTCCTCTTAATCCTCTTGTATTCCAAAATCCCATAATTCCTCCTATTATTTCAATATAGTATTATAATGCAGATTATAAATTGCTTTCAATGCTGTTTGCTGAATCAATTCTCTTTCATCATTTAGTGCCTGTTCTAATATGGGTAATGCTTCTTTTGTTTTACTATTTCCTAGTGCAATAATTGCATTTCTTTGCAATATCTTTTTTCCTCTCCAACCGGCTGCTGTTTTGGCAAATTTTTCAGCAAATGCTTTATTAGAACAATAAAGTAATTCCTCTAACAAAATATCTGTTTCCTTTTTATCAAAAGAGTGTAATACTTTTTGATTTTTAGGACAAACAATTTGACATACATCACAGCCATAAACTTGTTTTCCCATTGTTCTCATTACTTCAGATGATAAAACTGTTTTTGTTTGTGTTAAATAAGAAATACATTTTTCCATATGGAACATATTTTCAGACAGCGCACCTGTGGGACAGCACAATATACATTTTTTACAGCTTCCACAGCTTCCGAAAGCCATTTCTTTTTGATTTAATGATAAATTTGTCATCATATATCCTAAAAAGGCAAGAGAGCCAAATTTTGCTGTATGAACAGAACCATTTTTTCCTATCCAGCCCAAACCTGCCCTTACAGCAACAGCCCTATCTACAAGGGGTCCTGTATCTACAAAATATTGACATTCAAAATCTTCTACTTTTTGTTTTAAAAATCGTTCCAATTCCTCAAAATGTTTTTTTAGTATAATATGATAATCTTCTCCTACTGCTGCTATAGAACATTCTCCAGTCAGCATATCATAACACTGTTTTTGTTTTTTTTGACAGCCATAACCCATAGCAAAAACAATAATACTTCTTGCATTTTTCATTGTCATAGTTGGAATGATACGCTTTTTTATATTTTGTTCTGTAAATCCCTCTAATTGTTTATTTCTTTGTAAAAGTATTTTTTCTTGTTCCCAAAAAGGTTCTGCTGATGTAATACCTGCTTCCAAGTTCCTTTTCTCTGCAAATGTATATATTTCTTGTTCTAGTGTCATATTTTCTCCTTATGCTTGTAATATTGTAAAAAGAACACCCCTTATGGAGTGTTCTTTCGATAAAGTCTTTTTGTGGGTTTCACCCACACCCACCAACTTTTTTGAAAAAAAGTTGGACAAAAAACCTTATTGGAAAAACTGACGTTTTTCCTTGTAAAATCAATGTTTCTAAGGAAACGTAGTTTCCGTTTAAAGTTCTTTCGCTTCCTTTCTTTCAAGAAAGGAAGTAGAGTTTGAGACGAAGTCTCAAGGTTTTTTGACAAGCTAAGAACACTCCTTACGGAGTGTTCTTTTCTATTGATTATTGTGTTGGTTCATCTACTATTCCACCTGGATGAACTATAGTAACATATTTAGTATCTAATCCTCTTTGCATCCAGCTTGCTAAATATTCGCTTGTGCCAAGAATTTCATTCGGTACTGCTCTACGTGTCAAAGTTAAATATAATGAACCTATTACATTTCCTTCTACATCACAAAGTGGATGAGGGAATGATATAGATGTTCCACCTAAAGGAGCATTGGTATAACTCACTGTAAATTGATAGATACCCTGCCCTACAGCTCTACCATTTATATCTCTTGCCGTTTTCATTTTTACATCTTGCTCAGGTATCCTATATACTGTTTCAGTCGCTCTACCTTGTGGATTGATTACAAGTTCTCCTCTTTTTGGATTGACATCTAACTTATCAAGTAAAGTTTGATATGTTAACGGATTAATGGAGCCATCTATGTCTTGATAATACAATGCTTCATCTGAATTTATTGTAATAGCACCACTATAAGTCTTATCTTTATCATATTCAAGAGGACTAATACTATAATTTATTCTAATATTTGGAGGCGTTAAATCTAATGCGCCAAATTCTTCAGAACATTTTACATCTGAGTCCTCTCCTAATACACTACTTGTTCCTAACCAGTTTCTTGCTACTGCGTGCAGAATATATTTTACACCTGGTTTTAATCCTTTTATTTCCAATTCGACTGTTGCACGCCCTACATCTGGGTCTACCTCTATTTTAGTAGAGGAATATACAAGCGGTTGATTACTAGGTTCAGTATAACCATTTTTAATTTGGTCTGCTTCAATATCTCCTGGAGCATATCCATTACTACTGTCACTTGTCTTTGTTGGATATACAACATAGAATAATTGACAATCTTTATCCACTGTAACCTCAATAATTCTTGAATCCGTAGAATTTGTACGGTTTGTAACAATAATAGGATTAATAACTGGTGCTACTAATGGTTTTGTTTTAAAGCGATTAATATATAATGCTGAAGGGTCAGCAGGAGTACCTTTCAAAACACTATACATAATATATTCCGTATCTGGTGTTAAACCTTCTATTTCCAAATCATCCATAATAAGATATGGATTTGGTATAGAATAGCGTCCTTTAATTGCAATATCATCACTAATTGTACCTAAATAAACATCTTGGTTTGTAATGGTTGCATTTTCAACATTGTCATGAGGCAATATCATATAATACATTGTTGCTGGTTTATCTGTCTGTACACGAGGACGAATTGCATAATCATCTACATACATATAGTTTTGAGGAAACTCTGTAGGTGAAGTAGACTGGAATGGGTCAAGCATAGGATAATTCTCTATAAATTTTGGTACTACTGTATCAGTAAAAGGTATTGTCATACTAAAAGGCATAGGATCTGTTACTTCCAAAGCACCTGCTTTTATCGCATCTTCAAAACCTTTTATAGGAGCACCTGCTGCTGGTTGTAATGTTGTTCTAGAACCAACAATACATTTTATACTAATATTTACATTAGCTGTCCATCCTGCACTTTCTGGTCTTCCATCTATACTACGTACTTTTATGGCATATTCTTTTGCTTCCAACTGATTAAATCTTTCAAAAAGATATGTTGGCTCATTATGCATTACCCTATCTAATATATAATGCAATGAAATACCATTTATACCTGTATCACTGTCACTTGCATTAATTTGTGCATCATAATCTGTTTCCTGTCCTGTATTCAAATCAATTCTTGTTCCTGTGAGCAATCTAAAATCTGCATCGTTTGGACCTTTTTCATACAAATCAAATGTAATATTAGAGTCAGAATAAATAAGCATATCGTAAAGCAATTCATCATTTGTATCATTAGATTGTGGTGTCGCCGTAAATGTTACATCATAATCTTGTGGTGCAATCGTTTGTACCAATGACACCAATGAAGGTACTGTTCGAAATTCTGGCAACATCGTTTTGTCTTCCATTTTATTGTTTGATGTATCTGTAATCTTATTTAATTCAAACTGATATTTTGAACCACTGCTCATTGGTATAGAACGAGATGGGAATGTTATAACTGTTTTTCCTTTTTCCAATGCAACAGTTGCTCTATCAAAATTAATATCCACTGTTCTTTTTTCTGTCGTTGTAAGGTCATACAGTGTAACATGATTTTTTAAATTTTCTGGTGAAAGGTCAACAAATTCATTATCTTCTATTACCTTCACTTCTTCACTAAATACAATTCTTACATCAGAAGAAACGGCTGGATAATCATTCATCATTTCTGTAAACTCTTGTGTTGCTGTTGGAGGAATTTCGTCCAATGTTTTAATTAAGATTTTTTCAATATCAGACATATTTCCATTATTATCTACAGCAACCATATAAAGGTCATAAGCAATTTGTTCTTGTAATCTACCAACGTTGATTCTGCCCTCTACTTCCATTTTTGCTGTTCCTGAACCTTTTGAAACACCTGTTGCACCATTTATAACAGCTTGTTTTGCTTCATCAGAAGTTAATGGAGGTATTGTTGTAGAACCTGCTGGAGGAGGTGGAAAATCTTCTCCTCTATCCATAGCAACATAATATACTTTTGCATCTTCATTTACTTTATAGAGTACTTCTACAGAATTCTTAGTCAATTTATTTGGCTTTGGATAATCTTCCATAAATTCTGGTGATGTCTGGTCAGATGTTGTGAATGTCAATTTCTTCATTGCTGTATCTTTTTCGCCATCATTTCCGACAATATATAAATCATATGTTTGTTTTTCTTCCAAACCAGAAATACCAAAATTAAATTCTATATTTTTTTTACAATCTGTTATAGTACCTTTTGCTAAATTTCCGCTGAGTTTTCCTCGTCTAACTTCATATTGTGTTGGAGTTAAACTTCCTGTTGGAAACAATGCCCAATATGTTGTCAAATCTTTATTTGTGATTGCAGAAATTGTTACTGTTGTATTTGTTGTTTCAGATATTTTAGGAGAACTAGATAAATATTGTGGTGCTGTATTATCTGTTGTGGTAAATGACTTTCTTTCTTTTGTACTCATATCATCTCTATCGTCTACCAAAGCAGCTGTAAATATGTAGTCTGCATCTTTTGTTAAACCACTTACTGTAATTGTATAATCTGTATTTGATTTTGGTACATTGATACTACCAGATTTTATAATATCTTTTCTTTTATTGGGTTTTAACAAATCATCATCTGAAACAGAGCCACTATCAGATTCTGTTACTGCCCAATAAACAGTGCCTGGTTTATTTGTTTGTACAATAAAAGATACTCTTGTAGCTTCCAACTCATCTAATTTCGGATATTTTCCTAATATTCTTGGGAAGGAAGAAGCTTCTTCTGCATCTTTACTTGTCATTTTTTTGCCATTTATCGTAGCGGTTGCACCTGGGCGTAGTGTAATACTATCTGGTAACATAGCAATCACAACACCATCTGCATTAATATTCGCCTGTCCAATATCTCCATCACCATTTATTGTTGTTTTCACATCAATAAATACTTCTGCTACATAGGTATCCTCATTCAATGTTGTTTTACTATCTGTAGCCGTTTCATCAATAACAAGTGTATTGATTTCTCCAGAATCTAAATAAAGATTATTCTTTGCTCCTATTACTGCTATTTTATCAAATGTACCCATTAAATGTAAATCAGTATCTTCTGGACCATTCAATTCCAAATTTTGAAAACCGCCTTCTATGTCAGAAAGCTCCTCTAAATAAGATGTTGATTTTACTTTTGTATTTATAATTTGTGTGTTTCCATCTATTTTAATAGAAACTGGTTTATCTTCTGGAGCATCTATAATCATTTCTCTAATTGTAGAATCTGTAAAAGTGATACTGCTTCCGCCAATATTACTTTCACCGCCTCCGCTTATGATAACCTGACCTTTTACAGTAACATTTCTTAAATTAGTATAGCCAAGTTCTACACCTTCTGTAATATATAAATCGCCATTAATAACTGTATCAGAAAGTGTTACACCTGATTTTGATATTGTAACATTACCATCTACAGTGCCATAATTATAACTACCTGGCTGATTGATAATTTTTCCCAAGGCATTATATAGTATTGTTCCTGCTTCTGCTCTTGTAATATTATTTTTAGGACGGAATGTTCCGTCTTGATAACCGCTTACAACACCTTTATTTGTTGCGGCGTTAATAGAACCTCTGCTCCATGTTGGAAAATTAATACCATCTACAAAATCAGTATTGACTCTATCGTCTTCTTCATATTTTAAATTTCTGGTTAAAAAGGCAACTGCTTGCTCTCTTGTCAAATTGTCTGATGCACCTGAAACATTTTTTCCGCTTCCTACAAAATAACCTTGTGTCGTAGCAATATCAATTTCATTAGCGTACCATTCTGTCCCTTTAATATCTCTAAAATTTGTCTTACCTGTTGTTTCATGGTAGCCCATACCTTTGTTAAGCATTGTTACAAATTCTGCTCTTGTAATATCATTATCAGGGTTCATATTACCATTTGTATCACCTGACATAATGCCATTATCATATAAACTTTTTAAATAGGTTTCAGACCATTTACTACCATTCATATTAAAGCCTGCTGCACGAGCTTGTTCTAAAAACAAACCTTCTGAAATAAAAAACTGGTTTCCCAGCATAGAAACTGCAGCAGCAACGGCTATCATTTTTTTTGCTTTGCCCTGCATTTTTTTTATCATTTATTTTTCTCCTCCATAACCTTAATTTTTCTGCGGTGACGTCTTAGTTGTGTTTTAAATATGGCTTCTCTAAGCAAACGTTCTCCCACAATATTCAAATCTACAAATTTACTGCCATAAACATACATATTTTCATCTGATAAAAATTCTTTTCTCATAATTTCTACATCAATAATAATAGGGTCTGATGTAATAGGAATCACTACTTCATAAGTATCTTCTTTATTCAAATCTGCTTTTGATACAAATCCTATACCACCACAACTAATATCATTTGTAATAATTGGTATTGCTCTAGGAATTTTTTCTTTGTCCATAGGGAATGTTTTTATTAAATTTGTTTCTACACGAATTTTCAGTTTAATTTCTTTTCTCATTTGTGCACTGATATTTACAACATCACCAAATGAAATAATATCATGATTGATTTCTATAATCTGTCCTTGATAAATTTCCGCATAACTTTCCATTGCATGAAATTTTACTGTTTTCAGTCCTTTTAATATATTGATGTCATCAACTATTTTCATTGTCATTTTTGTCCCACGACGGTCTATCAAAACAGCCTCACATAAAACCATATCATTATTTTCAGAAAGAATGGCATACTTTTCTTGTGCCAAAGCAAACACCTCCTAAAAAATTTTACTCATCATACTCATCATCTTCATCATTTTCATTTTGTGCAAAATTTAAAAAGAAAACATAAATATCCACTACTGCTTTATAAAGCTCCTCAGGTATTTCTGAGCCTAATTCTAATTGTGTTAATATTGTTGTCAAAGATGTGTCTTCATAAATGGGAACTTTATTTTCTCCTGCGATTTCTATAATTTTTTCTGCAACGTGTCCCATACCAGACGCTACAATAACAGGGGCAATATTTTTATCAACATCATACCGCAATGCAACTGCTTTTTTATTCAATTTGTCATTAAATCCTGACATTGACTGCATTCATCCTTTCATATAGCTTAGGAAATACCTCTGATATTGTTTTAGGTGCTTGCAAAACATCTGTATACAACGATTGAAATTTTAAACCATTTCTTTCCATAATATTACTCATACCCTCTTGAATCATTTTTTTATGGGCAGACAATTTTTCTGGATAATATAACTGCATATCTATGTTTTCATCTCTTGAAAGCAAAATCATTTCAAAATAGCCTACTTCCTTAATGTCAAATTTTATAAATAATCTAATTTGCTTTTCTTTTTCTCCATTACTACTTCCATTTTGAGGTTGGTCATCTGGGTCAATCCACATTTCTGAAAACATTAGTCTGCCTCCAATATCTGCTGGAACCATTAAATGCAATAAAGGCATATAAACACTTTCATTTAACAAAAGAGAATTGATAATATTTGCAAAAACAGTTTTTGCTTCATGACTAGATTCTGTACCATTCATTCCTTTTTCTAATATTTCAGTCAACTTATCTAAAAGAGTATATTGTTCTGTTGCCCTTTCAAATTCTGTATTTGCTAATATCTTTCCTAATTGTTCTGGTGAAATATCTCCTAATTTTTCTCTTACACTTGCAAAGCTCATTAAATGAGAAAAGGCTTTTAAAAATCCTGCTTTATCCCCATTTTCATAACGGGCAATATTTAATGTAAGCATTGTCATCCAATCTCTTGCTTTTCCTAAATCATATGTCGCACTAACGTATTTTGACAAATAAGGTATAATTTCATTTTTTAATATCGTTGTGTTAGCAGTAGTATTTCCTGGTTCACTTCCAGTATATAACTTAGTCATCAATTCTGCAAGTGTATCTCCATAACTTCTTGGAATAGATTGTCTGATATTTTGTAAATTTTGCATAATTTGGTTCATTAAATGAGGACCTGCAGACATATCATTATATCGCTTTAAAAAATCTAATATGCTTGTTCTTAACTCAATAGAAGACGCTTGGTCTAATATTTGTCTTAAAACATTAAAAAATGCTCCTTTAAATTTAACAGCAGAAGCAGCTTGATTTTTTAAAAAATAAACAAGTTCTCCTTCTGTCATTTTGAGCATTTCCATAAAATTTGAAATTTCCTCTGTAAAATTTTCCCCCATACCAGAGCTAACTACAATGCCCATACGAGAATAAATTAAATCTGTAATCATTTGTGTTAATGCTGGTGTATCTCTCACCATCTGCATAAATGTTTCATAATTTGATTCATAATTTAATGCTTTTCTTTGTGTATCTGTTGATACGCCTTCTCTGCCATCTGGACGAACTACTTTTGATGGGTCTACTATATTTTGTATGCTGGGGTCATTTTCTCTTATAGGATTTGTTCTTGTTGAATTTTCGGTCCCAGTAAGGGGTGTCGTCACTTTTAATAAATCTGCCACTTTTTTCACCTGCACTTTAATTATATTTATACTATTATTTTTTTTCATAATCTGCCGATATAGATACTAGATAATAAAAACATATGAGGGGTGTAAGTATGGATAACGGCATGGAAAATATGCTAGATATGTATCTTTTTGAAACAAATTCACTTTTAGAGCAGCTTGATGAAGTCCTTCTTGATGCCGAAAAAGCTGATACTTTTACAAGTGATAGTGTAAACGAAATCTTTCGCATCATGCATACTATTAAAGGTTCTTCTGCTATGATGGAATTTTCCTCATTGATGACAATAGCACATCGCATTGAAGATTTATTTTTTTTCATTCGTGAAAACACCATTGATAGTATTGATGAAGAACATAAAAAGGAACTTTTTAATCTCATGTTTTTTTCCACTGATATGCTTCGTGCTGAAGTGGAAAAATTAGAAAATAACGAGCCACTCACTAGTAATGTCGACAGTTTTGTTGAAAAAGTTAATAGCTTTTTAAACAAAATCAGTAATAAAACAGATGATACTACTAATTCCGCAGATGATAAAGAACAGCAAGACCATGAAAAATCAGAAAATACATATGCAGAATTACCAAATGATGGCTCAAAGGCATTTTTAAAAGTGACATTCGATGAAGGCTGCGGCATGGAAAATTTACGTGCATTTATGTTAGTTACTTCTGTAAAAGACATTTATGAAAATTTAACATTTTATCCACCTGATGTAGAAACCAATCCTGCTACAGCAGCAGTGATTATTGAAAAGGGCTTCCTTTTAGGTTTTGATACCAAACAAACATTAGAAGCAGCATTGGATATTGTTAAAAATTCTGGTAATGTACAATCTTATGAAATATTGATACCACCAGAAACTGAAAAAGAAGAAAAGGAAAATTCTGTACAGCAGGAAAAAGAAACTGTAATACAACAACACGTTGACACACCACCTGCACAAAAAGTACAAGCTCCTGCACAAAACACACAAATGTCACAAAATACAAATAATGCTAATGTGACTCATGTTGGTGCAAATAAGCAAAGCTTGATTAGTGTAAATTTATCTAAATTAGATAAATTAATGATGCTTATGGGAGAACTTGTTATTACGGAATCTATGGTAACATCTTCTCCAGAATTGCAAGGACTGAAATTGGATAATTTTACAAAATCTGCTCGTCAATTAAGAAAATTAACAGATGATTTACAAGACACTGTTATGTCTATTCGTATGATTCCTGTAGCAGGTGCATTTCAAAAAATGAATCGTATTGTTAGAGATATGAGCAAAAGTTTAAATAAAGATGTTCGCTTAACAATCATAGGAGAAGATACTGAAGTAGACAAAACAATTGTAGACAGTATTGGTGACCCTATCATGCATATGGTTAGAAATTCCATGGACCATGGAATCGAAGAGACAGCAGAAGAAAGAATTAGAGCAGGTAAAAATCCACAAGGTGAAATTATACTTTCTGCAGAACATACTGGAAGCGAAGTTATTATTACTATACAAGATGATGGTAAAGGTGCAGACCCTGCTAAAATACTAGATAAAGCAAGAAGAAATGGTATTTTAACAAAACCAGAAAGCGAATATTCTCAAAAAGAAATTCTCGCTCTTTTGATGGCACCAGGATTTTCTACAAATGAACAAGTAACAGAATATTCTGGACGTGGCGTTGGTATGGACGTAGTAAAGAAAAATATTGAAAAAGTTGCTGGTACTGTTACAATAACAAGTGAATTAGGAAAAGGAATGTGTACTACAATGAAAATTCCATTGACAATGGCTATTGTAGATGGTATGGAAGTTTCTGTTGGAAAATCAATATTTACAATTCCTATTTCAGATATACAGCAATCCTTCAAAATTACTCCTGAAGAAATTATTTATGATGCACAAGGACAGGAAATTGTAAAAAGAATGGATAACTTCTATCCTGTTATCAGAGTGCATCGTCTATATAATATTGAAACAGAAATTACCAATTTAGAAGATGGCATACTTGTTTGGGTAGGAGAAGGAGATAAATCTTATTGCTTGTTTGTAGATGAACTTTTGGGCGAACAGCAAGTTGTTGTAAAACCATTGCCTTCTTATTTGAACGCATATAATATTAAAAAATCAGGTATCGGCGGTTGTACTATTTTAGGCGATGGTAATATCAGCATTATATTAGATATTACTACTCTTCATCACAATACTAGTGGTTATGCTTACTAAGTAATTCTAAATATAAAGATAATATTGGAGGACTCAATTTATGACTGAAGAATATGATGAAATGGACTTGGAAAAAAGCCAAGCCCTAAATTTAGAAATAAAAGAAGACGCCAAAAAATTTCTTACATTTCTGTCAGATGGTTTAACTTTTGCAATTGATGCAACAAATGTTGGCGAAATCATTACAAATTATCCAATTACTATGGTTCCAAATGTTCCTTCTTTTATAAAAGGAATCATTAATTTGAGGGGACAAATTATACCAATTATTGATATTAGAGAAAAAATGCATAAAATGCCTTTGGAAGAAACAGATACTTCTTGTATCATTGTTTTAGACATTGATTCTACTTCTATAGGTATTTTTGTAGATGCAGTATCTCATGTAGTAGATATTTATGAAAGTAATATTTCCCCTATGCCTCCAAATAGTTCTCAGGAACTGGTAAAGGGTATGATGTCACTTTCAAAAGAAATGGTAATACTATTTCTTGATTGTGAACTATTGCTTCAAGATACTATGTAGTGGTATAATATAGTAAATATTTTAGTAATAAATTCTTTTTGTGGATTTTCCCACACCAACAAACTTTTTGCAAAAAGTTTGTTGGTGTTTTAATACAATTGTGTTATTTTTGGTATATAAAATAATAAAACAACAATTTAGCAATTAATAAAGTCTTTTGGGGTAGACTTTATTTGAATATGTAAATGATATACAAATTTCTTAATAATTTATAATATATTAATTTTGTTTTTTAAAGCTTGTAAGAATAGGAGTTTATATATGCTTACCATTACAGACCAAGATTTTTTACGTCTTGTTGATTATGTGCAAAAAAATTTCGGTATTGATTTATCTAAAAAGAAGCAGCTTATTACCAGCCGACTTTCTAACTCTATTGTTACAGCTGGATTTGCTGATTTCTCTACCTATATAAATCACATTATACAAACATCTGATAAAAATAGTATTGAAATGATGTTAAATAAATTAACTACAAATTATACCTATTTTTTAAGAGAAGCAAATCATTTTGATTTTTTAAAGAACACAATATTGCCTCGTTTGATAAAACAAAAAAAAAATAAGGTACTTAGTATTTGGAGTGCAGGCTGTTCTTCTGGAGAAGAACCTTATACCATATCTATGATTTTAAAAGACTATCTTGGTGCGCAAGCTTCCGCATGGGATACTCGTGTTTTGGCAACAGATATTTCACAAAAGGTATTGGTACAAGCGCAAACTGCAATATATGAAGCAGAATCTTTGTCAAAAATACCTGAAAGATGGAAAACAGACTATTTTAAAAAACTGCCTGATGGACGTTATGCTGTAGCTCCTCATATTAAATCTAATGTAATATTTAGGACATTTAACCTTATGAATCCAATACAGTTTAAAATTAAATTTGATGTTATCTTCTGCCGAAACGTTATGATTTATTTCGACCAGCCAACAAAAGATGCTTTAGTAAATCGCTTTTATCATGCAACAAATGCAGGTGGATATTTGTTGATTGGTCATTCTGAATCATTAAATAAAGAACGTTTAGCATATAAATATATTATGCCTGCTACATATCAGAAAATATAATGTTTTATTGTTATAAAATTAATGATATAATAATATTAAAATTTGTTTTACAGATTAATTATAAACGTTTTTCTGTATAATAATATTTTATTGTTCAGCGAAAATTTTATCATTCACTGAACAATATTAGTAAGTACCCACTATCGTATAGATAGGTGGGAATTGCTAATGTCTGATAAATAACTATTTATTTTATTACCAACCCGAAAGGATACGGTGTTTCTTTTATGGAAAAAAAAATTAAAGTTCTTGTTGTCGATGATTCTATGCTTTTTCGCAAAGTTTTAATTGACAGTCTATCAAAACATAATGATATTGAAGTTGTAGGATATGCAGTGGATGCTTTTGATGCAAAAGCAAAAATACCTGTACTTTGTCCTGATGTTGTAACATTAGACGTTGAAATGCCACGTTTAAATGGTATTGCTTTTTTGAAACAATTAATTCCACAACATCCTGTTCCAGTTGTTGTTGTTTCTTCTTTAAATATTAATGTATTTGAAGCACTTTCTGCTGGAGCTGTTGATTTTGTAAGAAAACCAGACATGACAAAGCAAAATACAGTAGATCTCTTTTTAAAAGACTTAGCTGGAAAAATTAGAATTGCTTCTAAAGCTATTGTACATCAACCAAAACCAAGAGAAGCTGTAAAACCTATTATGCCTTCTCCTTTAAATTCTGCAAAATTAAAATCTATGGTAATTGCTATTGGCGCATCTACTGGCGGAACAGAAGCAACATTAACTGTTCTGAAGGACTTACCTCCAGATACTCCGGGTATTGTTGTAGTACAACATATGCCTGAAGGTTTTACAAAAATGTACGCTGAAAGATTAGATCGTCTATGTCATATGCGTGTAAAAGAAGCAAAATCTGGTGATGCTATTGTAAGAGGGCAAGTGCTAATTGCTCCTGGCGGAGAACTACAAACAAAAGTAGTTCGTCAAGGTAGTGGTTTTGCTGTGAGTTGTGCCCCTGGAGATAAAGTTAGCGGACATAGACCTTCTGTAGATGTATTATTTACATCTGTTGCAGAAACAGTTGGTAAAAATGCTGTAGGTATTATCATGACAGGTATGGGACGTGATGGTGCTGACGGCTTATTAAAAATGAAAAAAAATGGGGCTTTTACTATTGGGCAAGATAAAGAATCTTGTATTGTATATGGTATGCCTATGGTAGCACAAAATATTGGTGCTGTTGAAGTACAGGCTTCTTGTGAAAATATTGCTGGTGTGTTACGCAGACATTTAGTCAAAATACAATAAAAAATAACAAAACCCCTTTTACTTTTTTAAACCCAATATTTTCACAAATATAAATAGCCGTTCTTTCAAAAAAAGAACGGCTTTGTTCCTTATTAATGCCTTGAAAGGAGGCTTTTTTTTGAGAGCTAAAAAAACAGAAACGGTATCTGAACCAGTCAAAAAACCCCCTGTTACACTCACACAATTGAATGCTATATTTGCACTGGATATTGGTACACGTAGTGTTGTTGGTATTATAGGTGTACATGATGGTAGTATCTTTCATGTATTAGATTATGAGCAAGCATTTCATCAAGAACGTGCTATGCGTGATGGACAAATCGAAAATATTGCACTTGTGGCTGATGTTGTCAAAAAAGTAAAATCTGCATTGGAAAAACGGAATAAATTAAAACTATCAAAAGTTTGCATTGCAGCAGCAGGACGTGCTTTAATTACAAAAAAAATAACTTATACACAAGAATTAAATCCTACAGAAGAAATTACGGAAAATTTGCTTAGTGCTATGGAATATTCTGCACTAGGTATTGCACAATCAGAATTTGACCACGACTTAGAAGAACATCCTGAAAATAAAACAACATTTTATTGTGTAGGTTATAGTATTACAAAATATAGATTAGATAATTATCAAAGTAGTACAATTATAGGTCATAAAGGAAAAGAAGTAACCATTGATTTAATTGCTGCATTTTTACCTCAAAATGTGGTTCAAAACCTTTATGCTGTTATGACAGCAAACCAATTAACAGTAGAAAATTTAACATTAGAACCGATTGCTGCTATAAATGTTGTTGTGCCAGAAGATATTCGTTTATTAAATATTGCGCTAGTGGACATTGGTGCTGGTACAAGTGATATTGCTATATCAAAAGATGGTAGCATTATAGCTTATGATATGGTAACAACAGCAGGAGATGAAATTACAGAAGCAATTATGCAAAAATGTCTTTGCAACTTTGAAAATGCAGAAAAAATTAAAATTGCTCTTGACACAGATGATTCTCAAATTATATATAAAGATATTTTAGGCAACACTCATAAAGAGGTAAAATCAAAATTATTAAAAAGCCTAAAACCTGCGATTAAAACATTAAGTGAAGCAATCGCAAATGGTATTATAAAAGCAAATGGGGACGCTCCTACTGCCGTATTTTTAGCTGGAGGTGGCTGTCAAATTCCAGGATTTTGTCAGGCTATTGCAACAGAATTAAAAATACCTTTTGAAAATGTTGCAATATCTGGTAATCAACCTTTTAAAAATGTTGCCGTTTATGATAAAAAATTACAGAATCCTGAATTCATCACTCCTCTTGGTATTGGTGCTATGTCATCTATATATAAAGGTTGTGATTTCTTTTCTATCACAATCAATGGAAAAAAACAAATGCTTTTAAATTATAGAGAATCAAAAGTGTTAGATGCTCTTTTGCTTTCTTCTATTAAACCTCAAAATTTAATCGGTTTTCCTGTTCGTTCCATTAATTATTATATTGATGGAAAAAGATATAATAAAAAGGGAGAGAATGCCATTCCAGGAGAATTATTTGTAAATGGAGAATTAGCCTCTATAGATACAAAAATTAAGCAAGGTGATGTCATTGTCGCAAAAGAAGCAATACCTGGAAAACAACCTATTATTACAATTAAAGAATTAAAAGAACAACCAGAATTTCGTTTTTCTGTTATTGTTGACGAAGTATTAGCAGAAGTACCTGTTATATTCTATAAAGATGGTCAGCAATTAGCAGATGATTATATTATAAAACCTATGGATAGAATTACAACAGAATCTGTTATTACATTAACAGATTTATTGAATTATATGGAAACAACATTCCAGCCGGAAGAAATGACTATGATGATAAATAATACTATAGCAAATCAAGATGCCTTAATTGCGGCTGGTGACCAAATTTCTTTTATTCCAAAACAGCAAGAACAAATAGTTGAAGAACTACAAAATGAAACAGAAGTCATTGCTCAACAACAATTAAATATACAACAAGCAGAACAAACAACTGAAGAAAAGCAATATCCCGAAATAAAAACAACTGATAATGAAACTATAACAGAAGACAATCATTTTGAACAGCCATTAGAGCAAGCGGAACAAATAAAACAAAATCAAATAGAACAACCAGTACAAACAATTTTGACAGAACAGCAAATTGATGTTACAAAAAGTGAAATGCCATCTTTATCAGAAAATACAGATAGTATTGTTGTTTGTATTAATAATGTATGGAAAACAATACCTTTAAATAATAGAAAAAAATTACTCTTTTATGATATGTTAAATTATGTAGATATAGACCTTGAAAAACCACAAGGAAATATTATATTAAAATTAAATGGTGAAGATACTGCTTATACTGCAAGTGTTTCTCAAGGTGATTCTATAGAAATTACGTGGGATAAGCCAGAACAATCACTTTAAATAAAAATAATTTATAAAACTTTTCAAAAAGTTTATAGCTTTTCAAAAAAGTCCTTTTTGTGGGTTTCACCCACACCCACCAACTTTTTTGAAAAAAAGTTGGACAAAAAACTTCACTGGAAAAACTAGCGTTTTTCCTTGTAAAATTAACTTTTTTAAGGAAACATAGTTTGTCTACGCTTTGCACCGTTTAAAATTCTTTGCTTCTTTCTTTTAAGAAAGAAGTGAGAGTTTGAGAGCAACCCTCTCAAGGTTTTTTGTGGGTTTCACCCACACCCACCAACTTTTTTTAAAAAAAAAGTTGGACAAAAAACTTTATTGGAAAAACTAGCGTTTTTCCTTATAAAATCAATATTTCTTTAGCGAAACGTAGTTTCGCATAAAAAGTTTTGCTCCACTTTTTTAAAAGCGGACAGGAGTTTGAGGGTGCAAAGCGTAGACCAGAGTCCTCAAAGTTTTTTGACACACTAAGCCACATATTATTTTTGTAAATAATATGCGGCTTTTATTATTCTGAAAAATAAAATAAGCAGTAAAATCCCCCTAACTATTATGATTTGCGTTCTTTTGCCGATATATGTAATAAGTAAATTATTTTTAGAAATACTAAAAAATAAAGTGAAATATATTTATAAATTTGTGTAACAAATTTATTGCAAATAAACAGCATTGAATATTTACTAATGTCTGATAAAGTGCATGATAATAAATTTCGCATAAAGTGAATTGGGGTGATTCCATGAAAATAGTATCTAATAGTCTTCACACTTCTTATACTATACAAAAAGAAACAGCAAGGTTGCAAATTTCTGAAAAAAATCAAAGAAGGATTAATCAAAATTTCGATAAAATTTTGATTCAATCCACTCCTTCTTCTGATTCTAATGACAACTTTGTTAGCAATATTACAAGCAAACTTTCTTCAGAAGTAAGAAAACCAGCGTCTTCGGAACAACTCAACGAACTTCGGCAAAAAGTTGCTGAAGGAACTTATCAAATAGATTTAGACGCTATTGTAAAAAAGATATTGTTTTAATAAAAAAGGTGGCACACTCTTTTATAAAAGAGTGGATTGCTGCTGTTTATCATTATAGAAGGAGTTATTATGTATAAATTAGATGATTTTTTAGACTTGCTTGAAAAACTTGTTTTGCTTTTTGATGATTTAACAGAAATCGAACAAACAAAATTAGAGGCAGTTACAAAAAAAGATATTGATACATTAAACGATTGTATGAAAGAGGAGCAGGCTTATCTTTTACAGTTTCGTGGATTAGATAAAAAAAGAGAATCTATACAAAAAGATTTAGGCTTTGAAAATATGAAATTTTCACAAATCATTACAAATATGAAAGATAAACAATATCAAGAAGAATTTCAAGAATTATATGATGCATTAACAGAAACAATGGATTATTATCAGAAAATTCATAGTAATGCCAAAAGCATTATAGAAGTCAAATTAATGGGCATTAACAGAGCATTAGATATATTACAGCAATCTACTGATGCTCCTCAAAATAGCACTACTTATGCTCCTAATGGACAATTACAAACAAATAATAAAATTAACTTCACAAATAAGATTATATGATATATAAATGGAGGTAATGTCAATGATTCGTTCAACATTCGCTGGCTTTACAACAGCACAGCTTGGTATGTCTGCAAGTCAAGCTGCTCTGAATGTAATCGGTCAAAATATTTCAAATGTTAATACAAAAGGATTTACAAGACAACGTGTCGATTTAGATAGTTTTAATGTTACAACCGGTCCTAGACAATGGGGAAGTGTAAACGAAACTTATATAGGAAATGGTGTTGTCGTAAATAGAGTAGAACAAGTACGTGACCCTTATCTGGATTTACGTTTTCGTACAGAAATGGCAGGCGTAGGATATTATGATAAGACACTTGCTTCTTTAGAAGATTTACAAAGCGTTTTAGATGAAGTAGAAAAAGATGGTAGTATTCATAATCAATTAGAAGCGGTATTCAAAGCACTGAATGAATTTGACCCACAAGCGGCAAATAATGAATTTCAAAATATGGCAAAAACAGAATTGCAGTTATTGTCACAATACTTTAATAATTATTCTAACAGAATAGAACAAGCAAAAACAGATAATATGACAGAATTTAAAGAACAAACAATACCTGCTATCAATCAGCTTTTAAAAGATATTACAAGTTTAAATGTCAGTATCAATGAAAATGAAATACTAGGCAATCCTGCACTAGAATTGCGTGACGAAAGAAATTTACTTTTAGATGAGCTTTCTAACTATGTTAAAATTGAAGTTACATATGAAGATAAATATGTTGGACTTTCCAGCAAAACTGCAGCAGAATGTACTGTAAAAATGGTTGGTGTTGATGAAAAGGGTAATCCTTTTAAATACACACTGATTGACCATGATAAAGCAGCAGAACTTCAAATTGATGACGAATGTTCTCATTTGACTATGACAGATGTCAACGGCAACCCTATTGCAGATATTGGTAGTGCATTAAAACCAAATGATGCAGGAGATTTTACAGATGCTGAGGCAAAAGCAATTAATGGTTTGCTTGAAGATATTCAATTTTTTACTAATGCAATGATTAAAGAAATGCAAAATACCGAACAACTGAATAATACAATCAACAGTATTGGTTCTAAAATTGTTAGTTTAAGCAGACGAGGAAATGAACTTCATGAGGAATTAAATGATATAGTAAAATCAGTAAGAGCAAATAATAGAGCAATTGAATCTACACAAGAGCAATTAGCTAATGCAACTCCAGGTTCTGATGAAGAAAAACAATTAACAGAAAAATTAGCAAGTCTAAGAAGAATTGAAACAATATATAATCAGAAATTGTATGGACAGGATACTGCACCTACTAATATAACTGAGTTAAATGCCTTAAATACCAATGGTGTATCTGATGGCACAGGTATTTACAATAAATTAATTAATATTTTTGGAACAATTCAAGATAACCCTGCAAAAAGCTTTCCTCCTAATCCTCCTACTTATGAGAACCCAGCTACCACAGGTGAAATAGCTACTCAAAAACAGGCTTTAGAGGATGCAAAAGCAGATTTAGCAATATCAAAAGAAAATTATGCTAATATTGTATATAACTTAGGTATTGCACAAAATGGTGGTGACGTATATAAAGAGGTTACTGACCCAGCTGACCCACAAAATAGAGTTGTCTATACTCCTAAAGCTAACACTGATGATATACAAAAAAAAGGCTTATCTGGTTATGCTAACATTGTAGTAGAGGAAGAAACATTCCCAGTAGAAGGTACAAAATTTTTCATCAAATTACCTAATATCAAATTAGGAGGTACTTCTGCAAAAGATGGTAATGGTATTCCTTTATTTGATGCAGATACTAAAAAAATTGCTAATTTTTCTGTAGATGGTGATAAGATTACTATTAAAGATACAAAAGGTGCAGAATATACAGAAGAAGTTGCAGATGTTGATGGTTCACCTTATGAATTAGATGCTGCTGGTAATGTTGTAACAGATGAAAATGGTAATCCTGTATTAGATATGGGTGACCAAACAAATATGTATGAAAAAATGCAAGAAGATAACGGTAGTATCAAAGCTGCTTTAGATATGTTTAATCGTGCAGGAGATTTTGATGGCACAAAAGACCGTGGTTATGATTATTATTTGAATATGCTTGATGTATTTGCAAGACAGATTGCAAAAGTATTTAATGAAGCAAATATGAAAGATAATGATGGTAATCCTTTGCTGGATTCTGAAGGAAAACCAATTAGTTATGCAAATGCTCTTTTTGGTGCAGATGGTCAAGTACCTATAAAAAATGCGACAACTCCAGATGGTAATACCTATCTTAGCTATGGCGGAGTAACAGGCACTGCTGACAAGCCATTACCTGATATATTTAAAACAAATGCAGATGGTCAATTCCTTGATGCAGATGGCAATATTGTAACCATTCCTAATGGCACAACTAATGTACCTGATAATGTTGCATTGGACCCTTCTGCATTGGCTGCATATGGTATTGTAAAATATACAGGAGAGGCAAAAGAAGTTGAAGATGCTAATGGTAACAAAGTAACAGTAAACCCTGGCGACTGGGTAGATAAACAAGGTAAACCTCTTCAACTAGCAGATGGTAGCAATGTTACAAAACTTGAAACATTAAAAGATTTAGCAGATAGTACTATATTAGACCAAGCTGACCCTTTATTAAACCAAATTGCTGAAGGTGCAGTTAATGATGGAAACGTTGGGCTGAAACCAATGGATGGAAAAGTACCAAAAATTGATTATGATAAAATTACAGCCGCTAATTTTTCAATTACAAAAGATTGGGCAGACAACAAAACAAACTTTGTACAAACACATGACCCATCTCAAACAGCAGGTTATAATGACAATATCAATCATTTAATTTCTGTGTTTGGACAAAAATTAAATTATACATTTACACAGCCTGATGGCACACAAAAACAAATATTCAATGGTACTTTTGTAGAATTTTATGACAATGTAGGTAATCAGCTTGGACTAGATATTAAATCTTCTACAGTATTAATCAATAATTATATTACTGTCGCAAACGACATTGCAAATAACAGAGATGCCATATCTGGTGTTTCTTTGGACGAAGAAGGTATTGATATATTGAAATATCAAAAAGCCTATACTGCTTCTGCAAGACTTATGACAGCATTAGATGAAGCACTAGACAAAGTTATAAATGGTATGGGCGTTGTAGGTAGATAATAAATAAGGAGGTAATCATCATGGCTATGGGCGGAATGGGAATGCGTATTACTACAAATGCTATGATTCGTAGATATTCCACAAATTTAAACAATGCTTTGGGTGACTTAGACTCAAAAAGAAATACAGTTGCAACAAATAGAAATTTTAATAAAATTGCAGAAGATCCTGCAGCTGCAATGAAATCTTTTAAATTGAGAAGTAACTTCCAAAGAACAGAAGTACAAAAAGCAAATACATTGGATGCTCTTGCTAAATTAGAAGAAGTAACAACAAATGTCCAAGGCTGTACTCGTATGGGAAGAACATTTATTGAAAAGTCATTGTTAAGTTACAGTGACCCAAATAGTGCTTTTGAAAGTCGTCAAGCATATAAACAAGAAGTTGACCAGTTGATAGAGAGCTTTTTGCAACAGGCAAATGGAAAATATAATGAAAACTTTATTTTTGGCGGTGCAAGTACAAAAGACCTGCCTTTTGAAAAATTGGAAAGTGGCGAAATACTTTATAGAGGTGTTCCAGTTAATACACCAAATTATTTGACAACAGATGATGTGTCAAAAATATTGTCTGATACATTTGGTTTAAAAGATTCTGTAACTGCTACAACACCAGATTTATCAACAACATTGACAAGTCTTATGGGAGGCAATACTAGTATTTCTATAAAAGATTTATATGATGCTATAAACACACCAGCTAATGGTTTAACTGCTAATTCTCCTACTGGAACTACAGATACTTATGCTGATATATTAAATAAAAATGATGCTTTCCAGCTTACAGGATTGCAAGTAAAAACAATGTTATCCAGCATGGGATTAAATGACCTTCCAACAAATACTGGAAATGCAACATTTGACTCATTAGCATCTTCACCATCTTTGTCACAAGCTTATGAAGATATTATGGGGACAGACTTTGTTACTGATGACAGTAAAACAATTTCCTATGCTGAATTAACACAAAAAATAGCTGCATATAATCCAGCAGGTGGTATAACAATTCCTAATATGAAACCAGATGGTTCTTATGATATAGACCCAGCTACTGGACTTTGTAATACAACTACAATTGCTAATCCAGCAGGGGACTTGCAAGATAAAGTAGATGCTTCTTTACAAAATATTACATTGACAGAAGACGAAGTGAAAGAGATATTAACAAATGTAGGATTAAAAGATGCAGAAAATGGTACAAATATGGACAGTAGTGTTGCAGCACCACCAGCAACTCCATTAACAGACCTTTTAAACAAAATTATGGAAAACCCTACAGGAGTTCCATCATATCTCAAAGACCAACTTTCTTATGATGAAGTAGAAAAAGCAATAGATACTGCCGTAAATAGTGATCCACCTTTCTTGACTGAAAGCCAAGGATACCAATTAAAAGCAAATAAACAAATTGGTTATCAGTTAAAATATACTACCTATTTCAATGAACATAGCTATCGTGATATAGGATTTGGTATGAAAGAAAAATCTGGCGAAATCGTTTCTACAAGTGCATTCGATACAGCAGTAAATGGTTTAGATGTATTTGGGTATGGCATAGATGAAGATGGCTTGCCTAACAATATCATTGCACTTGCACAAGAGCTTTCAAAAACATTAGAAGTAGATGATATTAGCGAGTTTGATTTTGAAAAACATAATAAAATTATTAATAAAATGAGAGCTTCTTATGACGACATGGTTGACAATGGACTTGCTGCAATTGGAACAAAATGTGCCTTTTTGGAAAATACAGAAGACCAATTAACAGAAGCATCTCAAATACTGAATGAACAAATCAGTGATTTAGATTTCTGTGACCCAGCAGAGGCAATTACAAATTTGATGTGGGCACAATATGCTTATAATGCTACATTAAAAGTAGGTAATACATTACTTTCTAATTCTTTTATTGACTTTATGAGCTAATCACATTACAATGTATACAAAAAGTTCTTCTAACAACCGAAGAACTTTTTGGTATCTCTATAAATGCACTTTTTGTTCTTCAGCAGAAAGCAATTTCTGCATATATTATAAATAAAGCTGAATATTTCAGCCAAATTGTTCATTACATTTCTGGCAAAATGTTAAAATATATAGAGAAGGGGGATTGTATATGGAACAACTATTAAAAATTACAACTGTTCCAATTTCCATTGAATTTAAAGTAAATAATGCCAGACTTGAACAAAAAAGGGGTACTGTAGATTTAGAAATCAGCCGTGATGATGGCAACTTTACTATTAAAAGTCGCCCTATTCGTTTAAGTATGGATACATTTGAGGCAAGAGATTCTGTTCGTCCTGCCTCTACAAAATCACTGATAAATGATTTTGCCCAAAAAGGTAAAAATGCCGCTTATAATGCTACGGCAACATATGCGCAGGAAGGACAAATATTATTAAGTGCAACATTAGGTGATGACGCTTTAGACCAAATTATAAAACAAAGAAATACTATAAACACAGATTATGGCTTAGATTTTATACCAAAAGCAGGTGCTAATCTGAATTGGTCACCACCCGACATCACAATACAATATGAAATGGATAAATTAAATTTCGATTGGAAAATCAATAAAGCAGGTTTTGAATTTATACCTGGAAATATTGAATTTTCTGTCACACAACAACCAGACGTATTAATTGAATATGTTGGCGACCCTCTTTATGTTCCGCCAAGCGCAGCCCCAAATTATACGCCGGCATTAGATATTAAAGCATGAGGTGAATTATGATAAAAGAATGTAGTACAAAATACTTTGGCAAATATTCCTATGATGAAAAAAATATTATTTCATTTGAAAATGGTCTTTTTGGTTTTGAACAGGAAAAAGAGTTTCTATTAATACAGCTTGACCCAAATAATGAAGATGTACTTTGCTTGCAAAGTTTAAAAAATAAAGATACTGCTTTTTTTACTGTTAATCCATTTGCATTTTTGGAGGAATACCAGCCTACACTAACAAGTACGGAATTGCAAACTATAGAAGCGGCAAATATAGGTGAATTGCTTATTTATGTTATTTGTTCTATGACAGATGACATTCGCTCAAGCACCGCCAATTTAAAATGTCCTATTGCTGTAAATCCAAAAAGTAATAAAGCATTACAAATTATGCTAGATAATCCCGAATATCAAATGCGTCATTCTTTTGCAGCTTTAGGGCAAAAAGAGGAGGAGAACAGCTAATGTTAATATTGCAGCGTAAGGCTTCCGAATCTCTTGTAATAAATGGAAATATTCATATTACCATACAAGAAATTACAGCAGATAGAGTAAAAATCGCTATTGACGCACCTAGGGAAATTTCCATTGTACGTTCCGAGTTGTTAGAGGCGGCATCAGCAAATCAAGAAGCAACAAAAACGGATATTGCCAATCTGTCAGCATTATCAGGAATCATAAAAAAACAAAACACTGAAAAATAAAAAAGCCCCCCAATATGTAGGGGGTTTTATTATTTTTCATATTTTACAATGCCAATACTGCCAAATGAGCAAGTGTATCGCTTTCTGTTTCTTTCAAATGTTCTTCCAATGATTTTAATGTTGTATCATTATGAAACATTGTTCTTCCAATTTCAGAAGCATAATATACAAACTCCTCTTTTGTGCTATCTTTATGTAAGCAGCATGTTAACATAAATAAATATGCACTATATATCATTATCATACCCGCATAATTATGCCAAAATCCTCCACTAATACGATAAAGACCTTTTGTAGCTAAAAATCCTTCCAATATAACATTTTCAAGCCAGTATTCTTTGCCCTTCAAAAATTCATTAAATTCTGCTATAGCATCTAAATATTTTTGAGTATTATATTCTATATCCATAGTGAGCTTTTTTTGTTCTGCATTTTCATCAGATATTACAACACGTGCTTTTTTCTTTAAGTCAATTCTTTCTGTAACTTTCTCTTGAATATTTTTACCGCAATTAGGCAAATAATACGCAATTGTCTGTAAAGCTTTTCTTTTTTCATCTTTTTCAATGTTATCAAAAAATTGTTTATAAATTTCTTTATGTTGTTCTAATTCTCTTGCAAATGTTTGAATATAGTCTGGCACATCACTATATTTTTTATTATCAACCATTTCTTGTATTTTTTGCACAGCAAAACCCAATAATACCATTCTTTCACCAAAAGCATAGTCTCTATTTTGAAGTACACTTAGAAGCAATATTTTTGAATCATTCCAAAAATGAAAAATTGGATTTCCCATAACACCACTTGCACGAATGATAGCGCAGCCTTTTTTCTCAGCAGGTGACAATTCTCTTTCTTTAATTTCTAACATAATGCCATCTTTTTCTTCCAAAAGCAAATTAACTACTTCTTCACAACTCACAGAAAGAAAAATCTCATAATTATCCAAATAATGCATACCTATTCTAGGATAAATTTGACAAACCCAACTCATATTTTCGGGACCAACTTCTTGATATATTTTACATAATCCATTTTCATCTAAAAATTTACACCTTTTATGTTCATCAAATTTAATTGTGCATCTATCATTTTCACCTTTTTTAAATTCAAAGGCATCTTGAAATATATTTTTAAATTCTTCAGAGTGCATTTTTCTTTTAATATTTCTAAATTCATTTTTTGTAAAATAGATTGTCCAATCAGTGCAGCAATTATTTTTACAATCACTGCCCAAGCATGAAAATTTGTCATAAAATGTTGGTTGCAATACAATATCTTTCATGATTTCATTTGCTCCTTTCATTCACCTTTATAGAAATAATATACAAATTTTCCGCATAAAATGTTCAAATATGCACAAGTGGGGGTTTTATAATATTATTTTTTAAGGCTATAGCCTTAAAAAAAGCAGGCACAACGTGCCTGCTTTTATGATATAACGTTGAAACAACGTATTGATTTTTATATAATTGAAAATTATTGTAACAACTGAAGTACACCCTGAGGAACTTGATTTGCCTGAGCAAGCATAGCTTGAGAAGCCTGAACAAGAATATTGTTCTTTGTATAAGCCATCATTTCTTTTGCCATGTCTGTATCTCTGATACGGCTTTCTGCCTCTGTGATGTTTGTTGTTGTTGCTTCCAAGTTGTTTATTGTGTGTTCCAATCTGTTTTGAGTAGCACCTAAGTTACCTCTTACAGTAGAAACATAATCAATTGCATCATTAATTTTTTCAATAGCGTCTGCTGCACCTTCTTGTGTTGTAATATCCAATCCGCCTACACCAAGTGCATCAGCATGGCAATCTTTAATATCAACAACTAATTGGTTGAATTCGTCAGCAGTGTCACCGATTTGTAATGTTAAAGATTTTCCTGCTTTAGCCAATTCTTCATCTGTTGGCTCTGTTACAGTAAGTTTACCAAATTTGAATTGTTCTCTTACCTTGTCTTGTGTTGACAAATCAACAGCATCTTTACCAGCATTTGCAGCATAATCTGGTTTTTCTGTAAATGTCAGTTTACCTGTACCATTTTGAACACCAACTGTAAACATTTCATTATCTTTTGCTACTTGTGTAAAGTATTCTGCACCTGCAACTTTTTTCTCAGCATCACTTTTTCCTGCCCAACCTTTAATAGAAGTTAAATCTACTAATTTTGCATCTTCTCCAAGTGCTTCTTGTGTCAATTTGCTGTTTGCGTCTGTTTTAAATACATATGTTTCATTGCCAATTTTGATAGCATCGCCATCTGTTAATGCACTTGCATCAAGAACAAAACCATGGCTTGCTAATCTTCCAGGTGTTGCTACATTACCTGTTTGAGCATTTGTAACAGATGCTGTAATATCCTGTCCACCTAAACTAGCAGTACCATTTGTAAAATCAGAAGTTGTTGTAACTATTGACATAGGAGCCTTTACAACTTTATTTGCGTCACCAGGAGCTGCTGTTTGTTCAAATACAATAGATCTTCCATCGTCTCCAACTTTAACTGTAAATTCCTCATCAACACCACCTGCATTTTTGAACTTAAATCCATCAAATTTAGCTTTAAATGCTGCTGTTAATGTTTCTGTTGAAATACTTCCATCAGCTTCTTTAGCTAAACCATCCAAATCAGCTTTCTCCAATTTAACTACATAATCATTAGCACCATCACTAACTTTAAGTTCTAACTTGTCACCTGCTCCTACACCTGCTGCATTATCAACTCTTAAATTTCCTAAATCAATAGTAAATGAAGTCTTTTTAGCTGCAATATCATCAACATGTGCTATAGTATTTGCACCAAGTACTGCACCATTAGTAAATGCACCACTAACTGCTGCCAAGGTTCCGCCACCAGCTGCAGATTTCAAAGCATCTAATCCTGATACTTTTGCTCCAGGAACATTTGCACCGTCCATAGAACCATCTAACAATTTAATACCATTGAAATTTGTAGCGTCAGCGATTCTGTTAATTTCACTTTCCAACTGTTCAATTTCAGCCTGCAATTTTTCTCTGTTTGACTTGTCATATGTGCCGTTTGCGGACTGGCTAGAAAGCTCAACCATACGATTTAACATAGAGTGAACTTCTGTCAAAGCACCTTCAGCTGTCTGTACCAATGAGATACCATCCAATGAGTTTTTCTGAGCAACTTCCAAACCTGTAATTTGCGCTCTCATTTTTTCGGATACAGCTAAACCAGCAGCGTCATCGCCAGCTTTGTTAATTTTGTAACCGGAAGACAATTTTTGCAAGTTAGCAGCCAATGCCTTGTTGTTACCACTTAATTTGTTGTATGCATTTAATGCGGAAATATTGTGTTGAATAATCATAAAATCTACCTCCATGTAGTTACGTGGGAAACTCCGTTTTCCCACTGTCCTTTATTATTTGATTACAACTAGATAAAACGAACCATATGCCAGCTGTCGACGGGAAGGCATATATTTTATTTTGTTCTTTTTATCCTTCAATAATGTTATCGGCGGTTCTTTTTTAAACTTAATACTTTTTGATACTTTTTTTTTAAAAATTTTTGATACCCCCTTTTGGGACATCTCTAGCCACATATCCGGCACGCATTACCAATATCCTTTTTTTCATCAATTTTGCTAATTCTATGGCGTGGGTGGCAACTAACACCGTTACACCGCATCTATTTGCCTCGTCGAGCAAACACATAATATCCCATGCAGAATCCTGGTCTAAATTTCCCGTTGGCTCGTCCGCAATCAGTATAGAAGGATTTTTTACAAGCGCACGTGCGAGTGCCACACGCAGACGCTCTCCTCCAGAAAGCTGTGCAGGGTATACATTCGCTTTTTTATTCATATTCACCAATCCCAATGCCGCAGGTACATCATTTGCTATTTTTTGTTTTTCGGTTTCCAATACCTCCAATGCAAATGAAACATTTTCATATACAGTTTTGTTGGGTAATAGCTGTGTCTGCTGCCAAACCACTCCCATAGACCGCCTAAAATAAGGCATATCCTTTTTTTTAATGGTAGATATATCTTGTCCTCTCACATATATCTTGCCTCGAGTGGGTTCAATTTCCCTTGTGAGCAAACGCAATGATGTACTTTTTCCTACACCGCTTTTGCCCACCAAAAACACAAATTCCCCTTTTTCCATTTCCATATTAAAATGGTTCAGCCCCACAGCATTGTTTTCAAATATTTTGACAACATTTTGAAAGGATATTTCTGCCATATATACCCCCCTTTTGATAAAATCAAAAAATAAAAAGATAAAGTTTTTTGTCAAACTTTTTTTCAAAAAAGTTTGCAGGTGTGGACAGCGTCCACAAAAATGAAAATCCATTTTAAAAAAGTTCCAAATCTCCAAAAATACTCTTGAAACTTTGTAAGACCGTGGGACTTTGTCCCACCCCCTACTCGCTTTTTGAAAAAAGCGAGGCAAAAACTTTATAATATGCTAACGCAATTATAACGTAACAAACAAAAATGAAAATCCATTTTAAAAAAGTTCCAAATCTCTAAAAATCTTCTTAAAACTTTGTAAGACCGTGGGACTTTGTCCCACCCCCTACTCGCTTTTTGAAAAAAGCGAGGCAAAAACTTTATAGTATGCTAACGCAATTATAACGTAACAAACAAAATAGAGAGTTTTTTATTAGATATAAATTAAAAATTGATTTCCATGTTTTACAGAAATCATCGCTATACATTATGCAGTAAAAATGCTATAATATTACTGCAAAAAATACTTGCTGAAAGGAGGTTCTTTTTTGCGTTATGTAAGAATTACAATATTATTTATTGTGACATTCACTATTTCTTATATCGCTTGCTTAAGACATATACCAACCAAAAGTTTTTATTATTATAAACAGGATATTTTGGCTTATCGTGTATCCTCTCTTTCTTTTATGGATAAACAATATGCCTCTATTCTACCACGACCCATACAAAAAGCAAATAAAGATTTTTCGCAAAAACCAAAAAAACAACCTTTGTCTATCTATAATTTGACATCACATGACGAATTAGCTGCTTCTGCGACAACAGAAACAGGTACTTATACCATTGGTGATATTACATATCTAACAAGTAGTGGCAAAAATATTGTATATTTCAATCAAACAGATGCTCGTTGGGGTGATAAAATATATGGTGGCAATGATGTCATATCAAAATATGGCTGTGGTCCTACAGCAATAGCAATGGTTGTTTCCAGCATGACAGACCGCATGATACTTCCAGACGAAATGGCAGAATGGTCACGAGCGCAAGGATATTTTGCTTATGGCAGTGGTTCTTACCATTCTTTGATACCAAATGCTGCAAAGGCATTCGGTTTGGAAGCTACTTCTATAAGCGACCACAGCTATGAAGGCATACGCAAAGAACTTGAGTCTGGTAAAGTCATTGTAGCACTCATGAAAAAGGGACATTTTACTACTGGCGGACATTTTATACTTGTTCGTGGCATTACCGCAGATGGTAAGGTTTTAATTGCTGACCCTATGAGTTTAGAAAATAGTTTAAAAGCATGGGATATTAACATATTATTAAACGAATTAAAAACCAGTGCAACAAGCGGAGGTCCTCTTTGGGCAATCAATACACCTCAAAAATAAAATGGGAAATATTCACACAAGCAAAATAACTTGTGTGAATATTTTTAAATCATTTGTTTTTCATTTTGATTATAATAAGAATCCTTTCCCAATATCCTTTTATTCATTGCTTTATCTTTTTCTATAATTCCCTTTAAAACATTATGAATCCTTAAACTAACCAGCATAAGTATTTTTTCATCTTCATATTCTGTATCCATAGCTTGCTCTTGGCTGTCTATTTTTAAAAGTCCTTTTAAATAGTAATATAATTCCTCATCACCACTTGTCAGAATCTTTTGTACTTCCCCATCAATACTATCTATTTCCTCCATAAATTCCATACGCATATTCATAAACATTTCTGTAGAAACTTTATCATTTCTTTTTAATGCATTTTCTATATCATTTGTAACATCATCAATTTTTAGCATTTTTTCATATTTTTGTTTCATTAATTTCGTTAAATTTGCTACACATTCTTCTATCATATATCAAACTCCTTTTCTAAAATAAAGACGGCAGAAATTCCGCCGTCAATGTTATATCTATAGTTATTGTTAAAACAATACCCTTCGGCATTACATAACTATATTATTTACTTTTCTGATTTGCACTATTAATTCTATCTGCTTCTTTAAATGTATCACGAAGTTCTATAATAAGTGGTTTAATTTCTTCTATTACTTCTGGTTTTCTACCTGCCGATAAGCGTGACAATTCATATTGAAAATATTCATACATTCTATCTAATTCATGGCTGATAGCATATTTTTTATCCAATGTGCTAGATAAATATCTTACAATTTCTCTACAACGTGTTACTGCTTCATCAAAAGCAGTATAATTTTGATTTTTTAATGCAATTTCAGCTCTTGTCAATCTTTTGATTAATTCATCATATAATAGTATCAGCATTTCTGCTTGTGTCATTGTATTTATAGATTGGGTTTTATATTGTTGGTATCCGTATTGATTCATATTAATCAGCGAACCTTCCCTTTCCTCAACTTTTTTATTATAATAAGCAATACAAACCATCAAAATGGCTTTTCTAAAAGAAAAGTGACTCCTCACTGTCATAACTGTATTGCTTATTGATAACTTTTCTCTATGTTTTTTTATTAAAAACTTCCATTATAATCTGTAATAAAACTACAAAATAATATTATTATCCAAATTTTTACAACTATTATGGGCAGTTATTGCTCCAATATTTACAACACATTATTTACTAATTAGCTACTAAATTGTTGTGTAAGCCAGCTACTTTGTGTATTCATCTGAGAAATCAATTGTTCCAAATTTGTAAACTGTTTGTTGTATCTTTCTCTTTCTGATTTTAACTTATCATTTAAAGAATCAATAATTTCATCAATTGAATTCATTTGTTTTAAATAAGTATTATTTAATAATGATAATGGTGCACTCTTATTTCCTGCTCTTTCAACTAATATACCTTTTGTTGCACCTGTTGTAGAAGCATATTTTTGGCAAATATTATTCATAGTTGTAATAATACCATTAAATCCTTCTCCATTTTCATCTTTTTCACTTGTGAAAAGTTTTGAAATACCTTCTGGGTCTGCTTCAACAGCTGCTCTAAATTTTTCTTCATCAAATGTAATTTTTCCATTTTCTGAGTATTCACTAGAAAGAGTAATACCTGCTTCTTGTAATGCTTTTATATCTGTGCCAGAAAAAACAGTTCTTAATTCATCTGCCAATGAACGAAGGTCTGCATCATTAAAAAGCATACCTGCTTTTGCTTTTTCTTCCCAAAGTTTAATTTCATCTTCAGACATTTCTTTCTTTTGCTCATCTGTTAAAGGCGCATAATTTCTATCTCTTTTCGTTGATAACTCTTTATTTACCAATTCAATCATAGAATTATAGTCTTCTACCATTTGTTTTACAGCATCGACTGCTTTATCACTGTCAACTTTTGCATCAAATGTAACAGCATCTTCTGGGTTTAAAGCACTTTCATCAATGTGGTCGCCATTATATGTTCCAAATGTACCACTTACTGTAACACTCAAACCATTCAAATCAAATACATTACTGCTTCTTGAAATCTCTATTGGCTTACTACCATCGCCAAAGTCAACACTGATAATAGCATCTTGCCCTGGTTTTGATGTAGAACTTAAAACTGTATCTTTTCCATCTGCATCTTTCAATGTTCTTTCATAAATAAAGTTTCCATCAGCATCTTTTATTGCTTCTCCATTTGCATCTGTTTTCTTAACACCAAACATTGTTGCAGCTAAATTACTTCCTGACTCATCTTGAATATCAATTTCTCCTGATGCACCAGAATCATTTGCTTTAATTGTAAAGCTATCAGATGTTTCATTATAGCTCATTGTTACACCAGCATCAGATTGATTAATAGTAGTCATGACAGTAGAAAGAGAGTCACTTTCTTTAAATTGGAATTTTTCTCCATTAATAGTAAATTCGTAACCTTTTCCTTCATATTCATATACTGTATTACCATTTGCATCTTTTACTTCATTTCCGTCTTTATCCAGTTTAGCAATTTTAATATCTTTTGCTACTAAACCACCTCCGCCAGTTAATCCAGAATTTTTCAATGACACATTTGTGTTAATTCTATTGGATTCACCATAATCCATACCTAATATACCAGCTTTACCTAAAAGACCTGCGCCAGCAGAAGTGATTTTCAATATAGATGTACTATCTGCTTTTCCATCAGGAGTTGTTGTTGTAAATGTCAGTTGTCCTTTATTTGTTTCATGGTTTCCATCTGCATCAGCCAATTTATTGCCTACTGTAATTCTGCCTTTGCCAAATGCTTTATCCAATTTTTCTTGTGTCATTTTTTGCAGTGCATCAAAATTATCATCAATTTTATTTTCTTTTTTATAAGCATCCAATTCATCTTTTGTTGGCATAGTAATTTGTTTTGTTGTGCCATTATAAGAGAATGACATTGATTTTCCGCTTAATATTTCCCATGTTGATTTTGATTCTGTCAAACGACTATCTTTATCGGCTGTATCGCCTGATTTATAGTTATTTCCTACAATTTGGCTACCCTTACCACTTAATTTTGCTTCTTTTTCAATACCTAATGTATCTAATATACCATTTGTGCCACTTCTAATTTCAAAAGTATTTCCTTCATATTTTTTATCAGCCTCAAATACTAAAGCACCTTTATCGTTTACAGAAGCATTAACTTTAATTTCATTTTCATCTAATTGCTCATTAATAGCATCTGCTACATCTTGCATAGTATTAAATTCTCTATTACTATCAAAAGCAATATTATATATTTTATCGCCATATTTTACACTAAGGCTACGTCCTGCAATGGAACTCACATTTGATGTAGCATCATCGGATAAATCCAATTTACCAGATTCCATTACTTTATCAGATGCGCTTGATACATTCATTGTTGCACTAGTAGCAAGCTGTTTTACACCCAATATAGACATAGAATCTGCTGAATTAGAAGTACCTGTTGCTTTAATATATTTACTGTTTTCACCAATACAATCAATTAAACTTCTATTAAAAAAAGAACTATTTAAAAGATTTGTAGAAGGACTTGTAAATGAAGCATATTTATTTTTAAAGCTCACCAACAAGTCACTGACAGAACGCATTGCATCCATTTTCCATTGCAAAATTTGTTTGCTTTGTTTTTGTTTTGCAATTTTTGCTCTTGTTGCAGCAGTCATATTTTCAATCATTTCTTCTGTATTCATACCACTGGCAAGACCACTGATTTTGTTATTATAAAAACTATTGCTGGAACTACTTACTCCGCTAATTGATGCCATACAAAACACCCTTTCTATAATTTATTTTGAAAATAATCTATATATTTTTCTGGTTTATCCTCTATACTTATTTATCGACATATAGTATACTTTAATTAAGATTAATTTTAAAATAAATGTAATTGAAATCTATATTCTTTATTATTATATCTACTGCTTTATCTACAAAAATTAAAATATATCAAGTGAATACTTGGTATATCATCACTCACTATTACATAAATGCTTAAAGGAGGTATTATTATGAATAAGCCAAATAACCCATTATCTCAAAATACAACAGATGGTAATAACACTAAAGCAACAGACGCTACTGCTTCTATAGAAATTAAAAGACCAGATGATACTTCACATATTTCTGAAGTGATAAAAGAAAAATTGATGGAAACATTAGAACCTACAGAAATTATTACAAAACCAGTTCATCCTCAAAATTCTTTTATACCATTTGAGGAAACAGATAAAAACACTATTATATTAGAAGATGAAATAGAGCATGAAGAACTTACATTTGACGAGGAGGAATTTTATCAAGAATTAAATAAACAAAATATAGTTCAAGATGATTTTGAAACTGTACTTAAAAATGATAGTAAACAAATTACATTAGATTCTGAAGAATATATTTATATGAATGTTATGGAAACATTTGTAAAAGAAGTAATTGTAGATTATATGAAACAATATGCTCCTTGTTTGTGTAATCACTGTATTGTAGATACTATGGCACTTGCTTTAACAAATCTTCCCTCTAAATATATTGTAGTAAAAAAAGGAAGTCTTTCTCCTTTGCTTCATATGTATCGTCAAAAATATTCTGCACAAATTTCCACAGAAGTATTAAAAGCTTGCTTATCTGTAGCAAAATTTCCTCATCATGCTAAACAAGAATAGTTTTTATACTTTAGGCTGGCAAATGCCAGCCTAAACTTGTCAAAAAGCCTTGAGAGCGTTGCTCTCAAATTCTCACTTCTTTATTAAAAGAAAGAAGCAAAGAATTTTAAACCGAAACTAAGTTTTCTTAGAAACATTGATTTTATAATGAAAAACGCTAGTTTTTCCCTAAAAAGTTTGCAGGTGTGGATGGAGTCCACAAAAAAAGACTTTATTGACAGCTATTCACTAAAAAAGACTGGTTTTCTTTTAGCATTACCAGTCTTTTTATTATATTATTTATTATAGTCCTTCTACTTCATCTATTCCCTCTAAACCGTCTAGACCACTTATTTCGTCTAAGCCTTCTAAACCATCTAATCCATCCATTTCATCTAAGCCACTTATTTCATCCATGCCTTCTACTTCATCTAAACCATCCAAGCTATCTAATCCATCTATCTCATCTAAATTATCGCCTATTTCATCTATTCCTTGTTCCATAGATGTAATATCTTCTCCTAATCCTTCTTCTAGGTCATCTCCTATAATATCTTCTACAATTTCCTGACGCTGTCCTGTTGCTTTTCCCATTTCTTCATCGTCTTCTGTTTCCTGTATTGTTTCCCAAATACGATTTACTTCTTCCACACAATTAAAATAAACTTGTGCAATGATATTTGTTGGTATTCCTAGAATATCAGCGTAATTTGTAATATTTTGCCAATCTGCTCTCTCATAACAAAGTATCAAATCTAATAATAAAGAACAAGGACCTTTATGATATACTAAAGCTTGCTTCAATTCTTCTGAAATTGGAATATCCTCGAAAATTTCTTCTAATGATGCATCAATTAAACTTCCTAATGTAGAAAACATACCCATTAAATAAGCCTCATTTTTAGAAATAGGCAATGTTGTAGTATAGTCCATTAACTGCGAAGAAAAATTTGCTCTCAAAAAAGAACGTTTTAAAACATCTTCAGAACCAAATTCTTTATCTCCCTTAAAACTTAAAAGATATATCCATTGTTTTAATTGTCCTAATCCTAATGTAACCAAAGCCTGACGAATAGAAGAAGTTCTATTTCTCAATGCAAAATAAACAGAATTCACCATTTTTAATAAACCATATGTTAATGCTGCATCTCGAGAAATGATTTCTTCAATCACTTCCACATTTGGTTCATCTTTTGTTACTTCTACTACTAATTGGAAGAAGTTACTTTGTAAATAATCTGTTTTATTTGCTTTTGTTTCTACTTTTTCTGCCACATATTGTCCTTGAAAATAATCTACACCTAAATCTTTTGCTAAATCATATTGTTTTTGTGTTTCAATACCATAGGCAATACAAGTCTTTTTAAAGTTTTTTGCCAACTTTACTGTATTTTCTAAAGATACGGCTTCATTTTTTCCAAAGTCCAATTTAATGTAATCTAAATATTCCATTAAACCAAAATATCTTGGTGCAAATTGAAAATCATTAATGGCAAACACATAACCTTCTTTACGAAATCTTTGTATTAATGTTGTTGCCAGAGGGTGAATAATTACATTATCTTCAATTTGTATTACTAAATCACTTTGTTTAAATATCTTGGGTGTATTTTTAAATAATAAATTGGGTGTAAATGTCATAAAAGTAGTTTTGTCATTAAATATCTTTGTATTATTTTGTGCTAAAAAATTAGAAATGGAATCTGCTGCTGCATAATCATTTGTTTGATTATACAGTCCACTTCCTTTCTCTTCTTGAAATAATATTTCATATCCAAATAAATTACCTTGTTTATCTTTAATTGGCTGCCTTACCACATACTTGTTCATATCTTTTCCACCTCATTTTAAGCTTTTCACCTAAAATCTTGTTCATATTATAGAATTTAAGTTTTTTAAATATTATTTTTCACCAATAACTCATCAATAACTTCTACTAAATGACCGATTTCTGGTTTAGAAAGTTGTTCATCTGCTCCCAACTGTTTTCCCTTTATTCTCATTTCTTCGTTGATTAAGGAGGAAAATATAACAACAGGAATTTTTTTCAAATCTGGGTCATCCTTAATTAACTTGGTTAATCTGTGACCATCCATTCTTGGCATTTCAATATCTGTAATAATTAAAGAAGCCTTTTTATAAATATCTTCTTCTTGTCTAATACCTTTTAAATATTCCCAAGCCTCTTCGCCATTATCAAATTTAATGACATTTTCATAACCTGCTTTGTTTAAAGAGTCTCTTATTAGCTTTGAAAGAAGCACAGAATCCTCTGCCATAACAATAGGCTTTTTGCTTTTACTTCGTAATCCCATTTTTTCTATTTCTTCAATTTGTATGCCTGTTTCTGGTGCAATTTCAGAAACGATTTTTTCAAAATCAAGTATTGTTACAAGCGTTCCATCTGTTTGTGCAATACCTGTTGTAACACCTTCATCGCCTCCAGATATAGTTTTATCAGGTTTTTGTATATCATTCCATGAAATCCTACTAATCCCCACCACACTATGTACTCTAAAAGTTGCAAACATTTTATTAAAATTTGTTACAATAAATAAATCCTTTTCATCTTTTTCAGATTCCTTACCAGTAAGATATTTTGGTAAGTCAATTACTGTCAATACTGCTTCTCTTGGCTTGAAAATGCCTTCTACAACAGGATGTGAATGAGGAATTGGCTTTACTTTATCGGACATCATAATCTCTGTTACTTTTGCCACATTAATGCCATATAACTCTCCATAAATCATGAATTCCATAATTTCTATTTCATTTGTTCCAGACTCTAATAAAATCTCGCCTTTCGTCTTTTTCATCGTTCAAATGCCCTCCCATATTATTTTTTGAACAAATGCTTTACTTTTCTGTAAAATATTAATTTTCTTCAAAAAAGAAAAACTTCTATAATCGTAACGAATGCCCCTCTCTCTTGACTTTATTTCAGCAAAACAACGATTTAATGTATACAAAATACAATCAAACAATCCATTATAATCAACTTTTACAAAACAAAAATATAAACAGCTTACAGTAAACCCCTTTTCTTATTTATATCGACTAAAAAAAATAAAATATAACTATATAACAATATAAATTTACATTTCTATATGACAATATTCTATTAATCTTAATCTTGAGGATAGACAGCTTATTAATATAATCTATCTATGCTCAAAACTTAGATTTAAAGTATTAATTCTTTTCTTCCAAAAGAACGTACTGCAACTATTCCTGTTTCTGCATCTAAAAGCATTGTTCTAGCATAATTTAACCCTACATCTTCCTTTGAAATACGAATACCCTCTTTTGCCAATACTTTTTTTACTGTTTCAATATTTCTTTGTCCGATATTTCCTATAGAACTAGTGCCTTGTACTTCGAACATCCTTGCACCGCCTGCAATTTTACAAACCATACGTGATTTCACTCCTCCAAATACTTCCATTTTTCGGAGAGTAGCTGGTATGCCTGTATCAGCATATTTAAATATATTACTATTACTGCCTTCCATATTATTGGGTAACATAATATGTACCATACCTCCTAAGCGAATCATAGGGTCATAAAAACAAATACCAATACAAGAACCTAAGGCATATGTAATCAGTTTACTTGGTCCACGACCAATTTTCATATCAGCAATTCCCACAACTAATTGCTTTTCACTCATTTAAAACACCTAATTTCTTCAAAAGATAATTCAAAGAAGATATATCTGGCATCAATAATAAATTACTATATACCTCTCTATCCTCTACAATAAATTTTCCATTTATAATCATTAGTTTATCTGTTTGGTGTCCAAATTCTATCATTGGTACTGACATAATTCCCCCTAGCATATTTACAGACATAGCTGGTACGGATAAATTAATAGAAATTCCTGTTAATTTTGATATTGCACTTACATAAGAAGAAATCATAATATTTCCAATTTCTACCAATGCTGATACTTCTAATTCTCCTAATTGGCTAAAATCATCAATTTTTGATGTTAACACTTGTTCTAACATAATATTGATTAAATCTAAATTTTGTAAATACAACATTACTCCATTTAATTCTCCTGATATATGTACCAATACGCCAGAAACAATCATTTCAGGGTCGCCCAATTTTGCAATTGCTTCATTAAATCCTAATATCTGTACCTCTGGCATTGTCATTTTAATTTTTCTGTTCATCATTTGAGAAAGTGCCGTCGCAGCATTTCCTGTACCAATGCTACCTATTTCTCTCATAACATCTATTTCAAGGTTATTTATGTCCTCATACTTTTTCATGTGTGTTCCTCCTAGCAAAGTATCCTATTAAGATCTCAATCCATTAATGGTTGTTTCTACTTCATCAGAAGTTTGCACCATTTTTAATGCATATTGATAACATCTTTGTGCCTCAATCATTTTTGTAATTTCGTCTCCCAAATTAACATTACTCATTTCTAATGCTTTATGTTCCAATATTCTTTTGTTGCCAGGTACTGCAACAGGTTGACCATTTTTGTCAACTGGCACAAATTCTGTTCCTCTTATACTTTCCATACCATTTGTAGAAGGAAATGTATAAATTCCTATTTGTTCAATTAATTCTTGTCCTGTTATCATTTCCTGAGAGCCTTCTCCTCCCTGCAATACTCCTACAATAATAGGATTTCGATTGGCATCTAATACTCTTTTACCATTTGCAGTCTGAAGATAAAATCTACCATCTGCATCTGTCTGCAATGATGTCATAAAATTGCCATTTCTTGTATATGTAATTTCCTGTGTGATTGGGTTTTGCACTGCAAAAAATCCATTTCCCACAATCATATAATCATATTCTTTACCTGTTGTAGCAAGATGTCCTGGTGTAAAATCTACATCTGTCTTTTCCACATGTAATCCTGCACCTGCGATATAATCTGTTGGTTCTTGCGCTATAGCATTCAAATTACTATAAATACATTCTGAAAATGTTGCTGGTTTTCTTTTATATCCATTTGTATTGACATTTGCAATATTATTTGCTATTACATTCAATCTTTCCTGATGTGCAATTGCTCCTACAGCGCCTGTATAAAAAGAACGATCCATATGATTTGCCTCCTATATTTTGTTTTATACTCTGCCAATTTCCGTTGTTGCTTTTCCTAACAGTTGGTCATACATTCTTAACACTTGTGCCGCACTTTGTAATGCTCTCTGACTAGCCATCATATCTGTCATTTCTTTTACCATATCTACATTAGATCTTTCTAATGTCTTCCATTCTATGGAAGTATCTGTAGGTACTGGCTGAGCACCTATTGTTGTGAACAGTCCTTCTCGTTTTGATTTCTGTATTCCATTATAATCTTCAAAATCCACAATACCAAACTTTCCTAAAACAGTATTGCCATCTGCCGCCAATATCGTACCATCGTCCATTGCTTGTATATCATCTGTACCAATATAAATAGGTTGATTATCTTCTCCTAACACACGTCCAGCATGCTGTAATGCAATATACCCTTCATTATCTATTACAAATGCACCATTTCTAGTATACATTACACCATCTTGTGTTTGTACTTGAAAAAAACCTGGACCAACTAACGCAAAATCCATATTCATATCCGTAGGGTCAAATATTCCTTGTGTATGGTCTGTTATTGTCACTTCACCTGCAGTAATCATAGATGTTGTCGTTCCTAACTCTTGCCCATCATTATGATTGATATTACCATATCTTGAAAACATCTCATTTTGAAATGTTGTTGTAATAAATTCATCAGATTTAAAACCTGGTGTAACTGCATTTGTCATATTATTTCCTATTACACCTAATTTTCTATTTTGTGTAAGCATACTTGAAGTTAAATCATAAAATCCCTTCGTTGACACGCTTACTCACCCCCTATTCTTTTTCATCAAAAAAACGCTGCATATAACTTTTTAATTTACGTATTGCATTTGCATGAATTTGAGAAATTCTTGGTTCACTTACCTGCATAACAACAGATATTTCTTTCATATTTAATTCATTAATATAATAAAGAGATAGTACCATTTGTTCTTTTTCTCTCAAAGAAGCTAATCCTTCTTTTAATGCTGCTGCTGTTTCTTTTTTCTGCAAATATTGCTCCGGCAGTAATTCATTTGTATTTTTTAATATACCACCTGCTTTTTGTCCAACACCTTCTTCTTCCATAAGCATATCCAAAGAAAGTAAATTAAATGTTCCTGTTTTTCCTAAATCTTCTTTATATTTTTTAATACTAATTTGCAGATATTCTGCTACTTCTTCATCTGTTGGCATTCTTCCCAATTTATGACTTAATGTATTTTGTGCTTCTTCTATTTCTTTAGCACTCTTTCGTATACTTCTTGGAACCCAGTCTTGCTTTCTAGCAATATCAATAATCATTCCTCTAATTCTTTTTGAAATATACGTTTCAAATTTTACATGTTTATTAATATCAAATTTGTCAATTGCTGTCATAATAGCTAAAACACCTTCATTAATTATATCATCAATTTGAGAAAAACCCAAGTAAATTCCTCTCATTTGCATAGCAATATTTTTGACAATATAGATATATCGCAGTACCAATGTTTGTTTAATTTTCTGGTCATTGGTTTGTTTATACAGTATAAGCAGCTCTTCATTTGTCTTTGATTCTAATTCTTTTTGAGAAAGCATACCTATCTCTCCTGTTCTTATTGCTTATTATGATAATACAATGTTGCCAATCGCTTGTATTTGTACATTGTTTGCAATTTCATTAAACGAAAGTACATATATATTTGGAAAAAATTGCTCTATCAATCTATAGAAATAAGCTCTGACTACATTGCTTGTTAATATAATTGGTGTTTGAGAAAGGTCATTAAATTTCTTCATTTGTTCACTAATCTGTCCAATCAATTTTTGCATCAATTCTGGACTCATTGAAATATAAATACCTTGTTCCCCTTTTGTTAATCCAGCAATAATTGCTTTTTCTACCTCTGCATCTAATGTAATTACTTTCATTTGTCCACCTTCACAGAATTTTCTTGTAATTGTACGTTTTAATGCAATACGTATATTTTCTGTAATGGTATCCAAATCTCTTGTTGTTGTAGAAGAATCAACAATCGTTTCTAATATTGTTTCCATATCTTTAATTGGTACACCTTCCTTTAAAAGATTGGACAATATTTTTTGAAATGTTCCATATGTCAGAACATTAGGAAATGTTTCTTCTATTAAGTCAGGAGAAACTTTTTTTGTATTTTCAATTAATTGCATTACCTCATTTCTAGTTAACAATTCATATGCATGTTTTTTCACTGTTTCAGATAAATGTGTCAACATTACAGAAAGAGGGTCAATTACCGTATAACCATAAATCTCTGCCATTTCTTTATTTTCTGGCGTAATCCATTTACTTGGAATACCATAAGATGGCTCTATTGTTTCAATACCATCAATTTCACCTGCTGGGTTTGGAGGCTCTAAAGCTAAATAATAATCAATCAATATTTCGCCTTTTGCTACTTCTTCCCCTTTAATATTAATAACATATTGATTTGTATTCAAATTAGAACTGTCCCTTAATCGAATAGAAGGAATGACAAATCCCATATCTTGTGCATACTGTCTTCTAAATATAACAATACGCTCTATCAATTTACCTCCGCTAGACTCATCTACAAGAGGTATCAAACTATAACCAATTTCCATTTCAATAGGCTCTACATTTAATAAAGAATATACATTGTTAATATCTTTATAGTAGTCATTTTCACTCATTGGCATAGGAGTTTCTTCTTCTGGCAATGCTCCCACAGTTGCTGCTCCCGGAGCAGTTAATGTATCATCTGCTGCAATCATTGCTTTCATACGTGCAGATGCTCTCCAACCAATCGCAAGCAATATCGCACCAACAACAAGTAATGGAGCATGAGGCATACCTGGCATAACAGAAATGACAGACATAATGCCACCACCCATCATAAGTGCTTGTGGTTGTGCTAAAAATTGTGTTGCTACGTCATTATTCAAACTACCATCAGAAACCGCTCTTGTTACAATCATACCTGTTGCAGTAGAAATTAAAAGAGAAGGTATCTGTGATACAAGTCCATCACCTATTGTTGCAATAGAATATACTGATAATACTTCAGAAAATGTCATTGTAGATTGTACCATACCAATAATAGTACCTGCTATAAAGTTAATTGCTGTAATGATAATTGACATAACAGCATCACCTTTTACAATTTTGGTAGCACCATCCATAGAGCCATAAAAATCGGCTTCTTTTTGTATTTTATATCTTCTTACACGGGATTCTTCTTCTGTAATTAAACCAGAACTTAAATCCGCATCAATTGCCATTTGTTTACCTGGCATAGCATCTAATGTAAATCTTGCTGCAACTTCAGCAACACGCTCTGCACCCTTTGTAATAACCAAAAATTGTACTAATACGATAATTAAGAATATAATTACACCAACAACAATATTTCCCTGTAATACAAATGTACCAAATGCCTTAATTACAGCACCTGCCTCACCTGCTTTTGTTAATATCAAACGGGTTGATGAAATATTCAATCCAATTCTAAATAGCGTCGTAATCAAAAGCAATGAGGGAAAAATGGAAAATTCCAATGATTCCTTAATTTGCATAGAAATCAACAATATAATCAAAGAAAGGGAAATATTTAATATAAACATCATATCCAACAGCCAAACAGGAAGTGGAATAATCAATAAAAGCACTATGATAATTACAAATATGGATACAATATAATTTAAAGCATTTTTCATAGATTTCACCATTTTCCAATCAAAATGTATATGTAAAAAATAAGTTTTTACTTATTTCTTTTTTCCTGTCAAATCTTTACCATCAAGTTTATAAACATAAACAAGTATTTCTGCAACAGTACCATAAAACTCCTCTGGTATTGTCCCTGAAACCTGCGTCATAGCATACAAAGCTCTTGCAATAGGTTTATTTTCAATAACCTGTACACCATTTTCTTCCGCAACTTTTATAATTCTTAATGCAACTTCATCTTGCCCTTTTGCTACAACAATAGGCGCTACATCTTTTTCCCCATCATATTTTAAAGCAACTGCAAAATGTGTTGGATTTCTCAATACTACGTCTGCATCTGGAACAGATTGCATCATTCTTGACATAGCCATTCTTCTTTGTAATTCTCTAATTTTTCCTTTAATTTGAGGATTTCCTTCTGTTTGTTTATATTCTTCTTTTACTTCTTGTTTTGACATTTTTAATTGTCTTTCATAATCCCACCACTGATAAAGATAGTCAAAAGCAGAAATGACAACAAAAGCAATGCTAACTTTCATAACCAATTTAATTACACAATCTAAAATATAAGCAGAAGAAGAAATTAAATCTAATTTTAATGTTCTTTCAAAATTGATAAGCTGACTCATAAAAAAATCATATATAATATATATTAAAATAGAAATTTTAATAATACCTTTTACAACTTCTACAATACTTTTTGAAGAAAATAGCTTTTTAAATCCTTGTAATGGACTTAATCGGCTAAATTTTGGTTTTAATGCATCTGTTGAAAACAAAAGCTTTGTTTGAGCAGCAGTTGCTACAACAGCCAATAATACAGCTATCATTAAAAGAGGTACACACACTCTTACAAATGTAATAATCATTTCTATTGTCATATCTGATATAAATTCTGCTGTTACTTCTGTCCTTGAAGATGCATAACTCATATATCTTAACAAAAACGTACTTAATGCTTCATACATACCTGGAAATAACAACTTTAAAGAAAAAAATGTACCAAGAAGCGACACAACAACAACGACATCTTTACTTAAAAAGATATTACCCTTTTTTCGCTCGTCCCGTCGCTTCTTGGGGGTGGCTTGTTCGGTTTTTTCATCTGCCGCCAATATTGCTCCCCCCTTTATAGGCGTGTTCTTTCTACTTCAAAAATTCAAGCATTTCCTTAAAACTGTCTATTGTTTGTGGTATCAAATCTCTTATAAATTCTTCCATAGGCACAAACATCATTAAAAGTATTAATATTCCTATTAACACTTTTGCTTGTATGTTAATAACAAATACATTGATTTGTGGTATTGTTTTCATCAAAATACCTACACCCATTTCACAAATCAATTCTGCCGCTAATATAGGAAAAGAAAGCTGAATACCTAATATAGTACATTGTATAAAAATATCCCATATTCTTTGATATGCTGCTTGATTGAAAACAACCTCCCCATAAGGTATGACTTCAGAGGAGGTTAATATAGCATGTAACAATGCAATATGACCATTTAAAGCAAAAAAAACCAACATATACAATATATTATAAAGTGTTGCACTCATAGAAATGGAGGCATTACTTTGACTATCATATACTTTTGCCATAGATAGACCTAATTGCATATCAATAAATTCTCCAGCTAATATAATGATATATAGAAACAAACTAATTACAAATCCTGCAATATACCCTACTGCACATTCTTTTAATAATAATACACCATATTCTAATATTGTATTAGGCTGTTCTATTGTGCCATTATAAAAACTGGAAACAATGATTGTCAATGCCATAATCATACCTGCTTTGACAACTGCTGGTACATTCCTTCTTCCTAATATCGGGTTAAATAATATCATACCTGATATTCTCATTAATACTAATGTAAAAAACATAAAACGATTCGGTTCTAGCACAATTTAAAACCTCGCCTTTTATAACAACATCATTTGAAACAACTGAAATGTATAGTCCTGCAATGTTTCCAGCATCCAATTACCGCTAATTAAACAAAGTGCTATAATTAATATCAGTTTTGGTACAAATGTAATTGTTTGTTCATGAATTTGTGTTGCTGCTTGTATAATAGAAATCAATATACCTAAAAACATACTTAATAGCAATATAGGAGCTGCAAGCTTTACACCAACAATAAGAGCGGATTGCATAATAGACATGACCTCTGTATTTGTCATAATTTTCTCCTCCTTCGCTAATTAAAACTATAAACAAGAGTAGAAAACAATAACTGCCATCCATTTACAGTTACAAAAAGCAATATTTTAAAAGGCAATGAAATTGTTGCAGGTGGCAACATAATCATACCCATAGACATTAATGTACTGGATACCACAATATCAATCAACAAAAATGGTATAAACAATAAAAAGCCCATTGTAAATGCCCTTGATAATTCACTTGTCATAAATGCTGGTATCACAACACGTAATGGCAAATCTGTTACTTGTTGCTCTATTGTTTGGGGATAATCTATATCCGCAAAATCTAAAAATAAATTTAATGAATCTATTTTTGTATTTTCTAGCATAAATCTTTTTACTGGTATACTTGCTCTTTGTAATGCCTCTACTTGAGAAATTTCCTCATTTCTATATGGCTGATATGCAGTTTCATTCACTTCGTCCATAACGGGCGACATAATAAAAAGTGTCATAAATAATGCAAGCCCTATCAATACGGAGTTTGGTGGTGTTCCCTGTAAGCCTATAGCATTTCTCAAAAAAGAAAGCACAATAATAATTCTTGTAAATGCCGTTATTAACATCAATATAGATGGCAATAACGTAACTACTGTCAGCATAAACAGTATTTCCAGCGTTTGAACACTGTTTCCATTAACATTGATAAGTGCATCTGTCATGTTAAACACCTCTAAAAACTGTCAGCACATTACTTCTTTATTTTTGTTTTCCATTTTTCAATCATACTATTTTGAAATAATTTGCTGCCGTTTTCCATATCATATTCTTTTTTTTCAAAAGCAACATCTTCTTTAGAAAGCTCTGCCAAACATATCATATTTGTTGCAGTATTTCCTATCAGAAAATATCTTTCATTTACTTGTATAATATCAATAGAGCGGTCTGTTCCTAAAACCGCTCTGTCCAGTAATTTTATGCCTTTCCCCTTAGTATTCATATGAAAGGAGTTTTTTGCAACCAATTTACTAAACAAATAACTTAAATATAGTATAATTATTATTACTACTATAAGAGTCACCAACATTGGTAATGTTTGTGTTAATATGACACTCAGTCCTCTCCTGCATTAACCAACAATTGTGGTTACTGTTTTTAAAACTCTATCTGGTTTAAAAGGTTTTACAATAAAGTCTTTTGCTCCAGATTTAATTGCTTCAATAACCATTGCTTCTTGACCCATAGCAGAACACATAACAACATTTGCATCTGCATATTTTGCTTTAATTGCTTTCAGAGCTTCCAAGCCATCCATATTTGGCATTGTAATATCCATAATTACTAAATCCGGTTTTACTTCTTCATATTTTTCTACCGCCTGTACTCCATCTGCTGCTTCATATAAATCTGTGTAACCATTTTTAGTTAATACATCCTTTACCATCATTCTCATAAAAGCTGCATCATCAACTAACAAAATCTTAGCCATTTTACCATACCTTTCTTCACTATAAACATTTTTTTATTTTTTTATTTTATATAATTATCATCTGCATAATAAAAAGATTCCTTTTTTATGCAGTAATTCTTGCCTCTTATTATTTTCCAAGTCCTTCTATCAGTTCTTGTTTTTTAATAATTTCAGTAATTCTAATACCAAAGTTATCATTCACTACCACAACATCGCCTTTTGCAATGCATTGACCATTTACATACAAATCAACTTGGTCACCTGCTAATTTATCTAATACAACAAGAGAACCTTGTGCTAATTCCAATATCTCTTTTACCAATTTTTTAGTTCTACCAATTTCTACTGAAACTTCCAAAGGTACACCAAGTATCATATTGAGATTTTCTTTTTGTTCCTCTCCCATATTTTCTCTTGATGACTTCAGATTATCAACAGGCAAAGGTTGCACATTAATCACTTTTGGTTCTTGTGATTGTGCTGCTTGTTGCTGATATGGTTGTTGTGTCATCATCATTTGCTGCATCATCTGTTGCATCATTTGTTGTTGCTGATAAATCATTTGTTGCATCATATCTGACCCTATAGGCATTTGCTGCATTGGTTGAGGAATAAATTGTGGTGCTGGACCACCTGATGCACTGCCAAGCATTTTTTCAATTTCCTCCTGTGACATTTTTCCACCACTTGCTGCTGGTGCAGGTGCTGGTTGACTTGAAGTATTACCAAGCATTTTTTCAATTTCTTCCTGTGACATCTTTCTAGCATTACCTGTTGCTGGTTCACCTGAAGTATTACCTAACATTTTTTCAATTTCTTCTTGTGACATCTTTCCGCCACTGCTTGTTGTTGGCTCATCTGGAGCATTATCTAACATTTTTTCAATTTCTTCCTGTGACATTGTTCCGCCACTACTTGTTGCTGGTTCTGCTTCTGCTACATCGTCATCTTCTTCAATTGGCACACCAAAAGCAGCAACTAATTTTTTTGCCAGTTTGACGGGCATCATATTCATAAATTCACTTTCAACATAATCTTCAATTTTTAAGTCAAAACTGATGACAACCATTTTTTCTTCACCATTAAAACAGTCGTCTTTAAATTTTGCAATATCATCAATAGAAAATGCCTCTGGTGTTGAAATATCTACTACCTCACCTAAAAATTCTGAAAGTGCTGTAGCAGATGCTCCCATCATCATATTCATAACTTCGCAAATAGCACTTAAATTTAATTCGTTTAATTCAAAATCTTCATCTGCAATTTCTGTCATCATCAATATTTCTACAATTGATTTGACATCTTTTCTTTTTAAAAGCATTACATTTGTGCCTTCTAAACCAGCCACATATGTAATTTGCACTCCAATAGCAGGTTCTAAATTTGTAAATTGAAATTCTTCGGCAGTGAGAACTTTTACTCTAGGTGTTGTAATATCAACTCTCTTATTAAGCATTGTAGATACTGCCGTTGCTGACGCTCCTAAACTAATATTCAGTATTTCACCTATGGCGTCTATCTCTAATGGACTAAAACGATTTGAACTCATTTCTTTTCTCGCTCCTTCAATAAATCATTTATTCTTCATATACTCCGCTGATTTTTACCGCCATGTTCTTATTTTGAACACCAAGCTTCCCTTTAAACCATGGCTGGTCTTCAATATAGAGATAGATTTCAGAATCTTTTGGTTTATTCAGATTGATAACATCCCCAACATGTAAATTATAAATATCATTCAAATTCACTTGGGCTTGACCAAGCTCTGCTTTTATTTCCAACGTAGAGCTTTTAATGCACTCCATAATTTCTTCGGCTGTATCTTCAATGCTACCTTTCTTACCTACATTACTATTTCTATTATCAATTAAATTAAATACAATACTTAAAATTGTTTCAGGAATACAAATATTCATCTGTCCTGTTACTTTGCCTATGGTAATATCCAAAACCACAATTGCTATGGTTTCGTCCATACCCACAGTTTGCATCATATTTCCATTTCTTTCTACTTTTTGCATCTCAAATGATACATCATCTAAATAGTTTACCCACCCATCTTTCATGATGCGTATAAAATGTGAAATAATATCTCTATACAAAGCCAATTCTAAATCTGTATATTTATAATCAAGAGATATATTTGGTGGCTCCTCTCCAGAGCTTCCCAACATTCTGTCAATCATTAAGAGCATAACCTCTGCATTTGTAAATACAACGGTTGGTATTTCTTCTATCTCCTCTGCTTCATTTGGTAAATGGACGTCTACTAATGTCAACATATCATTTTCTCTCAAAGCATTACTAAATTCATAATACCTTTGTTCTTCTACATTGACAACTTCAACTTGACTATTCATACGAAGCAAACCATTTATTCTAGCATTTAATAATCTAGCATAGTTTTCATAAATATTGCTTAATATTTTTAATTTATCTTTTGTAAATTTCTTAGGACTATAAAAATCATACTTTCGATATTTTTTTTCTGGGGTTGTTTCTTTTTTTTCTTCTTCAAAGCCTCCATTTGCCATGGAACTTAATAAGGCATCTATTTGGCTTTGAGATAAAGCTTCCGCCATTTACCTTCCCCCCTCTCTCTCTTATTATTTTTTTGCTATTATTGTGTAGCTTTTTGATAATTCTCTAAAATGGTTTCCACTTTTAAGCTTTCTGATTCTGCATAGTACTCTTCCAAACTTCTCTCTACATCATCGGTTTTTGTAATCAGTATTTCAACACGCCTATTTCTTGCTCTTTCTTCTGCTGTATCAAATTTACTGATAGGTCTAAATTGACCATAACCAGATGCTACTAATTTTGTAGGGTCTATAAAATTCTTTTGTTGTAAATATAGCAACACTTCTGTTGCTCTATTTGATGATAAAAATCTATCACTTATAGGTTCATTGGGTACATCTGGGCTTGCTTGAGAAGTATGTCCTAATACAGATATTTCTTTAATACTTTCTGTTACACTGTTTAATGCACCTGCTAATACATCTAATGTATCTTTACCTTCCTGTTTTAACACATAACTATCTCCATCAAAAAATATATTATTACGGAATGTAATAAATGCAAATCCATCTCCTTTAGAAACTTCTATATCATTTTGCAAATTATTTTGCTCAATATATTGTGATAATGTATAGAACAGTTCATCAAAATCGTCTACTGGTTCCGTTTGTTCAGAAGATATTAAAGGGTCTTCTCCTGGTTCTTCTTTAGAATCAATTACAATTTGAGAAACTTCTGCTGCACTTGGATTAAAAGCCCTTACCAAAATTTCGTATTTTTCTTTATTGACATCTGACATAGAATATAACAACACAAAAAAACACAGCAATAGCGTTACCATGTCGCCGTAGGTATCCATCCAGTTAGCTCCTCCGCCACCGCCGCTTTTTTTCCTTCTGCCCATTATAACACCTATCCTCTAATTAATCTATTTAAAATTTGTTTTTTCCTTTATTTTTCTATTTATATCATTCTCCACTTTCCTCAGATGCCAATTCTCTTTGTCTCTGTGGCAAGAAAGAAATTAATTTCTCTTTTAAAAATTTAGGATTTTCACCTGCTTGTATAGATAATACTCCCTCAATAATAATTGTTTTACATAATTCTTCTTCAGAATGTCTAATTCTTAATTTTGTTGCAATGGGGTTAAATATTAAGTTTGCTAATATACAACCATAAAATGTTGTTACCAAAGCAACGGACATACTCGCACCTAAACTTCCTGCACCACCACTATCTTCCAAGTTCATACTTTTTAACATATTAATCAAACCAACTAATGTACCAATCATACCAAACGCTGGTGCTGTTGAAGATGCTCTTTCATACATTCCTACAACTTCTTCATGCCTTGCTACCAAATTATCCAAGTCATTATTAAGCATCTCTTTTACTCTATCTGCATCTGTTGCGTCTACAATTAACATCAAGCCTTGTTTAAAAAATGGGTCATCTACTTGATTTGCTTTTTCTTCCAAGGCTAAAAGTCCATTCTTTCTAGCAATTTGTGCAAAATCTACCAATGTATCAATATATTCCATTGGGTCAAATTTTTTGCCATCCATCATAATTTGCAAATGTTTTGGTATTGCTTTTAAATGTTTAGGAGAATAGTTTGCAACAACAGCAGCAATTGTTCCTCCTATAACGATAATTGCACTAGGTGCATCAGCAAAGTTTTTAAGGTTACCTATAACATAAGCAATTCCATTACTTGTATCAAGTGCAATACCATTTATAATTAACGCAATACCAACTACTATACCAATAATTGTCGTTAAGTCCATAACACGCCTCCGCCAATTTCTTCCTTACCACAACAAATTTTCTTCATCATTCTGCTCTATACTCATTTTTTGATGCCATTCATATATTTTTGCATTATAATCAATAATTTTTTCTACAATTTCATCTGCGCTTTCTCTTACAACATAATAGTCCTTATTCATCATAATAATTTTGCTTTCTGGAATCATTTCAATTCTTTCAATTTGTCCGCAATTAATAATAAATGGTTCTTTATTTAATTTTGTCAGCTTAATCAAAATAAGCCCCCCTCTTTTTATAATAATAGGAATAGTATATATACAGCTAGAGTGAGTATACTCACTCTAGCCTATTATTTTTTATTATCGTTTCATACTAACCAGTTCTTCAAGCATTTGGTCTGTTACTGTAACAATTCTTGTATTTGCCTGGAAACCTCTTTGTGTTGTAATCATTTCTGCAAATTCATTTGCTATGTCAACATTAGCCATTTCCAAACAAGATGGTTGCAATCTACCTGTATTACCATCACCTGGCTGGAATGCTTCTACTGTACCTGTATTGTTTCCAATGCTATAATAAGAACCATTGCCCATTTCCAAACCGCCAGTATTAGGAACATTTGCTAATGCGATTTCTCCTATTGTAATTGTTTCTCCTCCTGCCACTTTTGCTGTAACAGTACCAGATGGGTCAAAAGAAATTGTAACTTCTGGTGGTTTTCCATCGTCTGTTGTTGCTCCGCCTGGTGTTGTTCCATCTGCTGTTCTTGGAACACGCAATGGCATAAGATTGTTATGTGAAATTGCTGCACCTTCTGGTATTGGATATACCTGTTGGTCTGCTGGATAAGTAAAACCATATACTACATAACCTTGTGAATCTACAATATATCCATCTTCATCTACACCAAAGTTACCAACTCTTGTTAAAAGCAAAGATGTAATATCTTGTTGATTAGCTACATCACCATTTTCTGTAGAACCTTGTTCTGGATTAACACCACCTACACCTGTAGGTAATTTATTACCTACTAAAAAGAATCCATTTCCAGTAATCATAACGTCAGAAGATTTTCCTGTTGCTGCTGGTGTACTAGCATCAAAAAGTTTATCAATAGATGCTAATTTACAGCCATAACCTACTTGTGCAGCATTTGTACCACCAAATGAATTTGTACCACCTGCTGCATGTGCTGTTGTAGTATACATTGCTTCTTGGAATGCAGCACGAGATGATTTATAACCATATGTGTTACAGTTGGAAATATTATTTCCTATAACGTCCATTTTTGATTGATGTGTTTTTAAACCTGCTATTGCAGCATACATTGATCTAACCATTTACCATTCTCCTCCTAAAAAATCATGCTGTCATTGAGGGCAGACAGTCAATCTGCCCTCTTAGCCCCCATAAAATGGTCCAGCTTATAGTATAACAGCACTATCTATTTTTGTAAAAATATTATTTTTCATTTCTGCTCCACTTAATGTTGTAACAACGATATTATTGGGAACATTTACAATAAATACTTCTTTTGGTCCAATTACAACAACATCTTTTGCTCCCTTTTGCTTTGCTTTTGCAACTGCATTATTTAAGTCATTCATAAGAGTAGATGTCATTTCAATTCCCCTTTGGTCAATCCTTTCTTTTGCATGTTTTGAAAATTGCAATTCCTGTGTTTGTTGTATTTTTTCTTGCAATAACTGTTCAAAACCTACGCCTCTTTGACTAGCTTGTATTTTTTGTAATTCGGAACTTCTGATTCCATTCACAACTTGATTATTTTTTATGTTCTGAATCATACAACATTCCCCTATCCTGCTTCACAAAGTTTATGCTTCTGGTTTTGATTCTTCTGTACCTTCACTACCTGAGCTATCACCTGCATCAGTATTTGTATCATTATCTGTATTGGTGCTGTTATCTGTATCAGTACTGTTGTCTGTATCAGTGCTATTATCTGTATCAGTACTATTGTCTGTGTCAGTAGTAGTATCTCCATCTTCTTCTTCTTTCAAAAAGTCATCTGGAATCTTACCAATCGCCATAACTTGTGATAAACCATAAGCTTTTCCATCTACAAAAACAATTGTTTCTCCTGAATATAATCCACTTCCAGTAACAGTACCTGTAATTGTTTGTAATTTTCCTTGAGAATCTTCTACTGCAACTGTAACTTCTTTTCCTACCAATGAAGCAGAATAATTTGTAACCGCAATATCATTCATATTTGTAATTGCTGCCTGCAAGTCTGTCATTGTTTGTATAGATGACATTTGTGATAATTGTTGCATCATTTCTGAATTGCTCATAGGATTTGTCATATCCTGATTTTGCAACTGTGCCGCAATCAATTTTAAAAAGTCTGTTGAATCTAATGTTGTTTTGCTATATGTGCCAGGTTTTCTTAGACTATTCTCTGCTGTTCTGTTATATGCTGCACTAATGCTATCAATATCCATAAGCTATTCCTCCTTATTGTCATGATACTCTATTCCACAATCCCAATCTCATTTGTTGTATAAAATCTCTGGATTGTTCTTCTTGTAGTCTTTGCTTATGCTGTTTTTGTTGTTCCTCCTGCTGTCTTGTGAAGCCCTCACCTTTTCCTTCTTTATCTTGGTATTGTGCTTCCATTTCTTGTTTATCAACAACAACTACATCTGTTTTATTACCTGTATTCTGTTCTATGATAGAGCTAATTTCTCTTGCTTTTTCAGCAAGCAAACTATTTGTTTTAGCATTTTCAGCAAACATGGAAACGTGCGCCTGACCATTTTCCATAACCAATTTAATTACAATTTTGCCTAATTCTTTTGGTGTAAGCTGAATTTCAAATTCATTTTCATGTTGTGCAAATTTTGCAAGCATTTTATCAGACACTTTTTGAGCCATTTCAGCATCAGCAATTTGTGCATTTTCTCCTACTTTAATGTTAATAACATCTTCAGAAAATGTTTTTCTGTTTGTAGTAGGCATTTCTTTTTCAAATAAATCTGCATCATCTTCAGAAGTATTTGTTTGTGCCATATCTGATTTTGTATCTGTTTCTGTTTTCTGTTCTATTACATTTGTTTCTTCTACTGTTGTTTTAACAGCTTCTGTTTTTGTTTCTACTTTTACTGTTTCTGTTTGTTTTACTTGCTCTTGTTTTGGTTGCACTTCAATCGCTTTTTCTATTTCTTTTGGTTTTTGTTCAGAAACTACTTTTTCTGTTTGTACAGTCTGCTGAGTTGTTTGTTCAACCATGTTTTCATTTACTTGTTGCTGTGCTGTATCAACAAGCTGTACTGTTTGTTCTGTTGTGTTTGTATCTACATTTACATTCACATTTGTTTGTACTTGCGCTATTTCTGTTTGTAAAATAGGATTTTCTGAAACAGCTTCTGATGCCATACTTTCTGCTGGTACAATATTTACATTTACTGTTGCTGCAAACATTGCTAAATCTACCTGCTGAATCATATCTTCTTTTACATCTTTTGTATCATTTTCTGTTACATCTTCCTTTTGTTGTGTTTCTGACTTTGTAATATCTTCTTTTTTATCAATAGCATCATTTTTAGATGTATCTTTTGAAGAAGTATTCTTTTTTGCAGGGTTTTGATTACTTGTTTTTTGTGTTTCTGCTGTTTGTTGCATAAAACCATAAAATGCATCATTCTTATAGTCAGAACCATTTACTTTTGTTGTCATCGCCTGTCCCTGCATTGTCGCAAAGTCATTAAATTTTACGCTTGTATCCACAACCTCACCTCCTGAAATAAATAATAATATTATATAGCAAATTCTTTTAGAACAAATTCAAATTATCAAAATATTCTTTGAGTATTCAAATTCATTTGTTCAAGAATGTACTATCACAGTTATTTTGCTGCAATACGGTTAAATGAAACAAATTCTTCCACAAATGCTTCTTCTGCTTTTTGTTCTTCTTTGTGGTATACCTCTAATTTTTTTTCTTTCAATTTTTCTAAAGAAGAAGTATCTTGTTTTGCTGCCACAACTTCATTTCGCTTATTTTCTTCTTCTACTTTAATAAATGCTAATTTTCTTTCTTCTTGCTGTATGGAAACTTCTAATCTTCTTAAATAAGCCTCAAATCCAATGGATTCTATTATTGTAATACCTTCCATTTTTTTCTGGTTAAAATCATTATTACACTTTTTATATTCTTCTTCTAAATTATGTATTACTTTTTCTTGCTCATTAATTCTAGCCAATATTTTTGCATGTTCATTTTTTAAAGAATCCAAAACTTGATTTTTATAGCTTAATACAGTTCCCAATGTAAAATTAAACTTTTTCATAAGCCATCTACATTCCTCTCCCTGAATAATATACTATCAAACTATTTTAAAATTTTTTCCATCTCTGCAACTACTTCATCATAAGAAAATTTATCTGTTGTACTTTGTTTTAAAAATCCATTTATTTTATCTATCTTTGATATTGCATAATCTACCTTTGCATTTGTACCTGATTTATATGCACCAATAGCAATCAAGTCTGCATTTTTATCATATACACTCATAATATCTCTCATTTTTGAATTTAATTCTTTATGTTTTGGTGAAACAATACTACTCATCAAACGAGAAATACTTGCATTTACATCAATCGCCGGAAAATGGTTACTATTTGCCAATTTTCTTGTTAATACAATATGTCCATCTAATATACCACGAACTGTATCGGCAATAGGTTCATTCGTGTCATCTCCCTCTACCAACACAGTATAAACTCCTGTAATAGAACCTTTTTGAAAATTTCCACTTCTTTCCAATAACTTAGGTAATTCTGCATAAATAGAAGGTGTATATCCTCTTGCCACAGGTGGCTCTCCTGTAGCAAGTCCAATTTCTCTTTGAGCCATAGCAAAACGTGTCAGCGAGTCCATCATTAAAAGAACATCATTTCCTTTATCTTTAAAATATTCTGCTATAGTTGTCGCCACCATAGGGCATTTCATTCTCATCATTGCTGGTTGGTCACTTGTAGCAACAACAAGTACAGAGCGTTTCATACCTTCTTTACCCAAATCTCTTTCCATAAATTCTACAACTTCTCTACCACGCTCTCCTACTAATGCAATTACATTAATATCTGCTTTTACATTTTTAGCAATCATGCCAAGCAATGTACTTTTTCCAACACCACTACCTGCAAATATACCAATTCTTTGCCCTTTTCCAATTGTAAGCGTACCATCAATCGCTTTTACTCCAAATTCCATTTTTTCTGTAATAGGCGGTCTATCTAAAGGATTAATATAAGGACTTTCTACTGTATAGTATTCCTCTGCCTTAAAAGTTCCTTTTCCGTCTATGGGATTTCCCATAGCGTCAATCGCTCTTCCTCTTAAAAAATCACCAACAGGTATCCTTAATCTTTGTTTTGTATTTCTTACAAAGCTTCCTACAGAAATACCACTCATATTATCATATGGCATTAAAAATATTTTTTCATCTTTAAACCCTACAATTTCTGCTGGTATCTGTTTATTACTTCCTTCATTATAAATTAAACTAATATCACCCATACTAGCTTTACCACCAGAGGCTTCTATGCCCATACCGACAATATTTTCAATTTTGCCTATATGACTGATTGTTTCGGATTCTAATACCAAACTAGCCATATTTTTAAACATATCCACCCCTCCTATGGTTATTTATTTTATAAATAAATATAAGGCTTTACACAACGCAAAGCCCCTATTTAAAAATCATATTTCTTTTCTGTAAAACTTATGCCTTTATACATAAGTACTGGGACAAAACCTTGATACATATTATTTTTTTAATCATTACAAATTGTCCAAAAGCAACTACATAATATTACAATGGCGCACTATTTAAAATTTCTTTAATATTTACCATTTGTGTGCTTGCGCTTGCATCGATAATTTCATCTGGTAATTCTATAATACATGTTCCTGGAGTTTCATTTTCCATTACAATAATTTTTACATGGTCAGAAAGATGTGCTAACTGTCTGAGTAATGCGGAATCTCCTTCTACCATTAATTCTGCATCACACCTAGCGATATACACTTTTGCCCACTCTCGTGTTTTCAGTTTTTCTGTGGCAGAAATAACCATTCTTTCAATTACTTCTTCACTAGATTTTAAACTAACTTGTATTACCTTTTCTGCTATGGCAATCGCTACATCTTTTAATTGGCTACGATATTTTTGCAACATTTCTTCCTTCATTTGCTCTGCATTTTCTATTACTAATTTAATATCTTCTAAAGCATTTCGACTCATTTCTTCATACTGTGCTTTACAATCTATTTCAGCTTTTTGCCTACCTTCTGACATACCCTTTTTATAACCAGACTGCTCTGCTACCTTTTTCATTTGTTCTGCTTGCTCTTTTGCTTTTTCAAGCAAAGCGGTTGCATCATTTTTTGCTTTTTGTAATAATTCCTCAGCCTTCATCGTAGCTTCTTGCTCAATTTGTTTTGCTTTTTCTCTGCTTTGTTCAATTTCTTGTTCTGCCCGTCTTTTTTCTTCCAAAATTTCTTCATCAAAATCCATTTCAGGTAATTCTAAGTCTTCATCTTCTATCATGAATTCCTCAGATAATAATTCTTCTTCCGTTTCTGTTAAAGATACTTTTTCTTTTTTTTTCTTTCGTTCTTCTTTTAATTGAGGTAAATCATCTAACAATCTAATTTTTTTTTTGAGTTCCTCTTGTTCCTTTTGCTTATCAATTTTATTGTTAGGTATATAATCTATTATATCGTGATTATCATAAAACTTAAAGATATTACTATGCAATGATATCATCCCTTCCGCCTTTCATAATGATAATTTCACCTTGTTCTTCCAGTTTTCTGATAATACCAACAATTCTTTGTTGTGCATCTTCAACATCTTTTTTACGAACATTTGTTGTAATTTCAAGGTCGGATTTAATGGACTCAGCCATACGAGAAGACATATTTGCAAATATCATACTCTTTACTTCTTCATTTGCACCCTTTAATGCAAATACAAGATCTTTACTATCACAGTCACGTACAAAGCGCTGTATAGACCTGTTGTCCATAGTGGTAATATCTTCGAATACAAACATTCTCTTTCTGATTTCTTCCGCCAATTCTGCATCTCTTGCAGAAAGACCATCAAAAATACTTTTTTCACTGCTACGGTCCATGTTGTTCATTACCTCAGCAATATAATCAATACCACCAACTTGTTTGTAATCTGTGGTAAGAATATTAGCAAATTTCTTTTCTAATTCTTTTTCAACAATTTTAATAATATCTGGTGCTACACTACTCATAGTAGCAATACTATGTACTACCTGTAATCTCTTTTCATCACTTAAATTTTCAATTACTTGTGAGGATAATGTAGAGTCTACATATGCTAATACAAGAGCAATCGTTTGTGGTCTTTCTTGAGATAATATTGTTACAAGGTTTGGACCATCTGTTTTTCTAATAAATGAAAATGCCCTTGTTTTTAATTGTTTTGAAACTCTTTCTAAGAGTCCATGTGCTACAGACTCACCAAAAGCCTTTTCTAACACTGTTTTTGCATATTCTAAACCACCATCTGTAACAACCTTTTGTGTTAAACACATTTTATAAAATTCATCAAGAACTTCTTCTATTTCTTCTGGTGTTAAATGTTGTAATTTTGCTACTTCAACTGTCAGCTTTTCTAAATCTTCCTCACTAAGGTGTTTATAAATCTGAGATGCTTTATCAACTCCTAACGAAACAACAACTGCTGCTGCTTTTTGTTCTGATGATAAAGCACGCTTATCCTCAGACATTATCCTCACCTCCCCTTAGCCAAGATTTAATTAATTGTGCTGATATTTCAGGATTATCCTCTGCAAATTTACGAATATTTTCTTTTAATTCCATACTCTTTTCATTTTGTATACGAAGCAATTCTTTTGATGCTCTTTCATCTTCTGATTCCTCTACTGCATCTGCTGGTGGTACAACAACTGTTTCTGTCAGTTGTACCTCAGCAAGTGCTGCAGATTTTGCTTTCTCTTTCCTTCTTCGCAACAAAAATACTAAAAGTATTAAAAGCAATATTAATATTGCTGCTGCAATAATTCCTATTAATATCCATTTGCTAAATCGTCCTGTTGTATCTGACACCTGTGTTGTGTCCATAAAGAACGTTGCACTTTCTAAAGCAATTTTTGCATTTTTATCTAAATCACTAATGCCTGCTGCTCTTGCAATAATATCTCTTAAAGCATTTCTGGAAAAGTCACCAAAATCTGTACCATTGATAACCACAGATACACTTAAATCTTCTAGATTTCCTGTATCCATTTGTACCTGCTCTTTGATTTGGTCTACTAAATAGTTAATATCCTGTTGATTTCTAATATAATTTTCTGTACCTGTTGTTTCTAAATCCCTTACCCCATAAATAGGAATTTCTGCATTTGTTTCTGTTCCAGGTATACCACCCACTGTTTCGCCATCTGGTCTTTGCAGTTCTTGGTCTATAGATACATTGCCTGGTATACCAACCTTATCTTCCTCATTAGGAGGTGCAGAATAATTTATAATTTCTCTAATTCTTTTATCAATATCAACTGTTGCTTTTACAGAAACCTTAACATTTTCTTCTCCATAAACAGGTTTTAAAACATCTAAAACTTTATTTTTAATATTGTTTTCAATCGCTCTTTCTACATCCATTTTTAATTGTGCAGAAAGACTTCTATCTCCACTTGTATCTCTTACAGTAACATCATTACCATTTCCATCAATAACACTAATATTTTCAAATTTAATTTGCGATACACTTGTTTCTATCAGTCTTTGTATACCCTCTACCTGTGCTACTGTTGGAGATGTGCCATCTTTCATTGTTACACGAACAGCGGCACTTGCTTCAATACTAGGCTTATTTCCAATCACATATTTTTGTTCTTCTGCAAATACAATATTTACATTTACATCTTTTACACCATCAAATTCTCGAATTGTTGCTGCAATTCTATCCTGCAAATAGAATTTTTCATAATTTTTTCTATCTGCATCTGTTGTCATCATACTAATATTGTCTGTATATGTATTATAAGAAAAGCCGCTTTTAGGATAACCAGCCATAATAAGCTGTGCACGTAAACGGTCTGACTGTCCTTCAGGTACTAATATTGTTCCACCAGCTCTATATTTATAATTTACTCCTGCATCATTTAATATGGTAACAATCTGTGTTGCTTCTGCTTCGTTTACTTCTTGAAAAAGCACAACATAAGGTCTTGAATTTAAATAAAACGCAAGACCAGCAGACCCAATTAAAAGTAAAACAATTCCAGCAATAATGAGCCTTTTTGCTTTTGTATTCAATTTTTTAATCGCTTCTTTTATTTTAGTCCATATGGCTTTTAATTTTGTAACATCCAATTTAAACCCCTCTTGACTTTCTTATATTCGTCTTGCAATAACCCCATGTTTTACTTCTTTCCCTATATCTATTGTATACCAAAATTCTCTTTTTGACAAACTAGATAATTTTACAATTTCTTTACAAATTAATATTATAAATTAATACGCATAATTTCATTATATGCATCCAATGCCTTATTTCGCAGTTGAATTAAAAGGTCCAAGGAAAGTTGTGCCTTTGCTGCTGCAATTGGTTCTGTATGAGGGTCATCCGTTTGTCCTGTTGCTAACATATATTTTGCTTTTTGATATTCATCTTCTGTTGTAATGACATCATTAATTGCATTTTGAAATATATCTGCAAATACGGTTTGTCCAGTTGATGAATTTGTTTCTTGTCCTACTTCCAAAGAAGAACCCACTTTTTTTACGCCGAATCCCTCTCCAAACTGCATCAATTGTATTGGGTCTATAAACACAAGCTATCCCTCCAAAATCTATTATTATTCACTATACATAAAAATGTTGCAATGTAGTTTTATATTGCAAATATTTATTGTATCATTACAATATTTATTTTCCTATTTCTAATGCTTTTGAAGCCATAGCTTTCATAGCATTAAACGCAGTTAAGTTTGCATCATAACCCCTAGAAGCTGACATAGAATCTATTGTTTCTTTTACTAAATCCACATTTGGCATCATAACATAACCATCTATATCTGCATCAGGATGCAAAGGGTCATATACTGGTTTAAAATCTCTATCATCTTCTAAAATTTCAGCAACTCGTACACCACCTGCTGCACCAATACTGCCTATTTTTCGTCCACTTCTTCCTCTTGCCCCATATGCTGCACCATTTAGTATCTGCTGAAAATTTTTATCTTTTACTGTTTCAAATACAACCATCTTTCTTTTATATGGTCCTCCGTCTTCTGTTCTTGTTGTATTGAGATTTGAAATATTTTCTGATGCTACATCCAATCTCATTCTTTCTGCTGTCATACCAGAAGCACTAATATTTAATGCACTTAAAAATGCCATATTCTATCACTCCATCATTCTATATTATTCACAACATCTTTTATATATAATTATGCATAAAATATGCATTATTTTTATTGTCCTTTAATTGCTGTACGAAGTCTTGTATAATCAAAATTAAAAGATTGTATCAAATATTGATATTGAAGTGTTGCTCTTGCAAGTTCAGCACTTTCTGCTGTAATATCTACATTATTTCCGTCCATACTCATATGTTCATTTTCAGTTTCATGTACAGTCATTTTACTGCTTCTAATTGCTTCTCTTAAATCTTTATACGACCTGTTTGTACTTCGAGTACCTGTCATTTTTAATTTTCTTTCCAATTCATCTTCAAATGTAATATACTCAGCTTTAAAATTAGGTGTATTTTGATTTGAAATATTATTTGATGTAATTTTTTGTTTTTGCCACAAATAATCCAATGACTTTTCGGTCATCATTCCAGCATTTCCTAGCATAAAATCCAATATCCTCACCTCAATTTTTATACATCATTATGCATGATAATTTTATAGCTATAATTTAATTATAAATTTTATAATTTTCTTTGTGATTATCATTATATGCTATAATCGCATAAAAAGCAACATCTATACTCTTTTTCTAACAAAAAAAAATAATAAATTTATTTCCATTTGCTATTTTTATGGTAATTTTCTTACAATTTTATTATATTTTTACATAATACCATAGTATTTTTTATAGATATTCGACAAAAATCGTATTCATATACTCCACATATTTTGCTAAAATTGTTATTTTTTTTATAGATTTTTCTATTTTCATTATGTAATAAAATTTCTTATATAAATTTTTACATTTTTCGCATAATCATTTTGATAA